>Ga0163217_1082326_pt1 | contig 15565 bp, 10 predicted proteins | sample SynspAceP_FD_185933 | JGI IMG/M metagenome (GOLD analysis project Ga0163217, IMG submission 185933) | Saline lake microbial communities from Ace Lake in Antarctica - Synechococcus sp. Ace-P (PacBio error correction) | ecosystem: Environmental > Aquatic > Non-marine Saline and Alkaline > Saline ...
AAAAGGGAGTGAGGACGTAGGTCGAGTGAGACGTGATGGTGCGCGTGGCCGTTATGATCGATAGGTAGGGAGGTTGGATCAAGAACTGGGTTTTTCGGGCAACCCGAAGAGGGCGGCGAATGCCTTGGGGTTACAAATCCGTCTATGTGTTCCCTTTTTTGGAGGGTCAGTCAAGGTTGCCCGCGACATGGGCGTATTGGCGCGATGACCGATCCGTGGGCACTACGCACCAAATTCGCGGTTGACCCCAAGTTTTATACGGGCGTGGGGGCTGTTGGATGAAAAAAGGGCAGTGGAACCGATGCACGTTGATGAATCGGAGGACCCGGGTGTGGAGAGATAGGGGTCAGCGGGGAGTGTTTTTTTGGCGCGGTGTACGAGGCCGGGGTGCCGGAGGCTGGCTGGGCGAATGATGGTATTGATGCCGATACAGCGGGGTGTAGTCTATGCGGGCACTGTTGAAGAACGTTGAACAAGGATATCTTTCTTTGAACAGGGTGGAGAGGGAAGAAAAGGTGGACGTGAAAGCTTGTTTCGTGCGAATGGGGGGCTGACTTTGCGTGGGGCCCGGGCGAGATCCGCAGACCCGACTGTTGTGGGCAGGCCATCAAAACGAGGCGGAGTCTGGTGCTTCGTTGCCTGAACAAATGCGCCGTGGGTTCAGATGGGATTCAAAGCTTCGCAGCTACGGGCAAGATGCGCCGAAGAGAGGATCGACTGCACTGATGAGCTGGGGAGTGATCTGCTGAAAATTCATATGCGGGTATACGTAGGGCCGGGCTGTGTTTGGTGATAGGAAGGGGAGATGGCGCGACGAGGCGCTATCGGTGGCCAGGGCGTGATGGGCATGCAGGTGGAATTGGTGTGATGCGCCGTGTCGGTCTGCGGTGCTTCGTGGGTTCAGGGTATCAAGCAGCGGGTGGGGGGCCTACTGTTTACATGGGCGCACTAAGATCCTAGGGGTACAGCGCTTGCGATCCAGGCACGGGGTCGATGATCGTGCATGCACATAAAAATGCGATGGGATCTTTGCCTGCGAAAATGAGCTAAGATCATGAAAAGGTGAACGGCAATGGGATTAAAGAGCATGCGCGGCCCACGCTGAATGATCCGATTAGCCGTGTTGCCATACGAATTGGGGACTAGAAAAGAGGTGGGTGTCTGCATGCTGCCCACGCAAGATTCAACCACCGATTGCAATGGTAATGGGCAAGGACCAGGACGCAGGCAAGACATTGCAAGGTTGTCAAGCGTCAAGCCGAAGGTCATTAATGGAAGACAGACCAAAAGGTGATCCAAGGATGATACAAGGTTAGGAAGGGATAGGCGAAAGCTGAACGCGTCCAGCTTAATTTGAGGTGGACTGTTTGAAAGAATAACGCCCGGCCCAGGGCAGACCGCGATGAAAGGGAATAGCGAAAACCGTGGGAAATTGCAACGTGTCATGTTTGGCCGTCCATCGGATTGGTGCTTTGCCGATGGAATTGGGGGTCGTTTGTGTGTGCAAATGACGGCATGGTGATCAACAGCCGGGAGCACCATAGGTTGCGCAGTGGGAAATGGCAAAGTAAGGGCTTTGAATAAAAGGCAAGATGATGAGCTGAAACCATCCGAGACAGGGACAAGGTTGCGAAACGCGGCCTCGACAGCGCGAGCATGGGGCAAGCCCAGCTGGAATGATCATGACACGATACCGAAAGGAGCCATGATGACAAAGATGCACAGCTTTTTCGATCCAGTTCGGAAGGGCCATAAGAGACAGTCCGAAGAGCGAGAAGACAAGGCGTACCCGAAAATGTCAGTAAGAGAAGACTGTGATCGCGATAGCGTGGTGACGATGTGTAAATGACGGGCATTTGCCATAGAACAGGCCAGCGATTATCTGCCTGGAAAGCCGAGATGAAATAGAGTTGCCAATAAGAGGCTTGACGTGAATGGCAGCCGGAAACCGCAACAAGAACACCAATTGGGCCGGATAAATATAGATATGAGGATTCCTCAGAGCGCATGGCGATTGCAAGATAAAGAACGTAGCGCGACGATCGGTGGATGAGTCAGTCGCAGATGTTTAACCGAAATGCGTGACCGGTGTTTTTTCGCGGTGGCGATCGGCGAAGTGACAGAACGTCTTCAAAGACGGCCTATAGGTGTCAGGCGGTGGAATGTTTTTTCGTTTATGGACTGGTTTCACATCGGCCGAATCTTGGCAGTGCCTGATGCCTTGTCAGTAATTGACCTGACTTCTTGGTGCCACGGGGTAAATTTGAGCGTCAGGGTTTATGGTTCGTCAGATAGAAAGTCATCTTCCGTCAGCGCAGCGTTCAACCGGAGGCAAACCGACCCTGCAATTCGGGCAACAGATCCGACGGTTTTTGGCAATGTGGAGGCACCGAGGGATAACGATATGGTAGTTTTGCCCGGAGTAAATTTCGTGAAACGGTGGTACCCTGATCAGCGGCAGCAATTCGGCGCTGCACGCCTTGCGGCTGACAGCATCACGCGGACGTAGAGCGGGCGAGATTGTGTTGTCGAAACACGATGCCCGTTCTGTCCAAGACCGTCGATTGCGGGGTTGACGGTTTTCGTATCCAGCAGCCTTGTCGGGCTTTCGTGATAATGTATCGTACTTCGGAACGAAAGACGTTCTTGACGTGCGAGCATGGTTTGCAAAGGTCGATGTTCATCATCCCATGCAGCGCGGGTTTGCCGGGGATATCCATGGTGGGAAAGGGCTAGAGGTTGTCGGCGATATTAAGTCGATATGTGTGTCCAGTCGCCTTAGCTTTTTGCGGACATGTCGCGGGTGCTTCGGTGGGCATTTTTCGGCAATCGGTCAGCGGGTGGGCCGTTCTCGTGTGATGGGCGTGACTTACGTTTCGCGCTGTTGGGGTTCGCGGATCATCAATGGATATCGGTGAGGTTCGGGTAATCTGTTTTAACATGGCCCCGACATAGCCGACTTCCGGTGAACTTTGTAGTTAATGAGGACGGCGCCAAAAAAAAAAAAAAAAAAAAAAATAAAAAAAAAGCCAGAGGCGAGTTTTGCCAGCGCGGCCTGGATTCGTTTTACCGAGCGGTGGGCAGCGATCATCAGGATGTTTCTTGGGGTATACCTTCGTCGGCAGAGAATATATAAGAAAAAAATGGATATGAGAGGAAAAAGACGGTATGAGCAGAAAAGGACGAGAAAGGAGTGTTTGGCGTCTTTGGCCGATGATAACGTATTTGGATACGATTCGCGGGGGGTAAGATCGGTCCCATTGTGAGATTTTTACACCGTGAGGTGCATTGGTATAAAGCAGATGTAGACGCGATTTTCATCGCGTCGCGGGCGATGGTTTCGGGTCGCGGTCGTGTCCTCATGCGCGCGCGGCGGCAGTGAACTAATTCAAAAAAAAAAAAAGAGAAAAGATGGCGCGCGCATAGATAGTTCGGGTTCCAGCACGTGCCGCGCTTGATCACAGCGTTCTCGCCGTGTAAAATAAATAGATTAGAAGAATAAATAATATAAGAAGGTATTTTATAGAGATAGAGAAAGTATATGAGAATAGATAGAGAGACAGATCTGACAAAGGCGGTAAAGCTAAACCGACAGAATTAGCGATTAGAAGTCAATAAGCAGGTGAGTTGGGTGAGGCAAGCAAGAGAAGATCAATCCCTGAGAGAGATAGAAGCGGGATTGGCGCGGGTTCCTTGATGAGTTTGGCCAAGGTGACTGCGTCGCCGGCGATCAGATTTCGGGGTCTTTGTTCCACACGATGATGGTGGTCCGTGCAGCCGGGATATAGCTTTTGAATGTAGCCTCCATAGTTCAAACTTATGAAAAGCCCGCGACTGTTTGAAGGCTATTGTTCGGAAAGGTTTGAATGCCCGGTAACGCCACTTAGTGAGATTTAAGATTTTGGGAGATTGGGGAAAAGGGAGTCTCGGGCAGAAACCTAAGTGGTGTGGCGGCGGTTAGTGGATCAAGGAATCAGAAAAGCCATGATACGTGCGCGTATGACGGGCGCGATGGATGCTGCTGGTGGTGTTAGAAATATGTACAGTTGCGGATAACGACGTTCAACGGATGTGCGGGCATGAGGCGGCCTGTGACCGGCTGGACGGATCAGTATACGGTGCAGAGATATTGGCGGGGATCAGAGGAGAGAGATATATGATAGAGAATATATAGAGAGAAGAGAGATCCTATAATAATAGGAAATGTAAGGTCGAAAAGACAAGAGATTAGACAGCACTTCGCATGAGTGTGGAGGTGGATGGCTGGCGGGAGCATATCGAAGGGTGCAGAAAGAAGAGAGTATAGCCGCATTATGGTCAATATAGCGGTTTGTGGCGCGTATGAAAGCGGGCCAGCGTCGCATATGGCAGCAGCGTTTTGATAGGACTGTGATGTTGTGAAGAGATATGGTGCTAGGATTATGGAGATCTGAGCAGGGATGAGGGGGTAAACGGGGGAGGAGTGTTGGACTAGAATGGTGATAGATGAGATGATGGGTATTAGATCATAGTGAGTGAAGGGATGCTGAGATTGTTATGTAGAGAGAGAGATGAGTGGGAATGAGAAATAGAGTGTATATGGATCAGTAGGAGAAGATTTCTTCGTAAGGAATAATCAGGCAGCATAGTAGAGGATATGCAATTAGGATATGGTGAGGGACGATAAGATGCTGAAAGAGAACATGTCTATCTGGTGAGGGAAAGTTACTTAAGTAGATTAGAGAGTTTGTAGAATGGCTGTGTGATATGTAGGGAGGCATAAGCAGAAACTGCGAGCTCAAAGGTAAGGTAAGGTCGATGAGGGCGATGGATTGAGACATAGTGATATATCACAAGCTGGACTCTTTGTTGATGATTAAGAAATACGGATAGACGATCGACAGCTGGGTGGCACAGGTTCTTAGGTGCGAGGTTGGGCGTGTTCCTTTGAGGGCTTGGTTCTGAGTCTTGTACGCATGGCGGATCGCGTCGATCGTATGGTCTGCTCTGGGTGATCTCGCAGAGGGGAGTTCAGTGGTCGCGGGTCGGAGCTTTCTGTGGTCGACCGGCGGACCTTTCTCGCTCGCTTAGGGGGGTTTGGCGGTCGTTCCCTGTTCCGGTCGTGTCGCTGGGCTCTGGTAGCAGGGCGTCGAGACAGCATATATAGCGGCGACATGAGAGCGCGTTCTAGAGCTATCAGCGCATACTTGGGTATATTGGCGCATGGGACGGGCGGGGGTTGCGATAGGCGCACACGCTAGCGACGATCAGGGGCTTGAAAGAGGCGCTGCGTGAGGCAGGTTTGATCTTAGTCGTAGCAATCGTCTATCGGTGAGTAGTTTGTGTGATCCGCGTGTGCTCAAATGCGCTCAGCAGAAAACTTGAGAGCGCAACACTGATAGCGACGATGCGACAGGAGTGGACGCTTCTTGCCTCTGATAGTACGCGTAGATGGCTCGGAGCGTTGTAGAGTTGCTTTGTGGATGCGACCGCCGATACTCCTAAGCGGTGCGGACATCGATATAGAACAAGTGCAACGGAGAGTTGTCATTTGTACATTCTTAGCAAGAGATAGACTATATAGAGAGTATAGTGATGAGCTGTTTCTTTTCGCTGAGCTATTTGTCTGGTGAGTTTGGGTTAGACATCTGGGGACCTGGCCCGTCCTGTCGGCGCATCCATATCATCGTCAGCATGGAGCGTCACTTGGCGCGCGGTTTGTGGATCGAAGATCAGCGCACATCGAGCAGCTCACTCAGCGCAGCAGGGACGGGCCTGTCGTCAAGATGGTGGAAGACTAGCCGTCGGGTACGGACACCGCGCCGGACACGTGCTGCGGCATAGGACCTTGGCGGCGCAAATCGTTCGGGAAAAACGTCGGCGTGGTTGGACGAGCGGTGGTTTTGTAATCACAGATCGTAATCGAATTACGAAGCACGGGTGATTGTGCTGCCAAGGCGCGGTGCCAAAGGGGGCGTAAATGGGATCTGCGAGAGAGATATGAGATGCGGAATGCGGGCGTTATGGGGCCACGACAAATCCGCCCTTTCAAAGGTAAGCTGAGCTGTAACATCATACTCTGGCAGGTTTTGCGCAGCGGGTTTTCCAGGGTCCTTTGCCATATAAGGTAGTGATATATTAGAATTTATGGATGCGATTTGCGGTTGAATTGCCTCGTGCCTTGATGGCATTCGTCCATACGGGAGGGTTTGGCGACACCAGGTTGGAGGGTCATGTTTGAGAAGCCCTCGGGTTGATAATTGGTAGAAGGGGTGCTGAAAATAGGCTCTAATCAAAGGTTAATGGAATCGGATTTATTGATTGCAGTATCGAAACGGAGGATTCAGTGCGTGTTCAAGGGCATTCGGCGAGCTGCTACGGTTTTGTCACGGTGACATGAGATGGCGACATGCTGATTACCCCGCTATTGCATTTTGGAGATAAGCTGGGTCGAGCGCGATCAGCATTTTTCGGGCGGTGTATGAGTAGAAGGAGCGTTGCTCGATTTATGCTGAGAGGATAGAATGAGAGTAGTGAAGAATATATGGCTCGGAGAAGTGTATGTTATAGAGATATATAAAACACCAGGGGTTGGTGCGCGATGTTTTTTGATAAGCTTGTAGTGACGGATACCAGGGCGCGCTTGCAGGTATTCAGGGGAGGTCAGCTTAAAGATTATGTGTGTGCTCAAGCCTTTGGCGCCGTGAGTCTATACGCGCCAATAGATAGATTTATCATGTGGGGTTGATCTGAGTCGTAGGTCCTGCTCCAAAGCCTAGAAACGGAGGTGGGATCGGGGCGCTCATCGAAAAGCGCAGGTGGAAGAATGCATGGGTGTATCAGTCTGTCGCCGCATAGTGATCAGATATGCCGAGCAGCAGTTGGGCGACGCCAGTGTGTGCGGGTGAGGATGCGTTTATATGAGGTCATAGGGCCGCGAGGATGAGAATTGGCAGCATACGTAGAGAGAGACGCGGTTTCGGAGATATGGAGATAGATTGCTGAGAGAGATATAAGAGGATGAGTATATATATATAGAGGAGTATAGGGAAGGGTGAAGATACATATGATAGTGATGGGCGAAGACAGAGGCGATTTAGGCGCGTGCAGCGTGAGGACTATAATCGAGGGTGGATGCAGAAAGAAGAAGGGCGACAGATATTGAGCGCAGTTCGGCCCGACTAGAGCAGGTTGGGTCCCCAGCAATAGGGGAGGAAGGTGAAGACAAATAAGTAGAAGGAGCGCGTGGAGGTCTTGAGGCGGAAATGCGGATTTCTGAGAATCAGAATCGTTGGGGTTGAAAAGAGAGGTCAGGAATGGCCCCGCACGGGGATCAGGCCGTGGGCAAAGGCCACCGGGTGTGGATTGACGGGAATGATTAATGGGTGCGTCCTCAGGATAGTTACTTGATCTGGGCGCGACAGTTTGGTTGCGAGAAGACAAGATGGTGTGGAATGTGATTGAAGGATATTTTGTACGGATGGAGAGGTTCAGGGTAATTGTCGGCTCAGGGATATTGTGGTTTCTGAGGGACGGCCTGTGACACGTAGGGGGGACAGGGACGGGATTTGAGCGCTTTTATGCGCGGCGATCTGCAGACTGAAATGCGTCGGTATGAGGGGCCAGCGTGGGTATCTCCAGTTGGCAGGATCGCGAGGACGATCGGAAGGAGAATATCAAAGCTGGCGCGCGTGGATAGGTCTGGGCGGCTTTGGGCTGAATATTTTGTTTTGATCGACAGGTCTGTTTGTGGGTCGAATTAAGCGGGTTGGGCCCTGAAGGATGATCGACCTGGTTTTTATCATACCGCGACAAGGCGTGGCGTCTTCTTCTTCGCGGGCACGGGTGGATAGACTCATCGCCAGCCGTTGATCAATCCCCAATTGGCGCGCTGGTGTCTGCGCTTAATTCCACAGAGAATATGAATCAATGCACCGTCGATGCCCGGTAAAGCACCATGCGCAACCGCGGATTGGTCAGCAACGCCCGTGCCTTGAGGATAGGATAAATGCGAAATCCAGCAGCGCGTTTTTGTTATCTCGCGGGCGATAAATAGGTCGAGGCGCTGCGGGGTCAAATTGTGGTGAAGCTAATGTGGGGATTCTTTCTGCGGCGCGGAGAGAAGTAGCTTCAAGACTCAGGAGGTGAGGCATGCGTTCGGGATCTTCGTATTCGCGTGCTCTGTAATCATCGATGACACTGAGGATCTGCGGCAGAAGTTTCAGAACTAAGGCGTAGATATTTGGGTCTGGTGTTGGGTGGCGCAGGTGTGACGGAGGTAGTAAGCGGTAAATGGGTGTTCTTGAGGCTAGGCAGTATCAGAGACATTGCTACGTCTTTCCAGCCGGGCGGGCGTGGATGTAATAAGGTCGGGATACGTGGCACAGCTTTTTCCGAGGCTTTCCGTCCAGGAAGCCCACCTTGGACAGGCTCGGGCGGGATCGGTCTGATTTTAAGAGGTCACATTGATGGGCCCGTCGGTAGCTTTGACAGGTAAGCTGGCCGAATGAGCAGGGCGAAGCCCCAGTTGATTTATTTCTTTCGGTAGTGGCGGGGTTGGTCGACAGCGCCAGCAATCTTCCACGACATTAATCGGCAAACTTTCCGGTTGGCGGACGATACTGCCGGGTGAGCTTGTGAAATCCTCGCGTGTACATTCCGCGCAGGTGGTGATCAGGGCGGCATCGTGGACCTCGGCTGGTTGCAATCTGGCGCACAGATTCGGCCGGCGCGGTCTTCGATCTCGTGACTGCTGGGGGCTTACTGCCTCTGGAAAGGCCGTTAATAGCAAACCGAGTGAATTGGTCTGGATCTTCAGCCGCGGGGTTTCGATGCGCCGGGCAACAGCGTGGGGCATTGCGCAGCTTTTCAGGATAAACCGTCTCGAGCCCCAGTTTGAGAGCGAATGACCGCCAGGTCGTATTGTCAGCATCGGCATTGCGCCAGGTTTTGAAAGCGTTTTGATATCGGACGCGCGGCTTTGTATCGGTCAGCGGATAGCTGGGTCACCGTTCAGCACAGCCGCGCAGCGGTCGGTTAGCAGCGGGTCTTGCCCGACACCGCTTCCGCCCAACAAGCGAAGCCATCGGCGGCCGCGTCGATCTGGGCGGGGTTGCGTCGTAGGGGCCGGTCATGTTCAAATCTCGGCGCAGGTTCGGTCCGTGGCATCCCATTCTCCAAACGGCAATGGTGTAATCGCCTCGAAATCGTGGTTCAAACATCGGCGCGAGGTAAAGGCTTGTTCATCAGACAGATAGCTGGTGATCAGCGCGGTTGCAGCTTGGCCAGAAATATGCGGTGGGGTTGTTTCGAGGCGCCAGGGCGTTCCTACGTCCGGCTTGCTGCCCCAACCGTATAGGGGGCTTGGCGACGGGGGAGGGGCGATTCCTTGAACGGGCCTTTCTTCGTCGCATGGGGCTCTGAGCAGCATACTGCGTGTTAAAAGTGTTTTCTAGTGTTAACAGGTCGCACGCTAGTGTGTGCAGAGATCTTGTAAGTACTGAGGATTAAAATTATCGCCATTTCGTCGGTGATCCCGGTCAGCCATAGGCCGGTGAGGGTGCCAGATCTGCGAAATTGAAGCTAAGCCTTATGGGCGGACATTTTTCCAACGCCGGCACGAGAGGGTGGAATAGCTTTGTGCTGCCGTTCGTTCTCGATAACCAATGGAGATGCGTTGATCTTGGTCAGCCAATGACACGGGGGGCAGCAGGGGGCTTCCGGTCTCTAAGGTTTTGGCGTTTACAAGTGCGATTTCGGTCAAAAGGGGGTCTGCTGTTACGATTTTGATGAAAGTTCTGATTTCGTGCCCAATGATGACGGACAGGGGGCGTCGGCGATGACAGCGGGTTAGCGGCGCGTTTTTGGAGGCTGTGTTTGGCGTAGATGCATAAGGGTCGCAGATCAGAGTTTTGATCTGTCCGAAAGCGTGGGGGGCGGCGGCAGGGGGTGAGGGCGGCGGCGGGGTGTCAACGGTCGACTGGTTTCAAAGCGCGCGCACTGATCAGCCAGTGATCGGGCGTCTGATATCGCTTCCACGCGCATCACCTGCTGTGCGGGAGACCGTTCGCAGGTTTGCCTTGAGACGTGATTTCGAGCAGCAGCGGAGGGAGGTTTCCGTCGTCCGACGGATGCGGGGTCAAAAGATCGGCGCGGGGATGGATTGTTGATAGTCATGTGCAGACAGGGCAATCGCGTTCAGGCAACCAGAGATCCGGTTCAGGCGCATCTGGGGATTCAGCAAGGGTCGGCGGGCGGGTTCGGAGACGCGTCGTGAGCGCAAGGATTCACCCAGATCGGCGCCCATGCAGCGGGCCTTAAGCGTGCCAGATCATTGACGTTTGATGCGGGGCCGGTAGCGGTCGAGGATTTTCGCCCTGTTTGCAGCACGCCGCAATGGTGGTAATCGAGCGACATTTCGCCGCATAAGGGCGCGTTTTCGGAAGGTCGTTATCACCTTTTGCTGCCGTCTTCCGCCCGCGGTGGTGCTGCCAAAATCGTTGGGTGGCTGTGGCGCGGCACCGTCGGATGGATGGCAGGCATTATGCAGGGCCATTCTTGCCAGTGGCGGTCGCCTGTTAGTTCCATCGGTCAGGTGGGTGCGACCAATCGGCCAAACATCATTGCCCGCAGGATTTTGACCGCGATCCGTCTTGGGACATAGTATCTGATCGGGTAGGGCAGCCGGAGGCGCAGTTGCAGTTCAGCCGTGGTGTTGAGCTGGTGGATGTTTGCCGAATCCCCCACTATGGGTCAGCGGGTGTTCAGCAGGTTACAGGCTTGAATGGAGCTTACGAGGAACAGATGGGCACGTGACGCAAACGACCGGAGGGGACAGGTGAGCGGCGCGGCGCTTGTGTGGGCAGGAATATTCCAAGCGGTCCTAAGCGGAGGTGACTGAGCCGACAGATTCGGTCCGGGGGTGATAGCGGCCGGCGGTTTTTTGCGTTGCACGCTTGACGAGAGGAGCGCAATGGCCAGCGCTTGGCACGGGGGTGGGGGGCCTGAATCAGGGTTAACCGATTCGGTGGCTTTGTGCGATCGGCAGTTTCGGCCTTTCGGTCAGCAGACGGTGGGTGACGGGGCGGGCGCAATGACAGCGAACCAAAGCGTTACGCCGGCAGAGGGGGGGCGGCCGTGTCGGTAGCCTGGATCTTGCTTGCGCGACATTTCAAGCTGGACAGCAGATCGTGGCGGAACAGGTATTGCGGGGTTGATCCTGCGGATCTTTTCATGATTGAGATCGGTCCAGAAACGCCTGTTGGCATAGTCGGAACAGAAACCCGGTAGCGAACCAGCGCCTTGGGGCAGTTTTGCCATGCTTCCATTACAGTGCGAGGTCCCGTGATTCCGGTAGAGCCGGGACATCACCGGATGCTGGTGGCTGGGTTTTTCTTGCATTCGAATCAGCCGAACGAACCTGCTTTGCCGCGCGCGCGGATAGGAGGGTAACGATTTGCCGATAAAGATGCCCGCAATATAGGAATATGTTTCGCGGGTTCCCAGTGGCGACCTGGTGCTGAACATCCAGTCGGTTACCGCTCGACTGGCCGCCTTCGCCTGCATTTATCGATGAACTGGCTGGCTATGAAAGGTATTATAAGGAGCGTGGGGGCAAGCTCGGGTGTTGATCCAGCAGTTTTCGACCCAGTGTAATAGCTTCTACGGGCCGGCGTAGACGGACGCCTAGGCGCGGAGATCAACGCGGTCTAGGGTGTCAGTTGTGATCGAGGTGATGGCGGTGACGAGCAGGCTGGAGCGACGAGCTGAATGTTTTGAGCGGCAGAAGATGGTCACGTTTTTGCAGTTCTCGGCGGTGTGTCACCACAGATAATGGAGGATGGGTGGGGCGGGTTTGCTAAGAGTCCGGAAAGCAACTCGCGACGAGATGTTTCCTTGGGAAAGTCGGAACACGGGGAGTGAAACGCACGGCGGGTGTTCTGTGGCGGTTTAATAACTCGGGGCGTCCGATATCTTTCGAAGGGTGAATAGGGGTGTGCCAAATGCCGCGGCGCGGGGGTATCGCCAGCGCGTAATGGCCCAAGCTACACGCCTCTTCTGATACAGCCACCGGTCTCAGCATACCCTCATCCAGAAGTGTAAGCCGAGTTCCAACAGTGGCTCACTGTCATCGTCTATAAAGAAGGGAGTAAGTGGGCGATGGGTGTTTTGGATCGATGGGAGGTAAATTGATCGGTGCGACGGTGGCTTCCATCACTGAGTTCTTGACATAGAGATGCGGAAGGCAAGGACCTTGCGACGGTGTTTCGGCTTGTTGCATCGTAGCGCTAGGCATTCGATGTAAAGCTCGACGTAGGGCGGTGACGAGCGTATATGCTGCGACGGCGAACGCCATCAGAGTTTGGAGTGGATGTCATATGCAGGGTGCATGCATGACGCTAAAAAGAAGCAGGGATTGGAGAACCGCCGATCGAATCGGTGTTCATGGTAAACGGGCCGCTTGGCAAGCAGCGAAAGCGACATTGGAAGCAGGTCGAATGGCTACGCCGGTTTCCAGATAATTCGAAGGTCTGTTCAGATCGTCTTGCACTAGCGTCAAGTGCTTGTAAAGCAGGGTCGGTTTTTAGTTGATGGTTCACGACAAAATGCTTCCGCATAGACGGGATATGCGGCGCCGATGATCTTACCGCATGGTCGGATCAGGGGCGACGCCACGGAGCAGGGGATGATGGTTGGGTGGGGTCTTTGTCAAATGCTGCAGACCGGGCTACAACGGCGGCAAACATCATTACGACGGCTTTTTGGGGGTTTGGAGCTGGCTTTTAAATCCTTCTAGAAATGGGGTGGTGGGGAGCGCGGGTGCAGGCACATATGGGCCAGCGGTAAAGGGTGAGTATATTTTGCTAGCACATATAAATACCGCGCGTGGGATGAATCGACATAGTGGTTTGCCCATGGCAGGAAGCCGCGATCAAAATGATGGCGAAGGGATATCAGCGCGGGGTGTTTTCGGGTTGAGTAAGCCGATAAAGTAGCAGAGCATAGGTGGTGGTGTTTGATGGGAGCTGTGCCGTGCTGGCCGCTGTGTGGATGATAGTTGAGCGTATCTCGGGATCCGACGGGCTGGGCAGAGTGCGCGGCGGTCTTAGCAGGATTGGACACGAGATTCGAGTGGAGGCGGGATGCTTCAGTGAAATCTGAAATACGCATGCAGGACGGAAGGGGAGAACAGGACGTGTATGGAGCCCGCGTAAATCAGGTTTGTGTCTGGTGGTGCAAGTAGTTGCGAGCAAGGATGATAGCGGGGAGCGTGTCGATGTATAGGCAGCGCCTCAATGGGGGTGAACCATTAAGCGTTAAACTTGCGGCGGTCGGTCGCGTGATGGGGTGGGTAGCAGAGTGAACGCATCTCGGCGGCGTCTGTCAGCGCCAGTGCATCACAAAGCGGCAGGATCGGGGGGTCGGTTGCTTGTGCAGGTGCAGGCAGGCCGAATCTGTCGGCAGCGGTTATACAGGCATGCGGTGATGGGGGCGTATTGGGATAAGGATAAAACTGTAGGTGTAACAGGTTGCTGAGCGCGAGATCGCGGATCAGTCAGAAAAACGTTGTAGCGTCATATTCGTGGTATGATAGGTCGGGATGCGCGCTGGCACGCGTATTGTTGGCAGACTACCAGTTGGCCGATTGCGGATGACAAGAGAGCGACGTTGATCGCCTTTATAGTTCGGGTAGTGAGGTGTACGTACATGAGGCGGCGTGTGTTTGCGTGGGCTTTGTCAATAGACAGGTCATACCGAAGGTTTTGACGGTAGTGCCGAGTCGCAGAATTAAGGCGCCAGCGCCCATATGCGGTCGGAAAGGAAGATCTGGATGGCGGGCTATAGGGTGGTCTATGTGCGCATGAGCTTTTTTCCGTGCCATTTATCGTATGTTCCGTGTGCAGGAATAGGCGTGTGTCAGTACCGAGTGACGAGTGCCAGGGTCAGAGTCCAGACCGATCTTCGGGCGAACCATCGCAGCCGAGTCGGCGCATTCAGAAGGCAGATTGGCATGCGAAGGCATGGTGCAACACCAGCTTTTGATCTAGTAAGAGGAGGGTAGCAATAGAGATGCGCATGAGAGTCAGGCCAATAAGCGGTGTATAGGTTGCCAGGGGTAAATGTGGGGAGGAACGTTATTCGGGACGTCGAGCAGGATGGATAATGCGGGGCGAATAGCGTTTTTCGCCGCAGCGACGCTCGAGAGTCATAAAACAACCATCGCCCGCGTGGTAGCACGCCGCTAATGGTGAACGCGGGGGTTATGGTCTGCGCGTTTGACGGGTAGATAAGTGGGTGTTAGATGCATGCTAGCGCCAACGGTTCTCTGGCTGGGACGGTGGTGGCCGCAAGGCGAAAGCGGGGATCCAGGGTTTTAGTGGGCGATGGTACCGGCAGTGTAGAATTTCTCGATCTTGGTATGGGATGTTTTTTCCGTGGTGAATACGGATAGCAGTGGACCCGTAGGATGTGAGATAGGAGGTCAGCTCGATCCATGACAAGATAGCAGGGGCATTTGGCTCAATTAGGCGCTGGCGATCCTGCCTGTTTGATCCAAAAGCCTGATATATGACTTCAGCAGGATTGGGCCGGGGGCGTTTCAGACTGATAGATATGGATGGGATGATTGTCGGGGAAGGCGAGGTCGCGGTTGACTTGCAGAGTCTTGGTAGGCTTGTTGTGGAAAACGTCAACCGGGGTGAGGAATACGCGTATGGCGTTTAGCAGGTGTCACATTGGTTGGCCTGTTTCAATTCCGGGTGCCTTGAGCGATGGGTCTGGGTGATGCGGCGTGATGTCTTTTGTCGATAGAAAGCGTGGCTCCGTCTGGATGGGGGGCCTTGACCGGAACGTTGACCGGACCATCCCAGAGGCAAGATTTCTTGTAATGGCCTATGCCAGCGGCTTATATTCGGATATTGGTATTGCGCATGACGCATAGTTTTGGGTTCGGGAATTTTACCGTGTTCGGCAGTTTTGTATAAAAGAATGTGCTGGAAGAGTTGCGGGGTCGGGCCTCAGGAACTGACGCAGAGGTCCGATCAGTGTTGAGGGGGCCGGTCTAAATCCCAGGAAATAGCCTGGATTTGTTATGCCGATCAAGAAAGGAGGCGGATCGCGATCCAGCTGGGGGGAGACGGAGAGGGGATAGATTTTTTCGGTCAGGGGTATGGAAAAGTTGCGCCTGTGCTTCTTCGGCGCCGGATTAGAGGGGGTGATGACAGGTCGTTGGTATAAAGTTGGCTGGTGCGGGACATGGCTAATTGGAGTCAGGCGATACGAGGTGTTTATTTATTGTTTGCGCGCCGTGGTAATATAGATAGAGAGAAGAATGGCGGTGACGAGGTCGCATTGGGTCCGAGAGGAGGCAGGGTGGCTTTCCGATGGCCAGAGTAGGGTGACATACTTAAGAGCGCGTGGTACGGCATATTGTAAGACGAGACACGGTGATAGTGGTGATTAGGATGTGTGCAAAGCGGCACAGGAACTTGAGAGGCACCGCGACAGCGTGACTTGCTTGAGCGAGGGTCGAGCCCGATGTTTTGGGATCCAGCACAAGGAAAACGGCCACAGGTGTTTGTCATCA
>Ga0163217_1026196_pt1 | contig 15563 bp, 5 predicted proteins | sample SynspAceP_FD_185933 | JGI IMG/M metagenome (GOLD analysis project Ga0163217, IMG submission 185933) | Saline lake microbial communities from Ace Lake in Antarctica - Synechococcus sp. Ace-P (PacBio error correction) | ecosystem: Environmental > Aquatic > Non-marine Saline and Alkaline > Saline ...
ACCCAAAAGGAAGAAAGAAGAAATTTATAAAATTTTGGGGCTTTCTAACTAAAACAAGTTAATAAGGTTGGAAACAAAAGAAAAATTTAATGAAAAAATAACAAAAACCGCCAATTAACGTTTTTTTAAAAAAAAATTGGGCTGTAAATTAAATTTTTTTCCCTTTTTTTTGGGTTAACGCTAAATGAGTATGGGGCAAATACCCAATTCCTAAAAACTTAAAGTTAATAAACATTAAAAAAAGTAAGAGAAATACGATTTTCAAAAGGTTTTTGAATGCTTAATAATCCTTGTATACCCATCATTAAATTAAGGGAACTATTAAGGTCTGCAAGTTTAATGTTTTATTTTGGTTGATTTTCTTAAATGAATGGCGATTAAAACACTTCACTAAAAAAATCAAAGCAAATAACAATTCGGTATAAAATAAAGCATTATCCTGATTAATTTCAAATCATTGCCTCCATTTCCAAGATGATTCTTCCTTTTCGATTTTGGTAAAAAATGATAAGGCTAATTATTTAATCGACTAATTTATGGATGTTTAACTCAGTTAAACCTCTTTATCCAATTTACCTTAAATTAGTTTTTTTGTCATACAAATCTTAAAAAAAATAGCTAACAACTAAATCAATTTGTTTATACTAATTTTTATTTTTTCCAAAGCAAAACACCCCTTGAGCCATGGTCCTCAAAGGTGGTTTTTTTAACATTATCTCAAGATACTGTTTTAGGATTATGCCTCTCTTTGCTTACTAACTTCTTTACCATCGTAAATGGCCACATGTCTTGCACAAACGTGATGACTTTTTTTCAATTTCACCACAGTTAGGACACGCATTCAAATGCCTGGCACTTCTAATTTAAAATGCCGTACGACGTTCCTGTTTTTTCCTTTAGCTTTTTGATGTTCTTTTTTTTTTGGTACTGCCATTTCTCTACACCTCCTTAAATTTCTTCTGTTTCTCATTTGATAGCTTGAAAAGAGAAGATTTAAGCTCTATTCTCACTTCTTATCATCAGATTCATTTTTTTTAAATAAATCTTTCAAAACCCTGCAAAAACGGGATCCAAAGTTTCAGCTTTTTGTTCTGCTGTTTTTTCTGATCATAAATCTGTTCAGACTAACAACCCAATCGTTTTTCCACTAGGCATTTTATTTCCCTGTGGCTTCGTTCTTCAGTGAAGACCTGAAATTGGTATATTTTAACAATACCTGCATCTTCAATTGCCTCTGATAAGTCGATCCAGTCATTCTTCTAATTGAATAATCCGTTCCTTCTTCTTCGTCAATTTTCCGCGACTCGTTATATGTTCTGGAATATAAATCTCGTCTACCTCTAAGATAGAGGTTATTAAAACTGTTTCTAATGATCTTGCGGAAGGTAGGTCACATTAAGAAACACCATATGAAGCCAAGATCTCGTTTTCCCTTGAACGATTAGATTTCTTCCAAAAGAAATTGGAGTACATCTAAAATTTCTTTAATTCCTCCTTATCAAAGGATTTTTTAAATCAACTGTTTCAGAGAAAATAAGCGGTTCAAAAGCGGTATTTTTGCAAAAAATTCCGTTTAATGACCATTTCAAAATTTTTCATCACTCCTAAAGCAACAAGGTAATTATATCTAGTCAATTACTTTGTCAACGTAATTTAACCTTACACTAAAAAGCATGCAATCCTTGTTTTCCACATATCTTTTCATAAAAACCCAAAATAATCCCATATTAATGGTTGTCGCCGATAATCTTGTTGTATTATTGCTTGTGTATATTCCTATATTATAAAATCTCGCCTGCTTTAATATCTAATCCCATAGAGAAGCATTTTTTGATTGATATTTATTAGTATAGGTAATTCACAGTTTTCTTATTTGATTTTAAATAAGTCTGACCGGCTTTTATTAAAACCTAATATATGAATTGCTTTTGGTGAGTCTAACTGCGGATTTATTTTCAGATTCTTTAATATTTATATATATACACACATGAAACGTGTAACCTATCCCCAGTATAGCGTTTATTTTTTAGCTAAATGAAAAAATAAAATCTTTAAAGTTTTTAGCTTCTTTAACTTTTTTTTCTTTTAACCGCGTAACTTCAATTCCTTCTTTTCATTTGAATAGATTTAAATGCATTCATTGGGATTGATTGATTAATATTGATATCTTAAGATACACATAATTTTCCGCACGTTATCGGCCTCACATTTGCAACAACTGCATAACTAGACTCCGGTAAAACTTTTTCAAGGCTACCAATGAGTTTTCTTTGCTAGGAATTAGTGCTCAACTCTTACGAATGGCTGTAGCGCTAGCCTATTTTTGAGTATGCCTTTATTTTTTGGTATCCATGATACTCGGCTTTTTCTTTTCGTTTAAATGGGGTACAATCTCAATCGGAATCATGAATACTTAGCATTTTCTTTTGCATAAGCTAGGCCTAAAAATAGTATTCGGTGAAGTTAGGTTAAGTGCCGTGTTGGAATTAATTCCTGCATATTTGATTCATTTGAAAAGCGTAACTAGTCCCATCAATTTTCAGTTCATTAAACGTTCCCATTACTGTTTTCTTTTTTGACTAAGTATCTTTGTCATAGTCGAAATAATCGATAAGCCTTACCCGTTCTCAGCTCCAAAGCACAAATCATTACAAACCCAAAGCCTGAAGTAAAGCTACCCTCCTTTAGCGAAATAGTCGGCTGGTTGAACACTTAAAAGAGACAGGTAATTCAACCACCAAATCAGCTCCCTGGGATAAGCCATCTCTGCAACGTGTCCATTTTTTATCTACAATTTGCGGGTTCGCGCTTTGTAAAAAGTTTCCACTCATTACTACAATGACTACACTCTGCATTCGTTTCTTTTCTTTGCTTGTTGGTATGATAAAGATGCCATTATGAAATGGATTGTATTCCAACAATAACATCCGCAACTTTTCATTTTTCATCCTCACTTCAAATTGTAACTTTAATCTCTTTTAGCGCTTCAAGAAATACTGACCATACTTTTCTAGTTTATTTTCCCCTAACACTTAAACCAAAGTAATTCACTTTCCCGTCTGAGGTACTAACTACACATTTGGTCTTAAGTCTCATCTGAAAAATAAGCAAATACGGAAGGTTACTTTTGCAAGGTTGCTAACCCTTTCGAATTTCCGTAAACGAATCGAATAAACTATCATCAATGGCTACTTTTTGGTGGCCTTTTTTGTGCTTGTTTACCGAGTAACATTACTTTTCCTTTCAACAACTGATGCCCCCTTTTTCAAGTAATCCTTATAAAGGGTATTGGTCCATCTGTTGGGATCAAAAATTTTTTTCTGCAAGTTAAGTAATCAATTGAGCTGCGTAACTTCTTTTTGGTTGGGTACTCCCATTCAATCAAACCATATTGTGATAGTTCTTCAAATTTCATTGTTTAATTTTTTGAATCTTTTGAGCCTGTCCAAAACTTCATAACCATAGAATTACCAAACGTTTCTCCCATCCGCTTAACAAAGATAAACACCTTTTGAGTATCTTTGGTGATATCAATACTTCTCGTTCGTCTAAACAATTTGCTACACGTTGGCACATTCGTTGCATTTCATCCCCAAAATATCCGAACAATATAAGATGGTAAGCACATCTGTGGTTGAAAACCATATTGGGTCATTTCTCTTACTTAGTATATTCTAATTTTTTTTATGTTCCTCATCCATATCTTGATTGCTCAACAAAATAATATTGATCTGTATATCTTGTGGTGAGAATAATAAAATTGCATCGCTTGTACCCATCTCGTCCTGCAGACCAGCTTCTTGATAATAAGCTTCAAATATTTTTAGGTATGATAATGGAAACAAAGCCGTACATTACTTTTGTCAATGCCCATTCCAGAAAAGCATTTGTTGCCACCATTGACTGTTTATTTCATCATAAAGAATTTTTCTTGCACCTTCATTTCGTTCGTGTGTTCTTTCATGCCACGGTGATACTTACCTGGCTAGTATTTTTTTGATTGTAGTAATTCATAAATTCGTTCACCTCTTGCGAGTGTTACAATTAAATAATACGATTGACCCTTCATTTATTTTCAAATAACTAATAGATATCGATTACGCTCTTGTCCCTTTTCACACTTGAAAGCTAGATTATTTGCGCACAAAACCGTAATTAAAAGGTTTCCTTCGTTTATATCCAAATAATTGATTATGTCCGTTAGACCAAGCGGTGTCGCCAGTTTGCAAGTTAAAGCCCTAAAAATAGTTGGACGATAAGAAAAGTGTTGAAATCGTCCTTCACATAAAAGACAAATAACTTGGCCTAAAATCATGCCCCCATTGGGAAATGCAGTTGGGCTTCAATCTATTGCAATCAATGAAACTTTATAGATTGGCATAAGATAAAAAATTTCTTCTGTTTGAAATCCGTTCGGGAGCTACATAAACCAATTTGTATTCTTCCGTCACTAGCTTTTTTTAAGCTGTTCATTCATCTCTTTGAGATGAATAGTTACTATTTAAAAATGCTGGCGGGTATACCTAGTTCTAGTCAAAGCATTTAACTTGGTCTTTCATTAAAGAAATTTAAAGGTGAAATGACAATTGTATTTCATCACAATAGTAGAGCAGGAATTTGATAACATATCGATCCCTCCACCCTGTAGGCATAAATAGCTAAAAAGAATCTTTTCCATTTAAAATGTTTTTCAAAATTACTTCAGTTTGTCCAGTTCTAAACTCGTTAAATCCATATATTTCCACTCAATAATTGTCGGGCTTTTCTAGCAATGTGTTAACTCCTCCGTTTTTCATATATTCTCTTAATAGATTTAAAAAAAAACAGAAAAATCAGTTTCGATTCTCCTGTTTTATCTGTTGAGCTATTACTTATTTAATCACTTTAATGACTAAACATTTTTATTTTGTACCATGCAAAAACCAGCGTACTGATTCTTTTTTTTACTCAGAATCACCAAAATCAGAATAAACTTCGATAGAAGATGAACGCCAGCTTTTTCCAAGCATATCACAATAGGCTTCTATGGGTAGGTCCGTTTTTATGTGTTTTCAATCAAAACGTTCATAAAGTATTAATACCTTTAATCGTAAACAAAAGGTTAAAATCGTGCTCAATAGAATATCTTTCCCTCCTGAAGTAACTTGCCAAAGAAACTAATTTCTTCTGATTGGTCCATTATACATATAGGCCGGGGAAAATTTCGTCATTTGAATAATGGAATGAACATCAAAAAGAAATGTTTCCATCTGAACTTAAGATTTTAGATACCTCTTTAAGACATCTAAGACTGCATTTTCATTGCATATAACAGATAGAATCTGAAAACAAGTAACAGTTCAACTCTCCTTGCTTCAGATAAATCCAACATGTTGCCCTTCATTAAAGGCATAACGAACCCAGCTGACAACGCTCGTCGTTTGCAACAGACTGAAGCATATTTTGGAGAACAAATCCAGCCTGTTAAGTTATAACCACTTTTTTCAATGGTCACTGCTAAAGCTCCAGTCCCACATGCTAGTTCTAATAGTTTTTGACCGTTATTTATTAAGTTGTTTGGTCAACGAAAGGTGGCCCCACGTTCATAAAGGCGAGTCATCCATAATTGCATCATATAGCCTTGAGCAAAAGTTTGGATAGCTCATTTTTTTTAGAGACGCATCTTGTGAAAGTCACTAAGGGTGCATCATCCTAATTTTTCAAGATTAATAAAATGCACGCTCGAATAGTGGAATACGTGAAACGAGCAAACATCCCTACATCAATTAATAGACCATTTTGCTGGAATCCGACCTTCAACACGTTTTACTTTCATAGCCTGTTTTTTGGTGTTTGGCTAAAAATTTCGTCCTGCTATAGCTTGAACTTGTTTTTCGCTATTCCCATGCATATAACAAAATAAGTCTGTCTAAATCGAAAATTTTCTCTAACGTCCATAGCCATAAGTCTTCTGCCCCGTTTTCATCTGCAGCCCTTTACTACTACTATTCCTCATAATTTTTCGCTTTGTTTTGCTTGTCAATGTTTGTTCCTCCTAATTTTTTGCTACCTTCCACGCATTATAACGTCTCAATAGCTTTGGGGTAGAATCTTTCTTTTTTTGAAAATTAAATGTTGCACATATATGTTCTGCTTTCAAATCAACAGCCAGTGTTAATTACTTTATCGCTAATTTCCTAAGCTTTATTCATACTCCATAGGAAAATCACGTCCTGGCTCAATATATATCTGCGACATAAATAATTTGTTCTAGCATCTCATCTTGAAGAACAACTGTAATGATGACGAATAGCATTTAAATATCTCTTCAATCTGTATACGCATTTCTTTTTTTTACTAAAAATCGCTCCTACTGGTCCTGCAAATTTCGCTGCGTATTGTAGTAAAATCTAGATCTAAAATTTGCACTAATAATTTAAATCATGCATCTTTGCGGATCTCGTTTCCTTAGCGTAATCATGAGTTAAAGCAGCAATGCTGCTGCCTCGATCGCGAATCATTATAACGTTTTGAGCTAATTCAACAGCAACTTTTCAAACCCCAAAGAACATGTTCAACATGCTTTTGGCTGCATCTTTTGATTGGACTTTTTCCAAAGTAGCTCACTTCTAGTAAATTGGATGTGTTATTCTATAAGAATATGTCAGTTGTTTTATCATCTGTTGATATAATCCCTTCTCATAAATGTACTCTAAGGTTCGATTTGGAATCAAATAACTGTACAGTACAATTCAATTTTTATTTCTTTCTCAACATGGGTTGAAACTGATTATCTATTAATGGAACATCCACCCAAATAAGTAGGATACTCGTTGCTAAGGCATAACGCAGGGACGGATTCATCCTACAAACTGGATTTAATTGAAGTAATTTATCAATTTCATACATTTAGGTAAGTATCAAGCCATATCCCATCCGAAATACCAAAATAATAATCGTTATCAGGCTGGTTTGTTCAATTAATGAAATCATTGTATGATAGGTGAAACTCTTTCCACCTCGTTCGATTTCATTTGTTCAATATAAAATAAGGATTATCCTTGAATTGCTGCCTCCAACCATTTTTCAAACGAGATTGGCATCTATTGCCTCTTTCCATCACGAGTGTGGATTAGCACTTGCATAAAATACACCTCCTCTAAATCAAGTTGTTTGACAAACTTGATCAGCGACTAATTAAGTGGCCAACATGAAGCGGGATTAAACGTTTCCCGCCTAAAATCCCTACTTTATTTTCGTTCAATTCCCAAAGGAGCCGTTTCCAATCAATGCCTCTGCTTGATTAAAAAAATAGTTGGCCTTTTCAAAACAATCACCTTTCTCACAAAATTATTTTTTTCTTTTTGCTGGTACTTTTCATTGAAATCCGTTGGTATTTTTTTCTGTGTAGAAAGGCTGAAATAAAAACAATCACGACAATTATTTTGAACAAGCCTTAACACGCCTAACTCTGTCTCATTTTGTTTGCTTACTTCCTCAACTGCTTCATCTGTATTTTTGTAGTAAATTAATTTTGATAATTCTCTTTTTCAAGAGCTTTCCCCCTAATTTAACAAATAACTCTTTATTTAGAGCATTTTTCCCAATCTGAAAAATTTTGGATCCAAGTGATGTGCCTTGCTTCTTTAAAAACGCTTTTGTTTTCCTTTAAATCCATTTTTCTCAACTCCAGTTAAAATCGATCTCTAGATTCTAAATTTATTAAATCAATGATTTCCTTATATAACGTCCTACACCCTTTTGGAGCCACCCAGCTATTGATGCTCCAGGTCATTAATTGTAACCATCCTAAAGCCCGCAAAAAACATATCGCTTTTTCTTAACCAGTAACACTCAAAACGACCAATTCTGGAAAGCCATGACTTCATCTTCATCGAGGAGGTTGCATAAATTTCCCTACTTGTTTTTTTGATACAATTCATCTGCTTTTTCTAGTTAGTTCTATGAATTTTTAAGTATTTGATGTAAAACAAGTAAACAGACCTTTTATCGCCTTCAAGTAATTCAAAACGTGGCGACACACCAAAATAATGTTTTGTCCTCATTTAGCTGAAAACCATTGCCTTGATTTCTTTTTTTTTGGTGGCAATTAAATTTCAAATCCTTATCTCCTAAAACATGGCCATTGTGGCGATGTAATAATTGCCGGGAAGTGTCAATTAAAGAATTTCCCAATCTTCTAACGGTAATTTATTCCTGTCTATGTTTGTTCTGGGAAAGTTGGGAAGTTGTAAATTAAATCTTGTACGATTCCCCGCAGTCATATTGATAAATTTGATTGATAAGAGTTGATTCCCTACATTTGTTCTCCTACTACAAAAAACATCCGTCTTTGCGATGTTTTTCATTATAGCTAGTAAATTTCCATTTCTTTAGGCTTAACAGCACTGTGTCAAGAAACGTCTTCTGGACGCAATCCCTCTTCAAAAGCTCTCTCACGTAACCATTGGGTCAATTTTACCTCGTTTTTAAGATTTTAGGTAATAAATCAACTTTATGTCCTACTAAAAGAAAGGGGTTATCTCCAACAAACGGTGCAATCCTGGAATCATGCGCTGTGCCGTTTGAATCAAAAATATCAATGACGTTTATAATCAGTGCATCCTTTGTTCTAGTTTCATTTAAACAATTTCAAGAAGTCGTCATCGGTTTTATAATGGACATCTTGAATTTCATTGTAGTGACGTATCTGAAGCAACGTTGACAATAGACTTCGTTTTTTTCTAAACTTTTTTCAGTGCAGGATTTCTGGTGTATAACCAGAATTGGATCTTTATCGACTGTCTTGTAGAACTGCCCACAGCCAATGCCCGTAATTCTTCTTCATTCATTTAATTCTTTCGTCATGTAATGACTTCCCCCATCTCATGTCCGGATCTTTTTTAATCCAAACTAATTTCATAATTGCCATTCATATAACGATTAATTTTTGTATTCCAAGCATCAACTGTCGATGAAGGCTTTACTAGTACTGTAGACGATGCCGCTAAATCTAGCGCCCCATTATATCAGTCATAATTCTGATCTCCAACCTCAAAATATCTTCTTAGGAAGATATTAATTTTGAATTCTGCTTTTTTAAATCCAATTAATTGTCGGTTTTATAGCTCTACAGAAACTAAGTAAATCTAAGGTTTTTTGCTACTCTTCAACACGATGTGGCACTATATTTGACAGTATAATACTGGGATAACTGCAATCTTTATTACTTGGATCCACTGTATCAGTTTTCTTGGTACCGTCAGGGTTATCCCAGGCAATCAAGAGTTATTATCTAAATCTGTTAAAGATACAGCTTTTTTACAATTTTGTTTTTTTATTGTTCCAGGTGTTAAGTGATATATAGCTTTCTATCATCCATGTTGGTTTAAATATTATTCAGCATAGTTTCTCCCTACTCATTAAAATTAGGAAGTACTTTTTCCAGTACTCCTTCTAGTTTAACTATCTAATCAATTATACGTTAAAACCATGAAATAGCAATCAAACTCAATGTTTTCTAGTTGATTCTCATTTTGTTAAAAAGAACAGCATGCAGTGAATTAACAGCCAATCCTTAAGTTGGCTTCCGCTACTAGAATCCATACAGTCGTAATAACTATCTGCCGATTGATAGATAGGTACGCGATTATTGGGGCTAAAGTTTGTCACGATTTTTGAAACAATTCTGGTACACCTGTGATACTGCTCCAACAATTGCAACTTTGCACAGTTTTCTATACAAGTTACTGAACGGTTGTTTTCAAATAGCGCTTGAGCATCTTCTAAAGCTGTTTGAGGCAACGTAAAAATAATATGATCTGGAAAAATAATAATGAAATCCCCGCTAATCTGATAATAAAAGCTAAGTGACGTAAGATTTTTTCCTGCAATCTCCATAATCAGCTTTCAACCTTAAACTGTACTAGTTGGAACATGAGCAATTCCAGTAACCTGACGATAATGTTCTATTGACTTTCGATATGTGTCCTAACGTCCTGTGTTCGTAACTGGTTGGTTCGTTGATCGGATCGCAAGGGTATTCAGCTTGCTTGCAATTTCAACAGCTCGAGGCATCAATTACTTTTGCTCCTTCATGTGCCATATTTACTAACTTCTCGATAGCTTACAACTTCTAGATAATTGTGCATTATTCAACTAGACGAGGATTCGGCAGTCATCATCCTGAAACATCTGTAAAAATGTCAAATTACTTTTCCCGCCCCAAACAGAAGCACCTAAAAAAGCTTGCAGTTTGATTCGCTTCCACCACGCCCAATTGGTTGTGATATGTCACACATTCACTCACTCCTTGGAAACCCGTAACTACAACAACATCATCAATTTAAAAAAATAAGTAATGGCAGGTTTATCTATTCTTTTTACTTTAGCGTTGCAAAATCTTCGTTAGTAATAATTCCAGCATCCCTGACCCCGTAAACAACTGCTGCCTATTCCTTTTTCTTTCAACGCATTAGTCAAAAACAGCTGTGGAAATTGTTTCTCCACTGAAAAGCAGCAAATAATCTTGTTTCGGCGTAAAAAATTAAATAACTACGATTTCCACAATTAGTGAAAGTAAAGAATCAGTGGCTAACGGATCTCCTAAACGTCAAATAGCTGAAACAACTACAATAACTTTATATCCTAAAGGAAATAGCATGAACAATATGTTTTTCTGCTGCAGCACGACTTTTTTTCGTCTTTAACGGATGTTCCGCCAAATTTTTGAACGCAAAATTTCATTATATACCATCCTTTAAAGTTACCATCTTTAAAAATAAGACTCATTCTTTGAATTCACTACCTTAATTATTTTTTGTTACCTATCCCGTTCATTTTTATTATAACGAAGTCCTTATACATTATTCAATAAAGTGAATAGTGTAAACTATTATTTTTCATGTATACTTTAACAAATATTTGTAAAAAAAATGGAGAAGTGAAGAATGTTTCTTAAAGAAGTTTGTCTTTGAAATATACATCTGTTCCATCAGCTATGCAGGGTGCACCATCGAGTCGAAAACTGTGTGATTACATTTATCTTGGCGGTGGGACAACACTAGTAAGCGGAGTGATGCAAGAAACCTTTAGCTTATTTGTAGCGAACATTCTTGTTCCTGTGATGACAATTATCCGTCGACGTTGTGGAAATTTGTTTAACAATGATGTTGAAATTAAAAATAATGGGCTATGATATCTTGAAGCTAGAAACTTGGATTAGACTGGAATTTGTAAGTATGGCCTGTTAGATGAAAACAATTGGTTAGAATGAAAGATGCAATGGAACAAATTTTGGAAGAAATCTTATGGATTACAAGTTACTTTTCACATGGCTTTTGATACGATTTCCCACGAGCGCAATTTTGAAGGCTATCGATTGGTTTAGTTGAGCATGCGTCCAACGTATCTTAACACAATGGAGGAACAGCTGATCAGCCTATCGAAACACAACTTGTTCTTTAAAAAAATTAGTTTGATTATGCAAGATAGATAGTCATTATGCCAGGAGGCGAATAACAGATGAGAATGCTCAAGCTGTTTTTATCGATTTCTAGGTGTCAATGAAATTCACAGGAGCAAGATTTTAGGAAAACCTATAATATGAATCAAAAAACGAATCCTTTAGTTACATGTCTAGCAGAGATTCGTTTTTTGATCGTTTTTTTTAACAGAAGTAAAAAATTAATAGAAAAAGAGTCTCATCCATCTAAACACGAACTCCTGAATCTGTGCTAAGCACTTCTTTAACCGTCCCATCAGGATATAGTTTTAAAATGACCTTTTTATATCTTTTCAATTTCCAATTCTGGATAAGAAACCAAAATAGTAGGACAGCACTACTAAGAAAAGTTTCCACGTATCATGTTTTAATTGGGCCAACTCTTGGAACAAGAAAAATGATGGAATTAATTTTTGAGCGATAGAGTCTGTAATAAGAACTTTTTCCCCCAATCATTTTCACCTGCTAACAAGTAATCCCATTTCCTCACGGGAATGAATAGTCCCTAAAATATTTTCTTGAATAAGAACAATAACTAAACGGTATGCTTTAATCGTTGACATTGCCAAAGAAGAAAAGAAAGTCCAAAAAGCATATTTCTTGACTGCACTCTGAAACTCCTATTCTTCGATCCTAGTAAAAATATTTCTGTAAAAGTACTACGAATGATTCAGGTAAGAAATTATAAGTTTAAAAACTATATTAATACTCATTTTATTCTAAGCTGGATTATTCTAATAAATTTCAATTATTATTTAAGTCATTTTGATTTTTAAGCATCTCAAACAAAAAATAAAGAATAAGCTAGTTTAACTAAGCTCATTCTCTATCTTTTATCAGTCTTGCAATAATTCAAAAATCTCAATTGCCAACTAAATCTAAATCATCAAATTGATAAACTTGATGTGGTTTGAACTGTCTTCTAATTCAAAAGTAGTAGTCTTAGCATCATAGGAAATCAGGCAGCGTTCCATTGCCTTCTTTTCAATCTACGAACTTGACTTCACTATCCTTTATCTTCTAGCATAGCTTCAATCGGCGAATAATTGCCTGTAATTGTGAAGGTTTCATGATCTCCGTACCCCTTTCAAACTTGGCTCAGTCACTATTTTAACAGATTTTTCTTTAAAAGACAGCAAAGTTTATCCTTTTTCTTAAAATAATTCATTTTTCAATTAACAAACCTATCTTTTAGAATCCTAGATGCCTCTTAGACTGCTTAAAAATCATCATTAAGAATTTATCTTTTCCTTCTGGCCACGCACAGTTAATAAATGCTTGAGTTTCCAATCATTTGCATAACCTTCCGTTTCTAGTCTTTCATACAACTGCTGGCTAAAGCTGTAAAAGGTAGATCTATATTCATTTTTATTGGCTTCATTTAAGGCACTCTTCAAAATCCTTCACAAAAATTTTTTTACAAAAAAAACCTGTGAAAAATCTCGTTTAAATTCCTAAGGACCATAATTTACTAATGCAGTTACTAGCACTACCCACTTACGTAATCAATAACTCTTTCTAAATTTTAAGTTCGCTGCTTCAGCATAACCAACATTTCTGTCATACCTGTCATAGTTCCGGCCTACCATATATTTGATTGGCCATTTTTGTATGTTGTCCTTACCCGCTGAACCCTGTAAATTCAACATACTTGAAATACAGTTAGAATAAGGTCAATTATTTCAAATGCTTCTTTATCTCCACCAACCATAAAAAAAAACAGTTTAATGTTCCTTTTGCGCACCCAAATCTCCAACCAGAAAGCTGGAAGGCATCCTAATCAGGTATATTTCTTTTTTTTCCCCGCTTCTTTATATAACTTTTAACAGCTAAAGTAGGAGTGCTAGTAGTCATATCTATTAGAATATGATTGGATGTTGCTGTTGGAAAACTCCATTTTCCCCTAAGTACGTTTCTTCTAGTCAGTGGGATACCCCAAATCGTAATGAACAACTTCACTTTTTTTTTAGTCACCACTGCAGGATTTTCAACACCAAACAGCACCACGAAAAACTAATTCATCTGTTTTACTCTTTGTTCTATGTAACATTTACTTCAATATCCAAGCTTTTAAGTTAAGTGTTTTTCACGATGGAGCTACCATACGCCTGTTCCTATAAAGCCAATTTTTTTCATTTTATAACCACTCCCTTCCAGAATAAAATAACATTAAATAGTATTAACATTAGATAAAACTAATATATTAAACGTTTTTTATTAATCAGCTTTATTATCTAGAGGATTAATGGTTTGTGAATTTAACAATACACCTTATTTTAAGCTTGTTGTCTATAGAAATCTAGCATATTTCGCTAGTCTTTCTTCGAATAACATCTTAACTTCCGGCAAATTGATTTTGAACTAAATCTTGATAATAGTCTGAGCTAGACATCATTTTTTCTAATTATTTTCTTCATCTCTTTCGAATCAGATGCCTGGTTCATAGTAACCTTCTAATATGGGCAAGTACAAAGCCAAATCCCTCAAAAATAACCGGGTTAAATCACAAGAAGAAAGCTCTAAAATACACATGGAAAAAGTTCATCGAAAGATGGCAATAAAAAGACATCTTGCTAGGTTATAATAGCTACACATATCTTCTCTATTTATTATTCCAAGGGAACCATAGATTTTCAGGTGATTGTTCTATTAATTTATTGAGATTTATCATAACATCCTTAATTTTTTCCAATGAAAACCCCTAACCATATGAATTGGTACTCTGGCATCCTTTTGCAGGTTTGATAAATCAGTACTCCTTTAAACGCTCTGAATTTGTCCAGGCTCCAAAACTACAAATTTTATTTTCTGAATATCTAGACTAATCTCTTTTTTTCTTCATTTTTCTGCTTCTATAGTAAAACTTTTCTTTTGGGAAACAAAATTCGGAATATAGGAGATATTCTCTTGTCCACTCATTCATAATTGTCAATTCCTTCAATAAACGAAGGTTGACTACAACTAAATGATCCATTCGTTTTATAAAATGTAACGATATAGCTATAATAACGATTCTATCCAAGCTAGGCAAATGATATACTCCTTTTAAAGTGGCGGCAAAAAATGCACGTACCCAATTCGTCTACCAAACCTTTTTTTAAAAAAAGTACTCAAAAAAAATGTAGGTTAATCGTGGTGATAATGACTAAGTCTGTTTTTAATAGTACTGATTATTTTAACTTCCAACTCTTTTGCATGATACCTTTCTCAACAAATTGATTAAGTTCTGAATAAGCCACTAAACCCTACCGCCTTGTCCCAGCTACCTTATCTTGCAGAAGAAAAACATTGTTTATTCGTATCATGATTTATTTTCCTCTTTATCTTTTTATCGTTGTTTTAAAAGAATCGCTAACACATTTTTTCATCATCATAATGTCGAATCATTCTTTGTAAAAATTGTATCAACTTTTTCTGCCAAATAATTCTGATGATAACAATTTCAAATAAATTTCTCGTTTTTTTCTATATTTTCAGTAATTTATATTTTTAACGTTTTTTCGTCAAGCACTGATAAATAGTAATTCGCTAATTCTTCATCATTTTTAAAAGTTGCTCCAAAATGCCCCATTTATGAGTCAACATTTCTGTGTACTCATTGTGTCCTTGCCACAATATTTGTTCCAGATGCTATCGCTCAATATTGTTAATCCTTGTGATTCCGAATCAGAAGCGCTTACGAATAAATCAGCAGCTTGTAAGTAGGCTTGTACTTGAGAATTTTTCTAACTTCTCTACGAAAAAAATGACTGGTCAGATTAAACTCTTGCACTAAACGTTTTCCAGTTCTTGCTTTTCTGGGACCATTCTCAACATAAGTAACTTTTGTTGGCCGGCTTTTTTTAATTAAGACTTCTGGCATAGCTGTAATAAAGAACTATCAATACTCTTTCTTTAGCAACTCTCCCCCAAAGATAAAAGCAAAGTACCTCGCTACTAAAAGACAACTCTGTCCGTATTCTCTTGTTGTTTTTTTTTAAAAAATTTCTAAAATAATTCAAGTCCGGTATAATTACTATCTTGAAGTAACGTCATAATTTAATAATTGGACGTGCTGCTTTTTTTTAACGTTCGGTGCTAT
>Ga0163217_1033069_pt1 | contig 15563 bp, 5 predicted proteins | sample SynspAceP_FD_185933 | JGI IMG/M metagenome (GOLD analysis project Ga0163217, IMG submission 185933) | Saline lake microbial communities from Ace Lake in Antarctica - Synechococcus sp. Ace-P (PacBio error correction) | ecosystem: Environmental > Aquatic > Non-marine Saline and Alkaline > Saline ...
CCAGCTCAAGACGGCGTTTTCTGAGATGGCAACGCCCAACAGGGGTGGTTCGCCGCTGATCCCTGGCCTTCTGGCCATGTGCGGGGCTGCTCGCGGTGCTGGCCGTCCTTCCCGCTCTTTTTGTGACTGTTTTTTAATGATCCGTTTTTCTCCAGATTCCAGGGCAAGGTTTTATTTGGGCAATTGTGCTCCTTCAAATGTTGGCTTTTTCATAGAAAAGGCAATGCTTCGATTCCAATTGTTTTCATATTGTGGTTCTCTGCGCTTGAAGTAGTTTTCTTCAGTGATTGGCATCCCAATTTGATTGTGGTGGTGGTTTTAGATTCTTTAGCAAGTAATGATAGACTCGATCACTTAAGGCAATCGCTTTTCCACTGTCAGATGCTTGATGAAAAGCCGCTATTTTTAAGCCGTTTCCTTGTCTACTAATATCCGTAAACGAGATGTATTTTTTTCCGTTATACAAGGTTCTATTCGGTTAATACTTTTGCCGTTTTGGTGTTTGATCTAAAACAATATTCGCGACAAAATTCTGATTGGTAATAAGCAGAAGGAAATCCGGAATGTATCTGGGTTTCATGGCGGAGTACTACAATACGGGGCAATTACCTATCAGTCGCATTAATATCTTCGCCTGTTGAAATAAGATTATCTGGTGAAATTAGGCTACAGCGACAAGTTCTTGATTCTTAGGTTCTGATCCTCACGGTTTTAAAATAAACGCGCTAGATTTGTATTAATAGAAGCATCTTCGCTTCACATCATTCTCATCATTTTCAACATGAAAAGCTTCCATAACAACACTGGACATCCTGCGTGACCAAACACCGTTTTCTTTCATCATCATCAATTGGCACAAGTTCTAACGCCACAAGTTCTAACAAAGGGTAGCCACACTTACATTTGTGTCTGCAATGGTATACATTTTCCAAGGGTCGTCATTAGGTTTTTATGTCCCTCATGTTCATCGCATTTGGTAATTGGTACAGCACAATAAACTCCTCCTATTTCTCTGGTAAAAAATGACTTCTTTATGGGCAATAAATTTTTCAAGCATTTAACTTTGTTCAGAAGTGTCTCGCATTACTTTAAGTTGGTTCAGAGGTAAATCAAAACTAATCTTTATTTTTTACCATTTCCAGCCCTGACTTAGTCCTGCTGAATTCAACACTTCGTTAATCTTAAAGCCTTAATGTTGTTTTGAGTTAATGTCTGTGCCATACACTGGGAGATATCCTTATACCGCTATTTGGGTATTAGGACGCCTCCTTCCCTGAATTATTCACACTTTTGATCGGTTGCAATACCACATAAGTCCGCCATGAATGCTTTTGAGTGTATGCTGTATTCCCATTTTCCACCAGTTTTTGGAGAAGCTAATCGCAAATCTTATTTAGGTAATATCAACTCCGAATGCAGAAATTCACATGCACGGAATCAAACAGCGCTATTTCTGCCTGCATTGGATCCTGTTAAGTGTATGGGCTTCTCCATCCAATAAAATCCATCTCACGGGATCCTTGGGATTTTCCAGCCATTGGCTAGCATCGGCATTACCAACATATATTCCAACATTGTAGGGTTGGTAACAAAATCTGTGGAGGGGTGTCTAATTTGTTCTGGTAATGTTTGGGACGGGCCTGAATTATCTACTCTTTTTGATTGGATTTGTTTATCCTGTATCTAGATAACAAGTGCATAATTTTATCATCCACCTAAAGCAGAACACAGGCGTCATTCTTTTTCTTTGACTGGCAATATAGGGCTTAAAGGGTATAAAATCTATTGACACCTTGCTGTCCTTTAGTTCTATGATATCATGCAGGTACTGGCAGCATAAAAACATTCTTTTTCTGATCCTGTTTCCCGGTTGTAAACTGCAATTGACTTCTTAATTGTTCAAAGAACAAATATTCCAGCTTGCAATTCTGGTGCTGTATACAGGATAACGAGATTTAGGAAATTGAAAATCCTGGAATCCTTATATTGTCTATTGAGCATTAATGAAATCTTGTTGAAACACGCCCAGTTGTTTTCCCCAACTTTAGCTTGCCTGTTCCAGCGATGTATTTTTGAAAACCGCCCCGCATAATAAGGTTCTTGCGTAAGTAAGATACTTAAAGTAATCTTGCATTTCTTCTCGATCTCACGCGCTCGCGCGCCCAAAGAACAGACTGGCATCAGTTAATCTTATCTCAGTCTTTTGATAAAACTTCCTTGAAAGTTCATGGCGTTAATTATTTTTTTAAGGAGTGATTTTGTTTATTGTAGATTCAGGTTTTATATAATAGGCATGTAATTGTATGTTTTCTTCCATATACTACGTATTTCCTCTCCAGCCAATAGGATTATTCCTTGTTGAATATCAGCTATAGATTCTGGCAACAGCAATTGGAGACTGGATTAATAAACGGACGCTTTTTATCGTTTGTTGAATTGGAATATTATAGTCTTTTTTGTATTTTAGGGATTCTAATAAGGGAGTTCGCTAAGTAACGCGTTTTCCTAATTGCCTCTTAGATCGAAAAAAATGTCGGTATTGTATATTTTCGTTTACTCTTTTAATGAAGCCTTCATAAATTGAAATAAATTCCCATAGATCATTTTTCTCTCGCAATATCAATCATGGCACTATTCTTGGAATAATTTGGATTGAGTTTAATATTATTCATATGGGCATTTTCCCCAAATGCCTGGTCTTTTTAATCCATGAAACATAGAAGGGGATTGTGTCCATTTCTGGGATTGGGTATCCTCTTGGAATAAAGAATTCTGGCGAGTTCATAATTACGATGTCTCCCAATAAGATAAAATGCCGCTGCTGGCTACTTGAGAACTTGCTTGAAATGTGCTCTTAATTGGGTCAAATGTGGAAAAAGGGATATCTTCTTTGACTGCACATATATTGAAATAGAGGAAGTGTTTTACATATAGCGACTTTCGAAGTTGTTTTTTCCTTGCAGTTCTTGGTGAATATGAGTTTATACGAATATATCTTTTTCCAAACCTATATGATGGTTCATCTGATTAATACGCGGCATTAAATTGGTTTTCCGCACTTTCCTTAGAGGAATAATAATAAATTGGTTTGTACTTCGGTATTGGGGAAATGATATCTATGAGAACTTCATCTTAGATACGCTCGGACATTAGCTCAATGGTTATCTTCGGAACATTTAAGGATAGCGTTAAATCAAAATCACATCCACAGAGTTTTTAAACTGACCTTATTTTCTCAACTGTTTCTTACTACATTCAGGTATGGCTAAGCCGAAAATTTCATAAGTTTTGAATACTTTTCCTCTAACTATTTCCAAACAAACTTGTTTCCTGTTACTCCATTGCATCAGCTAAAATAAAAAAGCTTACAATCTCGTCCTTTAAATGAAAATTTACCGGTAGGGAAGGAATTTTTTAGTGTCAGGGTTATTCTGACATCTGGCTTTTATCGCGTAGTTTTTTATTAAGTAATTGTGTCCTTGTTAGGAGAGCTTAAAATTCTAAAGACCATACCAGGTATAGCCAACGACAGCTGGGCCTCCTCTGATATAAATTTGGCCGTCTTTATCAGTAATGGCTATAACCTTCAAAGCGCGCACCACTCGCACATTTCAAAAAAAGTTTCTTTTTTGACCTCTATTGCCGACAGAACCCCTTGATCCCCGTAGGTATCCTTGGAAAACTCCGTCCGGAACTTTTTAAGTAAAAAAATATTTGTCGATATTCGATGTCCAATATTGGAGATTCATCTAATTTGAATTCAAATGATCAGTAGTTTTCTTAATAGACTTTATCTAGTTCCTTACTTAAGATTTTTGCCCAAGTAATTTAATTCCAGGTTATTCCAAGTTAAAAGAACATGCAATCGTAAAGCAGTAATCTTCTTTTTCAATTTTAAGATCATACAACCTAATGGAAGAATAGCTCAACTTTTCTTAAATCCTGCACAGGTTTTCAGAAGAATTACGGCGTTTTTACCCAGTTTTTATATTTGGTCCAATGGTAGCGTTCCTATTATGCTCGTCCCAAACAATTATGCTAGTTTTTTCGGAACACCGGCAATACTGGTCTTTGCATCAATAAGGTCTTTGACTTTCAATAAGTACAATCCAAGATATAATCTTCGCCTATGGTAGGTTCTGTTGTCTGCACCACAATTAATCTCTATTTCTCCTTCAAAGTCAACGACAAAACTAATCCTCCTCATGGATGGACCACATCCGAAATGAGAGTGTTGGCAGTTTCGGAGTGGTGTTTGGAAAAAGAAATAGCCGCTCCTTTCAAGGAATAACCATAACCTTTTTTTACTAATCTCCATAATCGTCCTCGGAAAATTTGGCCATAGACTTGGGCTCAAGAAGATTGGGAACAGTTTGAATAAATTCTTTACAATAATTTTTTTACCCTTCTCAAGGGACATAGGCAACGGTAAATTCACTTTCACCGCTCCATATTTTTCAATTTTGGTTGTTGATACCAGTCCGTTTTAAAGAATTTCATTGAGCATGTTTTAACGGAAAACACATATCAATTTTTCATTCAAAATAAGAGGTTGGTATTCTTTTCCCTTAGGCTCAAATCCCACAAATATTGGACATTGAAGCAACATCGAGGAATTGGCATAATCCAATTCTTAAAACTAACAGTAGTCCCTCCAATTTTTTGAAGTGTTGAGAAAAAGTAGTTAAGAATAAACGTTGTGTTTTCTAACTAAGGTTTTCTTTCCTTTACTTTAAGGTTTGTAGAAATATTTTTTACGCTTCGTTGGCTTTAAACCAAGTCTTCATAGTCCAGTTCTCTTCTTTCTGTTCAGATTGACCCTTCCTATTTCAAAACAATTTTCATAAATAGAACTTTCGTTTTTGGCTAGAACGCTGGGAGGTAAATTAATTTTATCTGGGCTTAAAACATAAAATCCTCTATAAATATTATATTATGTCTAGGTTGCTCGTCTTAGAACTATGCAGTCGGGAATCTTGCGATAATTTTTCCCTTGGTTTGTCAGATTATGTTTGCCAAGGGAAGTCCACCTTGTAAAAGTAAGGTTCTAAAATAGAGCGTATTTCGTTTTGTAATCGCATTTAAACCCTTAGCATTTGAGGCCCTTGTTTTGCAAGTGTTAAAAAAACTCATTTGCATCAAAATTGAAATTGATATTGCCGCCAATAGAATTAAAATTTCTTCTTTACTGGGTTTTTCCTCTTATATATTGTTTTTTCCACCAGCCGGCGTAGTAAAGCGCAACATCTCTTGGGTCCTATTGTCAAGGGTCTGGGGCGAATTGTACATCATATGTGCAAGCTTATCAAAATCTTCATCGTTTAACATATACCTCCAAAGAGCTCTGCCGTCATGTTTTGGTAGATTGGTGGTTTTTAATTAGGGTTTGGACAAAGCTCATAGAATAATTTTTGGTGAATGGACTCATGTTGTAGGTTTTGATTTTTGCAAAAATTCCTTTTTGGTATAACTCCTTTCTTAGCATAGTTTTTGTATAAAGGTGGATAGCAAACCCATTTAGGAAATTTGAATTTAACAATGTAAAACAGGGTTCATCAGGTAAAGTTTGTGCATAATGGCATATTTAAATAATTATTTAGAAAGGCAAATATAATTGAGCACTTCAGGCAATTACATTGACAATAGTTAATATAACGGTACATACCATTATTTTATTGTTATTTATTGATCTAGTTATCGAGTAGACAAAATGAAGGTATGGTTCATTTAGTATATTTTAAAGTCTAAAAATTTCAGTAATAATGCCTTATTGGGCCGCGGGGGAGATGGCTCAACTGATAAAATAGATAAATAGATTTCCGGCATGCTCTTAAAGTGTATGTTTAAAGTGCTAAAAAGATATTTAATGTATTAAAAACATTGGGTTAAGGCTTGTAATTATTCTTCGTTAGAATATCATTTTTCAAGATTGTTTTTTAGCGTTCCGCAAATAATCAATAGCCGGTCGTCAATGATGCCGTACACTTTTATCATTCATACTCTAAAAAAATGGTTAATCTTGACAAGTAATCTCAGCGAAAAAGCAATTTCCCTTCAGGCTTGACCCTGGTAGCAATAATGGCTTCGATTTTCGCATAACCTTGATACATCTTGTAAGAGTCTTTGTAAAACCAATCAAGGCCAATTAATTACTCCACCATTATGCGGTGTTCCGACTTTTGCTTTTCTTCTAATTAAAGATATTGTATATAGGACCAATACTTTTCAGAATTTTGGGTTCGCAAAAACATTGGCCATGTAAATACTGTCGTTATTCTTTTAGTATAGAACGCTGTATAGGCGCCAGCGTCAATTAGTTTCCTTAGAGAAATCACTTGTTGTTTATCTTTCCCTTAATGATGGGTAAATTTTGCCAGGAAATTGATCGGTCACTAAAATTTTGTTGCCTTGGAAATTTTGGGGAGCATAGACGAATTAAATAGGCAAAATGAAAAAATTGGTTTATAACATCATGTAGGTTTAAAAGTGTATAGTAAGGTTTGATTTAACATTGATTTTTTATCAGTTTATGCTTTCATCCTTTTCAAAAAAAGCATTGCAAATTACGGGAATATCAATGGAAGAAGGCCATCTTTGGATATCGTAAAAAAGCATGCCAAATTCATTCGATAAACTATAACGGTTTATAAGGCACGGAGCTCCTGAATGTTTATAATTGAATATCAATGACAGTCGTCATATCTTTCCATATGGCACAAAAGCGATACATTTACTCTTTCTTGTCTGAACTTCACCAAACTCAATACCGAATCTTCATTTTGCTTTTGCCACTTCTCATTCATTTCGAATAAAGCATTCAGAATTTCTTTTGAGTTCTTTGTTTTTCTACTAAAATGTTGTATTGGATGAGAAACTCATAACCTCCATTAACCTCGCATTGTTTTTATAGCAATTTCATTTCATTTGAAATTGTTTTGGTTTTTTTCAACCGTAAAGATTTTTTCGCTTATAGTGTTTAGTGGAGTCTTTTCTTAAATCATGGATGGTTTATTTAATATTGTTTACCGTATATATCAGTGCCCCTCCATGAAATTTCCATATCTTCGCGGACCTCAACTTCTACTATGCCATAGAGCCTTTCCAGGAAGGTTAAGCAAACATAATTTCCGAAGTGTGCGGTTAGAAGTGCACTAATTAAAATTGGTTTAGGTTTTTTCTAGAGCCTTCTCTTAAGTCCCTTTGTTCTTTAGATCTAGGGGTTTAGGATCCTTTATTTGCTCACCCAAAAGATAGTAAACATCTCTCCGAGATTCAAAGTTGGGAATCACTCAATTGAAAATGTATACCCATATTCACCCCTCTTCACTAAATTTTAGCGTTGCGAACCGTGTAGTGGTTTTTGTTTTTTTTATATAAGGGAGAAAAGGGAAAGGTGTCGACTTGTAAAATCATTTTGCAACCGGAACGTCAAAATGGTTTTTGAAACTCCATATGAATATCTTCGAAAAAAGAACTCATTAAAAATCTATGTGGGGTCCATTCTCTTTGATTATGATGTTCCTCTGATATTTCAATAGAAACTATCCGGTCCAATGCCTATGTTGGTCAGGTTTTCATATCATTGTTTTTTACCAAACAAAACCACCGATTGTTGTACTGTTTTTAAATGGTAGGGATAGAAAAATATTAGTTGTATTAATTTCGCTTTAAAAGGGGCGTATAAGTAATTTGGTTAATGTTTCTTATAATAGGAAATTAAGCATTAAATAATGGAGAATATGCTCAGTTTCCGAACCAGGAATAGTCGTTAGAATCAAAACTTTGATATCCTGGGACTGGTTGGGAAAGTTTAAAGAATTGATCAAGCTTGGGTAACAGCTCATTTATCCATTCAAATTGAGGCATTCCTTTGAAACGTGTCAGTACGCAACATTGCCGATTTTAATTGCTCGGCTTCCATTCATTTATTGGTTCTTTTTTATGAAAACTTAGGTTTCCGCATACCTATAAATAAACCTTCTTCCACTTTAAAGTTTTTCGCTAGTCTATAGACCCATCCTTAGGGGTGGATTCCATAAATTTAATAATCTTTCATACGAGCTGCCCTTCTTTTGTATTCTCGGGTTTTGGATGGACTCGTCCAGATCAATTATTAAACACTCCTTCAACAATGCTTCAGCGTCGTAATTTTTACCAGGATTACTAAAAGCATCTATCTAAAAAGCCATGAATACCTAACAAGAGCATTTTTTTTTGTTATCCGCCATGGAAACCTAATTTTGTAATTGATTCTTTAAAAATAGGGAAACAAAGAATTGTAGGGTGGTGATAACGCATTTTTAGTAGAACATGACTTTCACTAAATCATTGATTTTATTTTTAAAAGGTGTTATAGCTTCTTTGCTAGCTTTTAATTCTTAACCTTTTTAACCCCAAATCTTACCAATAATTAACTGCGCATGGATCTGTCGCGATTTTGTAGTGTTTCGGAAGAATAATCGTAAGCAAAAATCGGAATACGCACTTCTTTTTAATTTTGAACGAATCTCTTTTTGATTTAAAACGCGTGGACGAAAATAAGGCATGGGGCGGTTTTCTTATCTACGCTCATGCTTTTATGAGCGTTTTCCGAGGAGGTTGGAAAACTTTTTGGGTTTTTCAAACTTCGCAGGAACTGGATTTGTTTTTTTTTTTTTTTAAAATCGGGGGGGGTTTTAAATTTCAAAAATCCAATTGGGACTATTCTAGTGTACTTCTGTTTTTCGTCTTTATTTTAAGCTTGATCGAAATCCTCAGGAGTCATATCCAATTGGTAACCTGGGCTTTCCCAAAATTGGCTTCTTTTAACCAATTGTACGCTTTGTTTAACAGGGCAAATTAATTCCGTCCTGTTTGCCTTTTAAGAGTCGTTTTAAGATGTATTTTGCCATTTCTATGTTAATGGCCTCCTCCAACCTTTTTAAAGAACCTATCCTTCCGGATCAGATTTCCGACCTTCCTAGCAAGGGAGCTTGCCTGGGTTTCTGGTTTGAGGCGGTTTTCAATAAAGTTCTATCATGGCCCTTGGGTGGGAAGGACCGCCATTTTTTGCCCATAGTTCTTCATAATGGCTTACCATCGCATAAACCGTTTCTTTTGATCAAATTTCTGTGATGGGTCCTTCCCAACTTCGACCAAAAAGATTCCTTTGGGGAATCTTCGTTGTAAATAAAGAATCCAACATCGTTTTGGAAGCGCCTTCCGTATGGGTCCTTGAAAAACCGTCCTGCGAAAACGTTTTGGAACTGCTTTTGGCCCGTATCTTTCTTAAAACGAATACTTATAAATGGTTCAATAATTTTTTGTTTTTCGCAAATTCTCCCTAAAATGGGCGTTTACAGAGGACTTGAACGCAAATTTATAAATTCTAAAATCACAATATCCACACCCTAGTAAGTGAATATGTTGTGACTGAAATAAACTACGTAACGTGGCTTTGGCCGTTACCCTCTTGCTATTCCACTTCGCCTCACACTTATAGTGGCTTGATACTGTCCAATTTCGGGTCATTGGTTTTGAGCAGTCCACCATAGCTTCACATCTTTTAAAGTCGCTTGTATAAATTTGATCTGTCCCTTAAATTTTTGGATTTCCTTTCAACATTAGATCAACCTGCCTTTATACTGCTCTGTCATTATCCATATAAAGCGCTACAGATTTATAGCGTCAAATAGGTAAACGATTTTTCTATAAAGCCCAGGGAGTTAATATTAAAAGGTCATTTCCTTTTTCCCATAAGAATTATTTATCCCTATACCATCAGGCTCAAACATAGTCAAACATGCCTTCCGGTAACTACCAGCCTGTTGTTTCCCCATTCGTAATGTGAGTATGTCTTTTGGGGAGCTGGAGTTCCTTTATAGTATTTGTTTATCCGTAAACTCCCATACGCCCGCGGAACTGTTACTGTAACCTATGGCGGAAGTAGTCCCTACCCCGGAAAATGTAATGGACCGTCATGACAAAAGTTTGGAACTGCCTGTAGAAAACGAAATTTACGTGCATGTAACTATCTGATTAATGCCTAAATGTGCTAAGTGGGTTTCGTGCATAGCGGACCTGAATATCATTTCCATTTTGCATTGTAAACAAAGGCTGGCTGTTGAAAAGAAAAAGAAATCTGACCCTTTTGTTAACCAAGCCAAGGTTTTCTTTTACAAGAAAGTACGTTTTATTAAACATATCAGGTCAATTACATTGCCGCCTTTTCCCGCTCCATGATCATACCATCCTGTTCAGTTTTCTTGGATAACCTTTGAAAGAGGCTTGCGTTTCTGAGGGCGGAAACGGACTCAGGAACCAAACTTTCTTTCTCAGATCCTTTTAGGAAAGTCCCAGTGTTTGCCAGCGCTTTTCGAGTGGGATAATCTCGGCCTTTCACACGAATTTTAATTGTTCTTTGCTATCCTATCATTTGGCTCTCGATTTTTGTCATCGTTTTAATTTTTTGATGAGCAAAATGATGACAAACGATCGGCGGCCGTCAATCCCCCGTATTTTTTATTGACCTTAAACTCTAATCTCTCATCGTTTCATCAAAAAAAGTATAATTGGTAGGTGTTTTTTTCTTTTATCAGCAAATTTTTCGACAAATGATGGCGAAATTTCGCCCGTAATACCCATAAACCATTACGTAACCGCTTCATCGTTTTGGTCAATCGTTTCATCGTTTTACTATTGCTTACCCCAAAATGTTCCGACGAAACTCCCTTTTTATAGTGTAGTACGCTACCTTGGCAATCGCGTCAACCCCATCCCTCCCTCCCGCCAGATCATCAATTTCCCATAGGCTAAGGAACTTTTCCTGATTGACGAGCTTTCCAGTCTTTTTTAAGAATATGTCCTAACAATTGGGTAAGGTCCGTTTAAATCCGGGTTTTGGTTTCAAGAGGTTGTAGGGCATCCAATGGGCATAATTGCAACCTCTTCCAATTCAAAGGTTTTTCTCATTGCGCTCGGAGGGTATACTAGCAAGTTCCTTGTTTCCACCCTGTTCTTGTTGTTCTGCATTAGATTCTCAAGCCTTTGGTCTTTATCTGGGCTGGGAGAAACACAATCCGGGTCCTATTGGGACTGGTCACATTTTCGTTGGTTGCAATAGAATGAGGAATGCAGGTATGCTCCCTTTCAAGGATATTCGCAGGAAATCGTGTCCTCCTCCTTTTTCAAGATGGAATTCTTTCAATACCAAAAACGGTGTTTCATTATTATCTATCTTGATAAAATTCTGCCTCGTTGTTACTACAAAAGGAATGATACTTCCCAAAGAATTTCCAGCTTCCCTCTTATCGTTCCCTTGGCTTCCAGTTGGTTGAATTTGGTCGTACTCTCAGGTAACTTTTGAGCCTCCGTTACGGTCATTCTTCTTTATTAAGAGTACCTCGTCTATAACAGATCCAAGAGCTTGTTAGCCCCAATCAGGATGGTAAATTGGCTGCTAAAGTACTGGTCATTGGTGGAGATAGGTCAGGTTTATTGTTCGAACATGAGTTTTTAGCCCATTTGAGAGGTGGTCGTTACCGTGTAAAGACCGCTTCGTGGGTGATACCAGGCACAATATAGGTCAAATCACCTGGACCGGCCTTTACATATAGACACGCAGATTAATCTAGACCTAATATCCACTGGGACTCGAAAAAAAAACAAAAAAATAAATGCTCCAATAGTTTTGCGTTAGGGGGAAAGGCTCCTCTGTGCGTCAATTTATGGGGCGAGGGAGCATAGGTATTTATAGGAGAAACCGGGGTGCAATCTTGCTCAAAATGAATATGGTGGGGAGACAAGGTGAACCCATATACTTCTTAATCCATCCGATAAACCTACCATGATCTTGGCGGATGGCTTCCAGGGTCCATGGAACAGTGAATTTCGGTTTGAATGCCGTGCAATGGTCGGGACACGTAACCAATTGTAATAGAGGTGCCCACACGGATGTAAGGTGTGTTCTTTCATAGCTATGCTTATAAATGGAAGCTGAATAAGCCTAAACCTCCTCCTATTTTCAATAGTTGCTGGTGTAAACTTGTGTTCAGGGTTTTCACATACCGAAACGATCGGTTTCCCCCCATAGCCAGTTATCTATCGTATCCTTGTTAAAGAATTTCTGGCGATATGGGGATTTGTTTCCCCATGGGAATCAGCTTTAGTTGGGTCAGCCTTCATAAGATTTGTTTTGGAAGAAGTTCCAGTGTATGCAGCCAGAAGTCTTCCACGTTCATTACTTGGTCGTTGAGGTGTAGGACAAGCAGAACCCTTTTTTGGAACGGATAGCAGCCCCCAACTCCGTTTTCATTTTTCTTCCAATGATGGTGTGGGCGCTTTATTTAGTGTTATTCAAATTAGCGAGCAGATAGCACAAGGGAGGGAGAGAACTAAGAAAATTTTAAACTTATAAAAATGATAGTGGGAGGATTGACAACGATTCCTTTAAAAACTGGTTGGGTTAAGGGTGAACGCAACCGCACTTGTTATTTAATTGTTATTTGATAGAGTGGACGGTATAGGGGAGTGGGACATTTCTCATATGGTAAGAACTAGTGATATTTTTAATGAATAACCCCGTTCTCGAGTAAAGTAAGTTAGGAAATAGGAAGCCTGAAGAATTCTGTTTGACCTATGTTTGACGGCTGAGGGCCAATAAAAACAGGCCTGCACATTTCTGTAAAGCCTTTGTTTTGGTGAGAGTAGCTTTCCCCCTCCTGGGCTCGAACCAAGGACCCTCTGATTACAAGTCAGATGCCTAAACCAAACTGAGCTAAGGAGGAGTGTAATATATTGTGTAAATTCTCTAAGAACGTTTTCCTCTAACCTCCGATAGCTTATCGGATGAAGCTAAGGGAGGAGTGTATTTTTTTATCGGCCTAAGCGGGTCAAAATATAAAATGTTTTTTCAAAATACCGCCAACAAAAAATGGCGTTTTACACCTAATTTTTAAAAAATTATTTAATTCCTCCCTATAAAAAACTTCTTGATAAATATTCCCAGATATCGTTTCCAAATACCACTTGGCGCCATATAAGCCCATTGAAGTTAAACAAAACCAATTATTTGGCCCGTTTCACACTTTTCAATCACTTGGTTTCCCTGCCAGAAATTAATTATCGTAACAATAAAAACATTACATGCCCGCATCCAATGCCGGATAGGAAGAATATTCAAAAATGGCAACGCATACGGAAACATGGCCATAAAATTCCAAAGAAAATCCAATTCCCAGTTTCCGGCATCATTTCCACAATTCCTATGGGTCTTTAACCTGTTTGTAAGCTCCCGTCTTTGGGTATCTGAAAATAACTTTAAAGCTGTCTATTATCGGTCAACACCTGTATGGTACGTGTTAACCTGCAGGAATGGCCTCAAAGAAAACTATTAATTATCGGTGACCTAAATCGTTAAGATCTAATTCTATATCCTATGAGTTCCTACTCGGGAACTGTTAGTGTTCCCTAAGTGTTCTGTAGCCCGGTTTTCTCAAAAACGCTGATTGTTAACTTTGATTGGCCGGAATGAACCAATTTTAAACCTCTGAACTCATCACCAAAACTTGGTACTTACACCATTTACCCAACAATTTCGTCACTGGCATAGGCCTGCCTCTTCCCGCTACCGAATTGGCTGCACCTTGGCAATAATAGCCTGGATCTTATACCCCAAGAAATTTTTGCTTGGGGTTGCAAAAACAGTTTTTCCTTCCTCATCAGATAACAGGAAAGGTAATTTCATTTCCATCCTTTAAAAACCGTTTACCTCATCTCCGAGAATGTATCCCAAACCGCCTCGTTGAATTTCTGGTTTTTCTTTCGTCCACGGCAGGTCATTCAAAATTTGATCTGCCTGTCTTTAATCCTGCAACTGCTCTCCAATTGATTAGCTACTATTCCATATTTTAAACATCCGAAGGAATAATACGTATCACCATTACTTGCCAAGCATCGCGTGGTAATAAATACCCACGCCAACAAAAAAGTTTAACAATGAACCTCCACCTGTTCTTATAGGGAAATAAGAGTTGCCAGCCGGCTTCTACGGAAACTCCCAAGGGTTGTGGTTCTTGCTTCATTTGCTCGGTGTCCTGCTCTCCATCGATCATCCCCGCAAGTCTTCACATAACCCGCCCAAAGGGCAACCAACCAATTGCCATATTCCGTATCCCCTATTTTCTTTTTGAAAGGGAAAAACTTCACATCAAAAACAAATAGAAATTTCTCGCCCTTTCGTCTTAAAATTATTTTGGCCGGGAGAATGGCCCATTCGGGAGAAATCAACCAAAATGGATATGATAAGTACACAAGCTGTACAATCTTGTATTGCTAACGTCATTCAGTAGTTTTTTTTAAACTTTAAAAAGCGCACAAAAGGTAGCATTATTGGGTGGTCTGTAAAAAAAACTATTCCCACAAGGGCTATTTTTATGAAAGTTTTTAGTAGCATCCCGTTTAAAGATGCTTGAAATTTCAGCGGGTATCCTGGCCCCTAAGCCTTTGCCCAAAAGGGAGGAGAAGTGCGGTGGTGTGGTGCAAATTTAAATTCTCGGCATTGTTCCTACTCATTTGTTTCCGGGATAATCGTCACGCCTTTTCTACAAATGCCCTGGTTTATTTTATTACAAAAAATTGTTTACCGGGTTTACCAACCAGCCATGGGTAAGGTTTTGAATTGTAGATTCTCAGCACCTACAGCATGTGGAAAAATACCAACACTATTGCCGATTTTTTACTTTGACCCAAATCAAAGGCAAAATCGATAACTCAACGGGTGGGGAGCTATCACAGAGAAGAGTTTTTGGTGTCCGATTTTTTCTTTACTACCTGTCCCCACAATTGTCCTATAGTGACAAAAAAATATGGCTGGCCTTGAGGACAAAATCATGAATTGACCAGTGACGTAATTGTTGCGCTTATCCCATTCCGTTTACCCAGACGGAGTGAGTTCCGTTCCAACAATTAAAAAAAATATGCTTGGAAAAAGGGTCAAGGATAACAAATGGAATCTGGTTGGAGGAGGGTGACAAGGAACAAGATCTATGAACTGGCTAGAAAATGCCTATTTAGTAAAGGCAGTTAAGACCAGTGGTGACGGAGGACCGTACGATATGATCATACCCGAAAACTTTATTCTTGTAAGACAAAGAAGCGTAGGATAAGGGGCTTTTATGATGGTACAAAATCGGAAAGAAAATGGATAAATTATTGAGCGATCTTAAAATTATTAAATCTTCCTATAAGGAGTAAAGTACCAGGAAACTCTTTAGCGGATAAAAGGTATATTTAAGATATGCGATTTCCTATGTCGAAGTCCCATTTACCGACCTCTGCTACTTTAAAAAAAAATCTTAGTGTCCTCTTCAATTGGGAAGGCAACAGGCCTTCAAAGTTTCAACTTTTTATGTTTTACCGTAATAACTGTCATCTTATTTCTTTGTGATTTTTGTGCTTAAATTAAAAATCAATCTTAAATAAAAACTTGACTACGCACAGTAAGCACATTTAAAGGCGAGGTCAAAAGGGAATCATCAAAGAATTTGCCGATGGAATACTGTCGCAATTAAAACTATTGGAATTAG
>Ga0163217_1071515_pt1 | contig 15562 bp, 19 predicted proteins | sample SynspAceP_FD_185933 | JGI IMG/M metagenome (GOLD analysis project Ga0163217, IMG submission 185933) | Saline lake microbial communities from Ace Lake in Antarctica - Synechococcus sp. Ace-P (PacBio error correction) | ecosystem: Environmental > Aquatic > Non-marine Saline and Alkaline > Saline ...
AAAGAGAGAGATGAGCCCTGCGCGCCGGTGGGTGCCAGTTTGTTTATGCCCTTGCGGGGGGTGTGACTAACAGGTCAGGCCCTGTTGGTGGGACACCGACTTCTGTCGCCAGATTTCTCGATGGCCCAAAAGGCGAAGCACGTTGCTGCAGAAACCGCAAGCAAGGGTGGGGGATCCGATCGGGGATGGGTTGCCAGCCAAGGGGCCAATTTGTCCCGTTCGCCTTTGGCGCCTTTTGGCGGTGGCCGGCAGCGGACTTCCAGGTCCCCGTTTGCAGGTGAGCAAAGCCAAGGCCCGGGGCTTTCAAGGAGCCGGTTCGGGTGCGGGGCCCAAGCCGGTGAGGAGCTGCTGCCCTTGGGAAGCTCGAATGTGTCTTTGAGCTCTGAGGCCTCAGGAAAGCCAAGACCAACCAGAGGGCAAGCGCGGCCGCTGAGGCCTACCGAGCAAAATCCTGGGCCAGGCTGAGGGGTGACTGAAGGCCGATGAATCGCGGAGAGTCAGGCCGCCAGGGGCCGGGGAAATCAGACCCCGCGGAAGGCAATTGATGTAAGGATCGGTGATCGGAGCTTGACTGTGGCTCAGCACGGTTTGCTCCAGTCAAGATTTGGGGAACCGCTCAACAGCCCCGACCAGGAAAGCAACACAGGCCTGTAGATGATCAGGTCTGGGCCCAGGACGGCAAAGATCCGAGCTGAGAAAATGGACCACGGTTCTCAGTCAGAAACAAAGTTTCAGGCTCCGACTCTATCAGCTTTTGTCCCCATCCCTTGGCAGCCGAGTGAATTCAAAGCCCCGATGGCAGTGAGGCTGATGGAGAGGCCCACAGGCGTGGCGGCCAAGGCTCCTGGAGTTGTCTTGACAGCGAAGGTGCTGATGGAATTTTCGCTAGGCTGACCCAGTAGGGAACGCCCCCTCACTCTGGCGGCGCCGTTCGATGAAGTTCTGGGCCATCAAGTTTCCTTTGATGGTGGTACCGTAGCCCGACCCCCTTCAGTTCCACCCCAGGTCGGAATTTGAAGAATGCGCTTTTTCAGGGCGATGGTGGCCAGGGTGGGGGCGCAGGGTGGCGGGTGTCAGTTTTCGACGGGAAGCAGAATGCGAACCAGAAATCGCCAGGCTCTCGCGCAAGCTGGCAGGCTGTAGCGCGGGCCTCCTGGCTGAATCTCCAGGGCCGTGTCGCGGTGGGCGTAGCGGCCATCAGGGGTGATCAAGGGCCAGCTCCACCTCTTGGCCTGGTCACGCAACGTCTGGCTGGTCCGCGGCTGGGGCGATCTCAGCCAGCTCGCTGATGGCCCCATCGGCCTGCCTTTGAGGTAGAGGATCGCCTCCCAACCGGGCAGCCCCAGAGAATGGACTCGCCGCTGACACCGCGCATTGATGGGCGCACCAGCCCTTATGGCAGCCCAGTGGCTGCTTTGGGACGGGCTGATTGGCTCCTTCGGTCTGCTCGCTCGACACCGGCCTTCACACCGCAGAGCTCTGCCGGCAACGTACCGCAGCTGTTTCCGGCCTCAGGCCCACCACGGAATTCGGGCCGGTTGTGGCCCCGAGAAACAAGGCATAGGCGGGATTGCCGGTTTCCTCCAGTGGCCGGTAGCCCATTCCAGAGAAAACAAAGGAGGAAAAAAAAACCCCGGGGGGGCCCCCCCCCTTTTGGGGCCCCCCCCCAGGCGTCCAACGTTCGCCATCGGCCACCTGAAACGCCCCCCACGATCCGGCCGACGTCGGCGCCCTGGTTCCTGTAATGGAAAAATGCTGACGTGCCAGTTGGGGTGGAGGGCGCTGACGAAGGCCATCAGCGCCCGGGCCGCTCCGGAAATTCCGAAAAGCGATAACCAGCAGCCTCCTCACTGTTATCGGTGAAAGTGGTTGGGCCCCACCGCTTGGGGCAAGCGGGGCCGCCACCAATGTGACGCAGTGCAGCTTGCCAGCTCGTGCGGCTCAGATCCAGGCCAGGCGAAGCGCTCCACCGCGAGCTGTTCGATCAGTTGCTTGGTGTCGCTTCCTGCCCGCTGGATCTGCAACCCCCCAGAAAGAATCTTGGGCCACGTGGATCCGCCATCCGGTAGCTGAATTCAGTCCAGGCTGCGCTGGCCGAGTTGCCCTCACAGGAGCCGGCGAAGACTGCCGGTGCGCTTCGGGGATCTCCCCCGCCAGCCATCGCTTCGCGTTCTTCGCCCAACTCGGCCCGCTCCGGCTACGAAGCGCAAGGCGATCGAAATTCATGTTGGCGCCGCAGGCGTCACCGCCACCAGAGTACGCCCTTTGCAGTCCCACGCGCTGCACATCGGCCTTCAGGCCCGGCCCACGGCCAGGGCACCGGCGCTCAAGGATCGAGCGGGTGTCCTCGAACACGTCCTTTGATCGCCGCACAGATCGCATCGGTGTTCACCGTCACCAATGGCGTTTCCACGTAGCGCTGGGCCCAGCTCAAAGTGTGAACGCCCACTTCGCCACCGCCCACGCCGTCGGCGAACAAAGCCGACCTGCTTCTAAGCACACCTCGCTTGCCGGCGCCCAGCGAGCGGGTCCATGGCCGTCGGCATCCACCGGCTCCACCCCCGATGATCTCCACCTTGGGCCAGACGCTCTTGACATAGGCGCAATGCCGGCGGATCAAGCCCACCGCCGCCGAACAGCCACGTGATCCGCGTCAAGGGGGAAAGGCGAAGCCTGCCGCAGGATTTCCAAGGCCCAACGGTGCCCTGGCCGGCGATCACCCTCGGATCTCAAGGGGTGGATGAAGGCTGAGCTGCCGGCCTGGCCCCAGCGGCCAAGGCTTCCAGGTAGGCCCCTCGTCCATAGGGTCGCCATGCAGAACCTAACCTGCGCCGCGGGCCGTCATGGGGGGACGGCGCGCACTTTCATCTCCGGGTGGTGAGCGGCATCTACGCTCACCGCCCGGCGGCAACCCAGTTTTGCCGGCGGTCCAGCCGCCACCCCCTGGGCATCGGTTTTGCCGGCCCTGCGGCCGATCCCAACACCCGCTCCAGCTCACTGGGCAGAGAGGTGGACCCATGCGGTTGTAGGCGCCGCGCAGCTTTGGAAACGAAAAGACGGCTGAGGTCCTCCCGCTTGAGCAGCACCGTGGTTGCCCAGGCCGAAAGCCGAAAGGTTCGGGGGCCGGAATCGAGTGGGCCGACTCGATCGTGCCCACGTCCCGTAGACCCGGCCCGCAGGATGCGGCTGCGATAGTCGTCCATGGGCCCAGTGTGAAACCGCCGCTTTCAGGAAAGGTGACCAGAGAACCGACCCCGAAGGCAAACCCGTAGATTGACTGTTACAGAAAGGCGGGGCATGCACATCAGTGCAGCTGAGCCATCCCATCAACTGCACGGGTTGACCATTTTGGCGAACTCGAAGCCCTTGCCAGGCAGATTCCGAGGATGAAACACCTGGAGGTGGTGTCCCCACCAGCGGTGTCACCTCGACGGCCTGGGGTGGTGGACTCAACCCTGGCCCTCTACCAGACCCTCGATCTCGACTCGACCGGGTGGCCTGGCGATGTGGCCATCAGCCCTATCCGCACAGCGATCACGGCGTACAGCCAGTTCCACCCACCCTGCGCAAGCAGGGCGGGGTCGCGGGCTACCTGAAACGCGCCGAGAAGCCGCCTTTCGACCATTTCGGTGCTGGGTCATCGCTCCACCAGCAATTTCGGCGGCCCTGGGCATCGGCCCTGCCCGTGGACCCGCCGTGGCGAAGAACTTCAAATGCGTGGCCGTGATCGCGATTGGTGGCCTCACGGCGCATGGGCCCCTCGAGGCCGATCAAACCATGCCGGCCACTGCCCCAGGACCGCGGCCTGCTGGTGGTGCTTCAACGACAACGACTGTCCGATCTCACCGCCGTGGGCGCCCTCTCCCGTAACTCAACCGCAATGCGGCCTGAGCCGCCGTTGCAGTCCTCTCCGTCAGCGCTGAGGAGCGGTTGAAGAAACTGCCTTTCCTGCACGGCGAGCTGCCGACTGAGCTCAAGACGCTCAAGAGAAGCATGAAAGCGGCCTGGCGGTGCCCCAGGTGGGCGCTGTCCTTTGAAGAACTTCGGCTTTCACCTATATGGGCCGCCGGTCGATGGCACGACATCGCCGAGATGTGCGCACTTCCAGGCGGCCCACACGCCTGTGATGGGCCCGGTACCTGGTCTTGTGGTGCACCACCAGGGCAAGGGCTACCCCTACGCCGAGGCCGACCAGGTGGCCTATCACGCCCAGTCGGCTTCGATCTCAAAACGGCCAAGGCTCCCGTCGAGCAAAGCCGAAGCCCTCCCGAGCTACGCAAGGTGTTCGGCCGCCAGACCGCTGGTGAAGCTCTGCGAAGCACGACCCCACGGTTGTGGGGATTCACGGCCGCGATGGCCAACCGGCAACTGGCCTCGACCGTAGCTCGAGAAAGGCGGCTGCCCAAGCCAGTACTGCGACGTCGGCATCGCCGAGCAGCATGCACGTGACGAAGTGGCGGCCCGGCAAAATGGCCACCGCCGCCTCAGCCGTGGTGGCGATCTACAGCAACCTTCCTGCAACGGGCCCCTTCGACCAGCTGATTCACGATGTGGGCATCCAGAAGCTGGCCGGTCACCTTCGTGCTCGATCGCGCCGAATCGTTGCGCCAGATGGCCCCACCCACCAGGGTCAGTACGACATCACCTATTCTTGCGCGCCGTCCCCACACTTCACGGTGATGGCCCAGGAATGAGGCCGAACTGCAAAGCGCGATGCCTCGTCACCTCGATTCACCCACAAGGCCCTGCGGCGCTGCGCATTCCCCGGCGGGGAAGGCGAGGCGTGCCCCCTGGCGAAGAAGGCCTGGGAGCCGTGGAGATCGTCCGGCGGTGAGCCAGCTGCCGATGGCGATGACCTGCTGATCGTCGCCTAACGGCGCCATGGTGGCTTCCGGCCCAGGCCACTCCGCTGGACTGCTCCCAGGAAGACGGCGGTGCGGGCGGCGCGTCGTCAATGCCGCCTTCCCTAGCGCCCGCTTGTGATCAAGCAACTGATCCTGCCGCTTGGCAACGGCGCATCGGCCGGTGGTGCCATGGAAAAGGAAGCCTTGCCCTGGCGGTTTCGGTGCCGCAGTGGTGGAAAGCCTCAACGACAACGAGGTGTTGGTGCCTATCTGGCGGAATCGGCATTCCCGACCAGCTGGTGGATCACGCCAGCCCTGACCAGAAGCAAACAGGCCCTCGGCTCACCCCCGCCCCCAGATAGGCGGAGCGCATCTGGCAGCGGTTTTCGGCCTTGCCCTCAAGCGCCCAGCCGGTTTGGCGGTTTGAGCCCAGCTGAGCAAATCCGTTGCCAGGTGCTGGTGGTGGGCTGTGGCCCCGCCGGTTGGCGAGCCTGGCCAGGGTCTGGCCAGACATCAGCTGGATGTGCCCTTGCTTGTCGCAGGTTGCCCGATCTGCCCGGGCCCTGCTTCAGTAGCGCCGCCCTTGCCGATCGGGGGGCCATCGGCAGTTCGGCCTGCCACTTTGAACTGGTGGCCAGTCGCTGGAACGGCTGGCAGTTGCATGGCCCCGCGGCGGCCGTTGGGCGGCTGGCAGGCCGAGCGGCCTTGGGGGGGGGCGGTTCTCGATTTCGGTGCGCTGTCGCAAGTGGTTGGCGGCGGAATGTGTGGGCCTGGGGCGCGGGCGCTGCGCCTGGGGGAACCCAGGCCCTGGCCTGCGCGCGGATCAAGGAGCGGATGGTCACCAGGCTGGTCAGGCACGATGGTCGCAGCCTGGAGTGACCAGCGGACTGGGTGGTGGATGCCAGCGGTCAGCACGGCGGTCGTTGATCGGTGGAAACCGGCGGCTGACGCCGATCCCTGTCTGCGTCGGGCGCGAATGGTTGAATGGAAGTTCCGCTTGAGGCACTTGGCGGCCTGGTCGAAGCGGCTGAGCTTCTTCACTTGGCAGCGAACTGGATGCCCCCGGGGTTAGGCTTTGGGTGTTTCCGATGCAGCCAGGGCGCCCTGAAGCCTGGGGGTCCCTGCCGGCTGGAGAGTGGAGAAGCCAGGATTTTCTGGGCCGGGGAGCTCTCAGCGCTGGGGCCCTGGATGGAGAGGCGTTTGCAGCGTCTTTGCGGCCTCGAGGAGGCTCGCGTGATCGATCGCCATGGACGGCCGAATCCGTAAGCAGTGTCCGGCGCCGGATCGCCCATCGCCGCGGTCGGCTGCTGGCCCTGGGGATGGCAATCAGCACCGCCAACGCTGCTTGGGCGGCGAGGGCCATTCGCCACGCCCATGGACGCAGTGGGCCCGCCTGCTGGTGGATCGCTGCGGGAAGGCCTCTGGCTGGTTCGCCGGCCGGCTGAACAGCTATCCAGCTCGCTTGCGCCAGGAAACTGGGCTGGCGTGGGGATTGACGGACCGATTGGCCCGCCGCACCTGGCTGGCCTGGTGGACCAGAGGGCCGACCGGCGGCTGGAAGCGTGCTGGCCGGGGCTCCATCTAAACCAGCAGGGCAAGAGATCTCTCCGCCCTGCTGTTCGGGACTATGCGCTTGAGCGCTATGGCCTCAAAGCCTTGCCCTACCTGCTGGGCTGGCCGGCTGGAGCGCTGGCCGTTGAAGGGGTTTTCGCGGTGAACCGTTAAGGGGTCGTCGTGTTTCAGAGCACGACCCGCGAGAAGCGGAGCCCCTGGATCACGCCGGATGCCGGAAAGATGTGTCCGAGGCTAGTGGTGCGGAGCACGGCCCCGATCCCGAAACCTCCGAAGAATTGGGGGTTGGGCATGGCCGTGACCCCTGCCTGACGGGCGACATTGATTTGGGTGGCCTTGCCGATCGCGATGCAAAAACGACGTTGGCCAGACGATCATCAACACCAGGGCCACCTTGGGGGACCAAGTGAATGAAGCGGGGGCCATGGCCAGGAGCGGAGGCGAGCATCGCGAAGCAGTGAAGTGTCGGCCCATCTTCCGGGGCGAACATCGGGCGGCGGTAACGGCCGCTTAAGACTTGTTCATCGGAAGTGCTCGCCCTGCTCCGTCGCCGGCTTCGCTGCCTTGCCGACGCCAACTGAAAACCAGCACGGAATCTCAGGTTGCCGACCGTCAGCAACGATTCGGCGCCGCCGTGGAGGGGCGTCCAACAAATCAGCCAGCTGCTGCCCGAAAGCGGCGTCAGACGACCACGGCGCCAAACGATCGTTCCACGGCCACGAACACCAAAGGTGAACTGGAACCCCCGCAGGGCCAGCGGTGCCATCCGCCCACTAAAAAAACACAAAAAAAAAGAGAGAGACAAAGACACAAAGACAGAGGAAAAAGAGAGAAAAGACAGAGAGATAAACGAACAAGGGCAGGATCAATCGCTCGCCAGAGATTCCCAGCAGCGACGATGCACCGCCGACCAGCCTGGAAGCAGCCTCATGGCTGGGCTCCGGCGGGCAGCCAGGTCTACCACGCGGCAGCGGCGAGGCAATTGCCCCATCAAGCGGTGGTGAAGGCCTGCAGCACCACCAGGCCTTGAGGGATCGGCATCGTCGAACAGGTGGCCGGTGACAGGGAATGGCGACGTGCCCGGCAGCAATCGCAGGGCGATCCAGCGCCTGCGGCTCATCCGCCTCTCCCCCAGAAAGGTGCCCCTACGCCACACGAGATCGCCAGAGCCCACCTCCAGCAACCGAGGCGATGTGGATCACACACAAGGTGGGCAGGGAACAGGGCTGCATGTCCTCCCGCGTCGAAGATTTCCGTACATGTACGAAAGCTTGAACTCGGGACTGTGCGCCCGAGCGGCCAGACAAGCGGATGCGATGCTGCGCCCTCCCACTTCCACACACCCAGCGCTGGTGGACCCGTCCCTGCCGACCCGACCGAGGGCTGCATCAAGCCGCGCTGATGGGTGTTTGCTTTTGCCGGACTCACTAAGGAGAGAGAACTTGACCGCACGGACGCCCTGTTGGAGGCCACAATGTTATAGAACCAACTCCGCTGGAATCCGTGCGCTTGTCACGGCGTTCCGACACAGGCTGTTGACAGCATGCTTTCGCACGGTATATCTTCACCCCAGCGGCGCGTGTGCCAGGCGGTAGCGTGGCAGCCCTGGCTCCTGCCGGGCTTGGTGCTCGCGGATGGCAGCCTTGGCTTTCAGGACTCCACTCAGCTTTACCCGCAGCTTGCTGTATACCGCATGATCCTGGCGGCCCTTTAGAAGACAGCAAACCGTTCTGCTACTGGCACACGGTTGAGAGACCTGAGCAGGCGTCGCAAGCCGCCGTGGCCGCCTCTTTGTTGCCCTTGCGTGCAGGCGATCAAGCTGGCGCGACGCAACGTCGCGCAGCGACAGACTCAAGTGGCGCCTCCCAAGGAAGACGTGGATGAAGCCCTGTTCCTGGTCGCTGCCGGCCCAGGGTTGTGCAGGCGGGCCTGGTGGGCACCACGATTGATGCTCTGCTGGCGACTCCAGCGTTCACTGGAAGGGCCCGCCAGTGGAGCGCTGCCTAAGGAGGCCTCGTGGATGCTTGGCCGGCAGGTGCCGAGCGGCAGGTATCTGGTTTTGCCCTTCTTCCCCCGCGATCAAGATCGCGGCCTGCTCTGCCGCCTGGCAAGCTCGAGGGCCTCGTGCCCGAACGGCTGCGCAAGCGGCCAAGGCGAGAGAGAGTGTACCTGCTCCGACCGCCATTCGACTGTTCAGTGGCGCTGGGCTGTGGTGGCGAATAGCGCCTGATGGCCTGTACCTGGCCGGCTCGCCGGCCGCCCTGCGTGGCGCTCAGTTACGCCCGAAAGGTAGGCTTGCCGCAGCCGGTGCAATCGACTGCCCCTGCCAGGATCTTGACCAGGATGATAACGGCAACAGACTTTGCGGAATGAGCTGGGAGCAGCAAACTGGACGGCCCGTCATTACAACAACTCGGATGCGGCCACAGATCGCTTCACGCAAACGCTCTGACATACGCTGCGCTAAAAACCTGAACTGTTGTGAAGCGGGATTAAAATCAACAGAACCCAAAACTAATCAGCGTGCTGTTGGATCGTGGATGACTGCACTCAATCAAGGATTTTGGACAGGTCGAATGCCTCAGCCTCCGCGGGCATAGGCCCCGAGACCTTTTTCTGAATGGTGCGCAGCGTGCTGGTGGCGACGCGCAGCTTACAACACAACGCTGCCTTCAGCCCACCAAAGGCGGCGCTCCTGAAGGTTCCACGCTGCCGGAGTTATCTTTGGTGCGGCCGTGGGAATGGCATGAACGGCCCATGCGTTTGTTGGCGCGCTTGCCGGTGAGTTGACAAACCCGGGACTATGAACAATCAATTCAAGACACGAACAACTGGGCCACAAAAGCCCAACCAACACTTTATCAAGGTGGTGGATCCTCTTGCTGAGTGCCCGAAGGTCGGCAAGAGATCGCGGCGAATCAGAAGCCTCTTGCATCAGCCGCCCATCAGATCTGCGCTGCGCTGCTGGAAGCCAAAGCCAGCTCCTGGGGTTCCAGACGCGCCCACGGAGAGAACGGCCATCTCAAATAGATATGGCGGGTGAGCTCGTCAGCAAGCTGCGCGCTGGGTGAGGTGCCTGCGCCGGTGATCAGGCTCGGACGAGAGCTTGAGCACCCTTCAACCGAGCGGTGCCCGGCGGTTGATCAGCAGCACGTGTGGTCGGGCACGGCCGGGCCACCGTGCTCCAATCAGGGCTCCCAATGTCGTTGAGGGCGGCGCATCTGCTCGGGCAACCAGGATCAGGGCCGCAGGGCGCTTTCACATTGAGTGAGCACCTGCAGGGTCACCTTGTCGTTGGCCAGGGCTGTCTTTGAACCAGGCTTGCGCAGTTGCTTCGAACTGTTCCCCTGCCCCTCGGCGGGTCGCGTTGATGACCGCTGTCTTTCCTCCTGCAGGCTCTCCGTCCAGTTCCGGCCATCGACATGCGCCGGAAGGTGAGGTCTCATGCGGCGCTCGAGCCAAGGGATAACTGGGCGTCATGAAGTGAATCGGCCCAGCGCAACTTCCGGCCCCCTGCCCCTTCCACAAGCGCGCAGGGTCCGCGCCTGGTCGCCCTTCATCGGTGCAGTAAGAGCACCGTTTTTGTCGTTGTCCCTGCCGGCAGGCGGCTGCGGTAATCCGGCCCCGCGCGTGGTGAAGGCCGAACTCCGCGGTGGTGCGACAACACAGATCCGCCTAACCTGTTTCGGCGACTCCTCGTCTTCCCTGGGCCGAGATCTGATGACGGCGCAATCCCTCAACACTTCGTTGTAACGCTCGGGCTCGTCGCGATGGCACATCAGCCTGCTTGACGGCGATCGCACCACCTTCCTTGGCCACGAGCCCACCGATCCGAGCGAACACGCCGGTCGGTCCCTGCAGGGCGCCTGCGGCTGGGCGACGTTTTTCAGAGGGATGTCCGGGTGAATCAATGCACGCCGGCGCAAGGGCAGCAAGTTAAAGTCGGGGCAACCATTCTGATCGAACGCTTGACAACAACCTGGTTGCAGTAGCAAGCCGGAATCTCGCCTTTCTCCCAATTCACCGAGACCGGTCAGTTTTGGAAATAGAGAATGCCCTGATAGGTTGTAAAGGGGGTAATCGTGGTGCTGAGGTGAACCCAGAGCAGCGGATCGGCCTTGAAAGGGGTAAAGATAGCGATTAGAGCTCGATGTAAGTCCTTGTCGGTGAGAATGCACGGGCGCTCTGCCGCCAGGGAAGGCCTGACGCTTGTTTCACTACTCGTTCGCCCTTCCAGCTGCAACTTCTAACGGGCAGGAAGTCCGACAGTAGGTACGGTGATCAAATGCCCTGATTCTTGCGGGCTCGATATATTTCGAGTATCACTCTTCCTGCATGTGGCAGGATATGGTTCAGTTTCCCGGTGTGTCTCGCTCGACTCTTCAAGGCTAAATTGGAGAGCCATCACAGCTCAAGCGACCGCCTCCGCTTCTGGCGAGCGCTGCCAGCGAAACCAGTTCCCACCTTGGCGGCAACCATGAAGCTGGAATAGAAGCCAAGCCCGAAATGGCCGATGATCGCAATCATCTTCGCGTTTGTATTCTGCAAGAAATTCTTTCGGCGCTGGAGAGCCACGCTGATTTGATGTGCGCTTCACTCATCCGCGCGACATAACCAATGCGCCGTTGTCCGCTGATGGTGGACAGTTTTGTTTCTTCCGGTCGATGCCGGGATCTGGGACTTGCCTTCTATCCGCCTCGCTGCATCAACCGGCCATCGCCGCCATACACGGCGCTTGCCTGATCGCATCAACGCCATTGCCTCACAGCTCCCGCAGGAACACCTCATGGCCTGAATAGACGGCCTTTCTTGATGACGGGAAAAATGTTTCGGTGTGGATCTGAAATCTGGCCCCTGTTCCAGCACCGTCCCATGGGATCGAAGAAAAAAAGATTCAGCAAGGAGACCTTGGCAAAGGGGCGCCCGGGCCCATCAAGCCCGGCCACGGGAGGGGTGAACCGAACCCTTAACCCGTCCACTAGAGCCCCGGCGAACCACCTCGTAGCCTTGTCTTCCCAGGAATGCCGCTGCGCGTTTCCAGGGTGGCGATCACCTGGAGGCGGGTGACCCATTTTTGCTTGAGCTGTACCGAGCTTGATCGGCGTGGCACAGGCGGCACAGGCGCTGCCGTTGACCACCGCAAGCGTGCCCCGTTCATGCCCGTGTCCCAGCAGGGTCGGGGGTGTAGGGCTGCGGCGATATCCCAGGTGGGAGAAGTACTGGTCGGCCTGAATCAATCGCCAGATAGCCCGCCCAGGCTGGAGATCCCCGCCCAGGGCTGAGCACATCGGCCAGGCGCACCCCCGACAGGCCACGATCGCCGCCCAGACCCTCCAACGCAGACATGGCGGATGACGAAATCATGCTGGGGCAAACGCCACCGCCAGAATCGCCCCAGGCTCAAGTTCAGCGGCTGGCTCACTCAGTCCATCGACCTGCACCGGTAGCTCTCGGGAATCCAGCCGGGGAACTCCGTTGAAGCTATTCGACCAGAAGTCGCCGTCCTGATCCACTTGATCAGCGGCGGAATTCCGGCACCGGATTCTCGGCTCTGCTCAGGGCCGTCGATGCGGTTCACTTCAGTGGTTGGGTGGCGTTGCCCACGCCTTGCTGAGGCCCGTTCAGGCGCAGCCTCCCTAGCAAAGCAAGCGAGAGCCGCCCACTGACGCCAAAGACCCAGCCATTGGCGCCGCTTCAACAGAAACATCCGCGCAGGCAGGCGCAAGCCACGCAACCCGCCAGGAGAGAACCGCATGGCTGATCGTGAGCAGGAGCATGGCGGGGATCGTGCCAGATGGTGACGCGCAGGGTCTGCCAAACTGCTGATCCCGGAGGTTCGGCGAAGCTTGAAACAGACGCCGAATAACCAACCCAGAACTGGGCCGGGCTTGTACATGGCCAAGGCCCCTGTGAATCAGGCTGAAACCCAGTACCCACCTACATCAGGCTGTACACCAGGCCGATGGGCCGAGAAAGCCGCCGTTTCTGGCGTTTTCGCCTGGCGCGCAGCCGCTCAAGATCGCCCGCATCGGCAGGTCGCCGCCGGGCGTTGGTCGAAGAGCAAGGACATCCAGAACCGCGAGATTGGCGGCGGTAGAGGCCCAATCAAGCCGAAGTGCCAGTTCCGGCCCCTGCCAGCCCCAGCCCCCCAGGGTGAACAGCTCCGCAACGGTGGCTCCCTCGCGGCCGCCCCGACACCGGATTGGCCGTTATAGATCTGCAGGCCGCGCCGACATCAGCACAGCACGGCAATCAAGGACATGAAGAACGCCGGGTCCAAGCCGGGCATTCCCGAATCGGGGCAAGCTTTCGGGCCGTGGCCAATCGCTCAGCGTCGGCTGCCAGTCGGGCGGCTCTTCAGCCAGGATCGCCCCCTCTCACCGGGCAAGACCTGCAGGCAGATGCCGCAATCGTGCAGGTGTCGAAGTCGTCCAGTAGAAAACTGGTCCCCTTCGCTGTTTGGCGCCGCTCGCCGGGGTGGAAATGCAGGCCACCGGGCAAAAGTGGAGGCACACGACGCAGTCAGACACGCCCTCGCAGACGTGGTGACGATGGTGTGGGCCAATGGCGCGCTGGGCGTGATTCGCCCGATCCTATAAATGTCGGCCGCAGGCTCAGCCGAGCCAGTCCAGGCGCTGCTGCCCCTGGCGCTGGCGATGGCCTCGGCCTCCGTTTTTGTTCAATACAGGGATCGGGAATCAAATTCGGCCGACTGGCCCAGCCGATGCAAAGGCTTCCCAGCCTCTTCCAGCGCTGCTGGCCAGGCGCCATGGGTTGCTGCTCTTGTTTGGCGGTAGCCACCAGTTCGCGATCCCTGGTGTGATGCGACCCGTTGGCCGGGTCGATTCAGGCGCGGATTTCCTCGATGCGGAAGCCGAAATCCCAGCCCCGGCTGCCTCGGCTTGGATTCAGGGCAGAAGCGCTCCAACCAGGGCGTCGTAACGGCCACCTGGCTGGCAATTTCCACCGGCGCCTCCCGCCCTGGCAAGACGAGCTTGAAGAACGGATTCCGTCGTAGTAGTTGAAATTGGGGCTGGAAAGCGAGGGTTCGAGCTGAATCCCCACTCCGAGGCCGCTCCGGCCACTGGCGCGAACGATTTTTCCAGGGTGGTGGCCAGCTCCGCGAGCAGGGATCGGCCCAATTGCCGCTGCAGCTTCGCAAGCACCCGCGGCCGGCTGCCCCGCAGCTTGCAAGCAGCTCCTGCAGTTGTGCAAACGTCCGCCTGCCGGGGGGCCCAAAAAAAAATAAACAAAAAAAGCCCCCCCTCCCCCCCCAGGGCGCCGATGGCCAAGGGGTTGAAATCGGTGAGGGCCTGCCGGCAGGCGTGGCGCCTGCCCGCCGGCACCGCGATCGAGCAAGGCCCCGAGCACGCCGTGTGACCCACCAGCTAACAAGCGGCCCGTGGCTGGCCTTGAGTCCACAGGTTTCGGGTGCAGGCCCAGCAGCAGGCGCATCAGCTCGGCATCGGCGGCGGCCGAGGCGCCCCCGAGCAACTCACGGCCGCTCTGGCAGCGTTCGCTGAATGCGCTGCCGCCGCCGTCCGCCGGTGAAGGTGCGAAAAATCGAGCCTCAGCCCGACAGGCCCGAGAGGCCGTGGCTTGGGAGGCCAGGCGGGTGGAGGCGGCCGCACCGATCGGGCCGTCAGCTCTGGGCCGCAACCCCAGCGGTTCCATCCGACGTGCCAATTCGCAAGCACAAAATCGTTCTGAGGCTTGCTGCGCAGCAGCTGGAGCGTGTCCGAGAATGTTCAATCGCCGGCGGGGGCCACTTCTGATAGCCCAGAGCGATAGATCGTGGCCAGTTGGGCGCAGAGGCGGCGGTTGCGATCCACCTGCCGCGGATTGAGATCCCTGGCACCGGCGGCGGGTTTGCAAGGCCATGGGGAAACGGCAGGCGGCAAGATGGTGTCTGGGGCGATCCTATGGAAAGGCTCGCTCAGGCACCCTCGTCAGCTTCCGCGCTCAGGGCCAGGGATGCCCGTAGCAGGCGCCAGGCAAGGGGCGGCATTGGGCCCAGTTCCCAGCCATCAGGGGTTGGGTGAAGCCCGGGAGCCGAAGCGATCAAGCGCCTCTTCCGCTGAAGCTGCAGGGGCGATCCGTCGAAGCGGCTCACCACCCCGACCGGCCTGCTCAAACGAGCACCACACACCGGCGGCGATGTCCCGAGCTCGAGAGCCGCGTTTCCCAAGTAGCCATCGAGCCGGCCCGCCGGCCACGAAGGCCAGATTCCACCGCCGCTGAGCCGCCACGCCGGATCGCAACGGTTTGCGGTGGAGGTGAACGCAGCAGAACTCGGCGTAGTTGGGGTGTCCGGGCTGGCTCTGAGCGGTCGTAGGCGAAGCCGGTGACTAGCGCGACGCGGCCAGATCGCTGCAGCCGCTCACTCTGAAGGCGCTGGTCGTATGCACCAGCAACCCAGACCGGGGCCGCCCAGTGCCACTGGCGCAGGGCCGGCGCTCGATGGCACCCCAGCAAGCCGGCAACCCCCGCCAGGTGAGGCCCCACCGAGGTGGCGAAGAAGGGGTAGGAGTGGGCCGTAAATTGGTGTGCATCGAGGGGATCGATACCACCATTTCTATGCGCGGCTCGGCTTGGGGTGGCGGCCGCTTTCCTCGCCAGACACACCGAGCTCGGCGTTTGGGCCGAGAGCAAAACCTCCAGCAACCGCCGCCTCGCAGCCAGATCTGGCTTCCTGTGACGCAGATCTCAGCGCGGCTTTCCGCCGGATCTGCTCAAAAGATGGCCATAGAACTGCTGCAGTAAACGGCAGCCTCCGGCGGGGCGGGAAAAGACCCGGGCTAACACCCACTGAGTCGTTCGATCTCATTTGTTGCGAGCCAGCCCCGAGGCGCCAAGGCCTGATCGGACAAGGCTGATTGGCCGCTGTCTCTTCGCTTCTCTCATAAGGTCTGCTGTCTCATTCTTTCTCGATCGTAGATTCTCTTGGGTTGCTGGACCTTACCCCGCCGAAAAAGCGAACCGAACTGAAGCTTCGTAAGAACTCGTCTCGTCATGGGTTTCCACCTGCAGCGGTTCGGGTGGCCCTGGCGACCGCCATAACAAGCCATAGCCCCGGGCCCGCAGCTCGTGGGAGAGCCAAAGAGATTCACCTGGTCGATGCGGCCTTCAATCACCCGCCACGGCGC
>Ga0163217_1018229_pt1 | contig 15560 bp, 15 predicted proteins | sample SynspAceP_FD_185933 | JGI IMG/M metagenome (GOLD analysis project Ga0163217, IMG submission 185933) | Saline lake microbial communities from Ace Lake in Antarctica - Synechococcus sp. Ace-P (PacBio error correction) | ecosystem: Environmental > Aquatic > Non-marine Saline and Alkaline > Saline ...
AGGAAAGGAAAGGAAATTTTGGGGGGGGTTTTTTTTTTTCCCCCGGAAACGGCCATAAATCAAACCCCTTGCAAAAGGGAACTCTTGCTTCCCGCGGTGGGGGGGTTGGCGAAAGGCCCCAGCGACGACAGCACGGTGAGGTGGAATTTTGGCGTGTTTCTGCGCAACTGGAGGCAGCGGGCCCCGGTTGCTGCTTGGCGAACGAAGCTTGGCCAGATCTGCCATCCGCCGATGCTATCCCGGTGAGGCGAGGGGGCAAGCCTGGTGGTCCCGCGTCGGCATGGTGGCCAACTCCCTCGGAGCTTGCATCCAGCCCGGGAGTGGAATACGCCGTGGTTGGAGCCTGTTGAAGCTTAAAGGAGGGAGCAGCCTGAGCGCCCAGAAGACGCCACGATCAGCGGCTGGGAACGTGGGGCTGAACTCAGGCGCAAGGAAGGGCTGGATAGACGGTTTTTTCCTCATGCACATTTGGCATCTGATTCCAAGGCGGGAGGGTGAATTTTGTGAGGAGCTTTCGGGGTGTAAGTTGCCGTGGGTATGGGGGAGAAGGGATATTGACTGGCATTCATTAACGTTTCAAGATCAGTGGGGCCTGGGACGAAATCACTACGCTTTACCCAACAGCGTTAAGCCCCTGCAAGCTCAGACTTGATGCTAAAGTGGGGCTTTCTAGAGTCTGTTAGGATACACATCCTCCAAAGGCCTGCAAGGCACAGCTTCTCTCCTCTGCTGGAGGGCTTGTTGGAGGCCTTCCATATGCCTAGGTCCCTCCAAGCATCCCACCCCTCTGTTGGGAACCTGATTCGCAGTCAGGCTCCGCTCACTTTGAGCCTGTTTTTTGCCGTGGTTGGGGACTGGCATTGGGCGCATGCAGCTGGTTTTAATCTTCGGCTTTTAGTTGAAGTTTTGATCTACAGCGTGTGACGCCTTAAGACCTAAATGCTCGCTTGCTGGGCAATTCACGGGCAGCAAAATCAAGCAAATGGAAAGATAATGCTGTATGCTCCATGATGTTCGTCATATTGAGCTTGATGCTAATTGAGTAAACTATGATTCATTGGGATCTACTTGCTGGTGGGGCCCCCATGTCACCATTTTCTCTTGGAGGCATTCATGGTTGGAATGAATGATAAGCAAGGACTTGTTTTCCGCTGTCCTTGCCTTGGTTGGCGTTGCAAGCTAAATTGGTTTTGTTTGAAAATGATAGACAGCTATTAAGAAAGTCGTTGATCTTCTTTTGATTACGTAGAAATGAACGCTTCGAAGACCGTGTGCATCCCAAGGAAAAATGAACATGGCGCTGAGCATGGCTGAACGATCTCAGAGTCAGCATTTTCAACGGGAGGACTGTAAGCCTGATTATTACGTTTACCGCAGCAACTTGTGAATGCGCCTCGACTTCGGGTGTTTCTCAAATTGCAAACTGTGTTGTTCTAATGGCTGTTTCGTTCGACATTCCGGACTGTCACTGCCACCGGATTACTCACTATTCTGAGGCATCGTTATTATTCTCAGTTTTGTTTCTGGGTGATTATGGATGGTCTAACTTTCGTATCTAACAAGTCGAAGCTAATAAGCGAGGGCAAGAAGCTCACCGATACAAGTAATTCCTTGCCAAGACTTGAGCCTTGGCCAAGTGTTAGAGATGCATCGAGGGACTGCAGAACTATCGATGGGAAGCCACACATCAGATTTTAAAAGTCATATAGGTAATACAGTGCTCGTTCTGTATCCAGGTCACACGGGGATCCAGATATTGAAAATCGCGGGTAAAAATTAAAGCTGGAGTCATGGCGTATGTGGTGGGTGGAAGCCATGAATTCGTTTTAATGATGGAAAACTAAGATATCATGACCGTATCGTGAAAGGCACGCATTCAGACGTTTCCCCAGATGAACTATGAGTTGCTTGGAGCGCGTTCGCACCAATTGAGCACAATATGGAAATGCCGTTCCCGTCAGCTTCGCTAAAGAAATTGGGCTTCATATGAGATTTCAACTACTGGAATGTGCCGTCTTTATGTTCAAGAGATGCTGCACGCATCCGGATCATGGGGAGATTAGAGGCGAGAAACTAAACGTGCCAGAGCTTTCCTTAGAAGAGCTCTAACACAGGAATATGGACCATTCGATACAGCAGGAGCGCTACTAAGAACGTTTACGGCCAGGCGAATATATCGGATTCATGAAATAATAAACTTGCAGTTTTTTTGTGGATGGAGCCTTCTGGCATGAAATGAAGCAAGGTCCGAAAAACTAATCAAAACTCGAAGATTCTTCCAACCACGCTGTTTTTTGGTGTAAGTAAAATTCTAGGGATATCGAACGAGATAGACAGTAAACCAACAGGCTTACAAGAAGGCTGGAGTAATAAGAATCTGGAACCTAACAATATTTCTAAATCTAATGAAGGCAGAATCTCTACAGAGCTCTCCAGACTTAAAAGGACTTTAGTAAATTCCGTAGATTCTTGCCTAGGGCAATTTATCGTGACATCTCGTAAGGATAGATTTTCAAGATGGATGTGGCTTAATTCGGTTTTGCTATTGCACTCCTCTTTTTCAGCGTTTTAGTATTACTTTTGCGGATTACTTGTCCTTTGCCCTTGCATGATTTAACTCTTGACTTCAGTAGAAGAGAGGCCTGGGATCTATGGATTTCAGCAATAGGGCCTTGGTTGTCTTATATCGGCCAAGGCTGATGACGCGGCGAAGAAGTAGGTTGGAGAAGCAATCACCGACAGCTACAGGAAGAATTGGAACTCCCAGGCGAGGTCAGCTTTTCGCTTCGTCATTTGCGGCACAGGGAAATGCATTAAACCGACACATATGATATATCTCTATTTCAACAAGCTGGAAAATTCCGCGGGATTTGGCCTAGACGATCAGGAAGAAGAGAGACAAGACGCTTGGCAGGATACCCACTGGCATGTCCCTTTATCTCTGTTTTATCCTGATATCCATGCTCGAAATCCCGGTACATACGAGTATAGAAGTTGCTATAGCTGGTTTTGCAGGCAACCATACTGGATCCAGATTTAAGGAAATAGGAAGGTGGACGCCGAAGAAGACGCTGTCGAACAAGCTCACGCTGACTTTGCGGCTTCCCGATAATAGTTATTCCAGAAAGTGGCGATGAGTGTGCGTAGCCTTCTCTCCTCTCGCAGTTCGTCGTTGCCTGCGCTAATCAGTGGCAGCTGACTCTCCTCCAAAGCCATATTTGTCTAATTTAGTTTAGACATGAAGAAGAAGTGTAGTTATGAATGAAAAAGTAAATTAATTAATGTAAAGAAATTGTAAAATTATTTTCCGAAGTGAGAGTTAGTCTTATTACACACTCAAAAGCATATTAATGCTTATATATGTATTAATCTGATGCTGATCTGCAAAATAAAATGAATTAGTCAAAAGAAAGATTAAGGAGATATGAGAGGAGGGTCATCATAGTCTTATTATTATATGTTTTTTGAACTATTTTTTTGAGAAATTTATGGTAATATCGCAGTTCTACGGTGGATAATTGTTCTAGAGTTTTTAGACCATTCTGCTTGTGGTCTCTGAGTCTCGGAACTCCGACACTAAGGTGTTTCAGGACACCTATCCGGAGAAGCATCCTCTCTGGCAGGAGTCCTGCCTCTAGCCATTGTGCTAACCTTACTACTCCGCATGCTCATATCTCTTTACACACTCCGATGGGTTATTGGCACTTACGTAACGCTATCATGACCCCATACTGGGTAGGCCTCCACATCTTGCTTACCCACTCTAAATCACTATGCCATCGATTGAGCGCGCTGATGCTAAACTTAACCATCGTGCTGTTTTGCCAACTCATCTCGGGGAAGTGTCAGCCTCGTCCCGTGGCCTCCCGTCGCCTATTTGACTTGAGACTCGTTTATGCACATACCGTCTATTTCCCGACTTTAATGGCGTAAAGTTTTTCTGTCCTCCCCCCCCCTCAAGTGCATTCTCGCGGGCCGCCTTGCTTGGCCATTGCTTTTTTGTCTATTCTTCCTTCATGGGCTTCCTCCTTCTCCCGCTTTGCAGGGCCTTTGGCCCGAGGGATCCCATGTTAACTTTTTCCCTCGTCCACGGCATTAAAAAAACACTGTAGTTGTCTCACTCGCCTTGAAATCCTTCCAATGCAAGCCTTTTGCTCTCATCTCTGCCTGGCTCTTTGTTTTGTGCGAAAACACTTCGCGAATCACAATAGGGCAAATCCCCGCGAGAAAGCGAGGGGCCAAGAAAGAAAGAACATCTTCCTTTAAGGAGTCAAGATCAAGAGGTCGGAGCCTAATAGTAATTAAAGAAGAAATGAATCGCGCTTTCTTTCGTGTCTGGTGGAGTCAAAAGAAGGGGTGGATGTATCCGTTTCTTCAGTTTACCCAAATCGTGAGGAGGCCAAGCAAGGTAGAATATCACAAACGAGAAGATCCATGATGAATGAATTAGCTTTGAGTGGCATTCTTGCCTGTGCTAATTCTCAGTGGAACACATTACACACATATAACGCGTAACAGAGGATCAGCCCGCCTTCAAGGCCAAACTTGTAAATTGGAAGTTCGCATAAAAAAATCCCGCTGCGTTTTGCCTTCCGCATAAGAACAGATCGTTTGCCTTCACTTTTAGCCGATCTTTGCTGGGAAGCATCCGGCCTGTTGGTCAATGCTGGTTTATTTTTAATCCGGATTCGGATAACATCGCAACAATCAGTCATTCCTGGCTGGGGATCCACAGCAAAACTACAAGCAGTTTCAGGCAGGCCTGGTTTCCCCATCCCGACTAGGCCCCACCCCAGCCTCACAGCAACTCTCACCTGGGGCTAAGCAAGCGCTTGCGCACTCCAGTAGCCCTGGTCGAAAACCATAGCCTGGATCCAGGAAGCCCGGCCTGTTGCGGCACCTGGCGGGTCTTGCCTGCATTGCCACCTTGGAGCACCTGGAGGGCGGTGGGCCACCCTGAGCACCAGCGTTGGCCTTTGGTGAACCAACTGTGGGGCTGCCTTCCGAGCGATGCACCCGGGCCCATCTCCACGGGCAACTGCGATCCCTCTCCGCCCGGCTGCTCTCGAGATCCGATCCACGGCGCTCCTGCCCGGCGCCAGGCCGCCACCTTCCGCCCAGGTGCTGCGCGAGGCTCCTTCGGTGAGCTGCTGGTGGATGGCCAGCGTCCAGGCAGTGGCGCATGTGTTTCGCCTGGTGGCAGTCGCTCGCGGGCGATGGTCGCGGGCCTGGCGCCGGGGCACGTTCGAACGGTGGTGATCGTTGATGAGTTCCACACGCCGTCGCCTCCAGCTCGGCGCTAGTGGCATCCTACTCTGGCGGCCGGTCTCTGCTCGGCTCACCCGCCACTCCCGAACGATCAGACGGGTTCGAACATCCTCCCTTGGTTCGGGGGCCACACGCCGCGACTAAGCGGCTCGCGCCTCCCGACGGCACGATCTCGCAGATCGAATGGCGCGCAAGCTTATGCTCAACGAGGCGGAACATCGACACACGTCTACGGACCGCCGAGCGCAGAACGACGCCGCCTGCGCCTGAAATCCTGCGGCGAAAGAGCTAAGATCACCACCTGCCACGATGCGGCCCTGGGGCTTTGCGTGAGCGGTGGAGCACGAACGGGGGCTGGATGGCCCGGCAAGTTCGCCATCCGGGCCTGGCCGGCCCGGCTCCTTAGATGCTCGAGCTCGCGGACGAGCGGCCGAGCAGAATCGCCCGCTCAAACTGCAGGTTCTTCGCGGTGGATCTGTTAAAACGAAGGGCTCGACGATCCCGAGAGATCGCACCGAGTTGTTTGTTATCCTTCCTTGTACTGCGCATGTGACCCCTTTCTTGTCTACTTGTGCAGCGTAGTGTCTATCCAGAGCTACGAGTGGTCTTCATTCACTACCTCACTCCGAGAGATTAATCTTATGCAAACTGGCAGCGCTGCCGCCTCTGTTGCCAGAGCTGTCTCACCATACGGAGTTTCTGTAGTTATAATGAATCAGCGCTTAGGACACCTCGCGTTCCGAATAACGTAGTGTTACACTGAGTGAGATCACTAATTATCTGAAGAGGCACACATCTCCGACGTGTATCTCCGAGGTACAATTGCTCAGACCCAGAGTCACTACAGCGAGTCTCAAGATCAAACAGACCGCGAGAGTAATGAGCGGAAGCAGATTCGAACGCGGGTAGCTCGACTTCCTCCACGGGAGGGCGCACATGCAGCCTCCAGCTGACAATGCGCGTCCTCCACGGCGCGGTGCTTTTCAAATTTGGCGGCGCAAAGTCGCTGCAGTCCGCCGGCCCCAGCCTGCTTAGCGAATGCCGTCGCGCGCTTCACTTGTTCGCCTGGCGGGCTTGGCTGGGAGAGAGGGCTCGGCATGGAGCCTGGGGAGTTTTAATCGGGTGGGCGGGGTTGTTGGGGCGTTTGCTGCAGCGGGCGTTGGGGTGGGGGCACGGGGCGCCTCCGGGGAGCCACAGGCGGATGAAGGAGCGGTTGGCGGGTATCGCCGGCGGCCCTGCTTCATCTCGACGAACCCAAGGCCTGCCCGCTGGCTGGGTGGATCAGCTGCAGCGGCGCTGCGCCGGATCCCGGCGAGCTTGATCCTGTTTGCCGAGCGCCAGGTGGCCGGATGCTGCTGGCCCAAGCTTGGGGCAATGGCCGCACGTGCCCCTCGCAGAGGCGTGGTGCGGCTCTGGGGCGCGCGCCGTCCATTCGCGCGCGAGCTGGGTGGAGTGTTCGCGCTTGCTGACTGACGCAACCGACCTCCTGCGGGCGCGCTTCGCTCTGGCCGGCTCTGGCCGCTGGCGAACCAGCCCCGCTCGCTGCCCGAAGCTCCACGGCCGCTATCTCCGCGCGAAGTGTTCGCGGCGTTCGGGGTTATTTGAACGAGGCCCCCTTTCCGGCCGCGAGGGCGTCTTTTTTGATGAGGCGTCGCGCTGCGGACGTGTTTCTTCATCACCTAGAAGTCGAGCGCTTGTTCTCCCACCACCCGCTACAACGACTTACGCATTCTCGCCCCGCGATTCCACTTGGGAGAGCCAGAGTCTGCACCGCGAAGCCTCATCCCGGCCAGCGTTATATCCATGCAACCGCGAGTGGCGGCAGCCGGGTGCTGTTGTTGGTGCGGGAGGAGAACAGGCGCGGTGGGTGCGCTGCGTTCTTGTGCTCGGCTTTTCCGGACTACGTGAGCACGAAGGCGAACGCCCGAATGGCGATTCGCTGCGGCTGCAGCGGGCGATTCGGGGGCCTTCTTCCGCAACTGGCGTGGCAGTGTGAAGGGGTTCAGAATTTCAGATCTTCCGGCCGCTGCCAGCCCTGTAGGATGGCGTGAAAGCCGTAGGTCCATGGAACTGACAGGCCGTGCTCAAAGCCAGCCGAAGAAGGCGGCTATGTGGCCCTTCACCCGAAACCGCACTGCAAGCAGGGCGAGTCCATTGAAATGAGCCACTTGCAAACCTGCCGCGAGCGACATCTTTGGTATCTCGAGGAGTTTCCAACTCGTTTGACGGTCACCACTGGTCACGGCGATGTTCAGCATTCCTGCCCATTCCCTGAACTTTTTTTTTTTTTTTTTTTTTTTTTCCGCACCTTTCTAGAGTCGGGGGTCATTCGGGCATTGGACGCCTGGGGATTCAGAGCATGTCGGGGCAGAGAAGCCACGGTGGGTCGATCGCGGCGTAGCGGGTCATGTCCGAGAGTGGTGTGTGTCCTTCACTCTATGCGGAGAAGAGTGGGGCACCCTCGCAGGTCTTCTTCGCCAGGGCTCGGTCGACCGTCAGTGAGTTCTCAGAGTTTCTTGATCCTGCACGATTGATGCGCGCTCAGTGGCATCTCCTCCTGGCTGCCGGTGGTGTTAAGGGCTCTCCCCCTTCAAGCTCTCCTTCCTTCGGGTTTGGATGATTGCAATGGCCTCGCCATTGAGTCAACGAATGAAGTCCGGGCCCTGGCACGAGGTGGCCCGGGCTGCTCAACGTTGGCCCCAGGAGGTCTGCCTCGACGCCCGCTCCGCGTCTCTACCATGCAGCCGGCCTCCGGCAACGTCGAACCATTGGAACGTGCCGCAAAGAATGGGAATTTTTACCGTCGTCCTGGCGCTGATCCGCTATCTCGACTCAGTGAGGTAATGGAGCTGCACCGCCGATTGATCGCCACGTCGGCGGTTCAACCCGGATTGCGGGGCATTTTTTTCAGGTTGATCTCTATCCACTCTCATCGAAACATCTGCCGGATCTTGCTTTTCGCCTGATCAAGAATCATGCCTTTGTGGATGGAACAAGCGTGTTGGCCATGCAGCATGGAAGTGATTGTTGATGCTTAAACCGTATGAGTTAACCGCTCACGATCCACCGAAGCCGTATGTTTCTTGGCGCCAGTGGCTCCGGAACGCTTGATCGCAGGCATGACGAGTGGGTTAGGGAGCAGATCAAGGCCTTGGGGATGAGGGTTGGCCGGCCGATTCGGGGGTGTTCTATGGAGGCTGGCGGTGGCGGTTTTGCCTTGTGCCAGACCACTCCTGAGCGTTCCAGTCCGCCACTGGCGTCAGTGCAGAAACGTTGATGCAGCCAGTTACGCAGCAAGCGCCCGTCCTGTAGTGACGTTTCGGGCGTGGCACAGCCTGCGACTTATTCGGCTCCTGGGCGTGGCCACAGCCAACATCGACAGCGTGTGGATTCTGCTGGTGGCCTTTCCGACCGGCCCTGCCACCGCCAGACGCTTCTATGGCCTCACTGTTTTCTGGAAAAGATCTGCTCCAGCAACACGGTCGTGGTGCACAGAAACAAGCCACTCCGGAGGAGCTCAGACCACTGCAGTGGAGGCGGATGCCACCCCTCTGACGGCAATCCGAACGTGACTGGTGCCGCACCCCCCCCCCCCCCCCCCCCCCCCCCACCCCCCCCCCCCCCCCCCCCCCCCCCCCCACCCCCACCCCCCCCCCCCCCCCCCCCGCGCCCCCCCCCCCCCCCGGGCGGACCTGGCCCTCGGCCCTCCCGGTTCCATTGGCAGAGCAGTGGCCTCGTTTGCCGACTACGCTGAGCCATGAAGGTGAGCGGCCGCTGGCGATTCGCTGGCGGCTGCAGGGGCAGATTCGGGGCGTTCTCCCGAGCTGGCGGATGGCGTTGTGAGGAAACCTCACAGACCATCCACTAACCTGACTTCAATGGGACACGGCTGCCCCACTGCTGCCTTGCTGATTCGAACGGCTTGAGCCGTCAGCACCTGTGCGATCGCTACGGCGGTGATCGGCTTAAGTGTTGCTCGCGGCGAAGGGCCTGTTTGACCTGCCCAAGTGGATCTGGATTCATCGTGCAAGATAGGGCCAACGTGAACCGGGCCTAGCCGCCGCGTCTGTCTTTGCCGATGAATTGGAGCCCTCTCGGCCCGTCGGTGGATTCCTGACGGAATCCATGAACCACAATCCTATTTCCGCAAAGAGTGGACGCGTCCACGGCGGCTTTCTGGAATCTGAACATGCGAATGGAGGCGTGAAACGCCTGCATTGACGCTTTGAGGCATCGAGGCGATCCAGCGTTCTTGAATGTCTCCCGAATCCGCCATCGTGGACCCAACAGAACATTCACAGTCTACGAAACCGTGGACCAGCTTGATTCTTGGATTCGATCCGATGACCTCCCTGGCTCAAACTCTGTTGCAGGATGTACTGAGCAAAGACGCCCCATGGCCCTTAGCCAGCGACTTGAACGCATCACAACAGCCTGGATGGGCATCGTCCTCCACCATCACTCGAGAATGCGGCGATCTCATGCTGCGTCCTGTGCCTGCGCGAATTGACGATGCCATGACCACGAAGGGCGAACGGGCGATGGCGATGTTATCCGGAGCTGGCAGGTGCGGTGTGAGGGGGCGCTTGAGGCTGCTCATGCTGCGCCGCCCGTCAGCGCAACGTCAAGCAGTGAAGTGTGGGCTCCATTGGATGAACGACCGATCGCCATCCCGCCTGGTCAACAGAATCCTGAAATGGTTTGAGTGCTTGGTAATGTGCGACAACTACCACAGCAGCCTTGGGTGGTGCACCCCGTAAAGAGTCAAGTCCACGAAAGTCAATCATCCTTCGCGAAACCGAATCGGTGAACCCCACAGGCCTGTTGAAGCGAAAACTCCAGAATTTACCAAGATCGCATGCAAACCTTGAGGCCCGCCTCGCCGAATGTTGGATGCTGCTTGGGAAAGAAGGCCAGCCCATTGCAGAATGCCGGAGATGAGGATGAATTTTCATTCAATCAAGAAGGGGCCAACCATCGAAGCATCCAGCGCGGCGTCGTGAGGATCAAGCTCAGGCGCTTGTCTCACGATCTGCCCGCGTGACTCAAGACAGCCCTGAAGATGCTCCAGCCGCAGTCAGCGAAAATCGGCCAGGATACGTCCTCCTGACGCATGCCGGCTGGCAGGGCGTACTCCAAACAGTCCCAAAACACGTCAACCTTGATACCGGGTGCTGCAACAGGGTTTGCGCTCGGATGTCCGCGGCGTGCCGTAAATCAGAGGAGTTGCGTTCTCTCACGTTAGATCCATCCAGCGCATTCTATCAACGATAGCGAACCAAAGGTACCATCAACGAGAACCGACGCGATATAAGAGAGATACGCTGGCGGCTGGCCGAGCGGCCGATTTTCCGGGGGCCGAAAACATATGCCGGAGCTGAGCGGTGGCAGTTGTGAGGGGGCCGCTCCCCTTCGTCGACCCTCTCCTGTCCTTAAGAGAGGAACTTCCATGCGCTCTCGCATTGAGCTCACAGAGAAAGAGTACCCGCGCCCTGGACGGCCTAGAAGAGATATACACAAGTACCCAAGCGAGGATAGAGATAGAGCTGGTTCCGCGATCACATCTCTGAGCCGACCCTCACGCAGACTTCGAGACAGCCGCATCGGGAACCTGCGGGAGCAAGAAATCTTACCCGTCGTCTGGCGTGATCCAGCTATCTCGCTCGGGGAAGTCCTGTGAAGAAACCGATTTGAGTCGCCCAATGCCGATGTTACCCGAGATTACGGACTCTGCGCTGCTGGAAGGATCAATCCACAGCCTCCGCAGACTTTTTCAGGTGGTTGATCTCTATCCACTCTCATCGAAATGGCCTGCAGTCTTGGCTTTTCCATAATCAACGAACCATCTCTTTTGTGGAATAAGGTGCGGAACACAGAGAGCCAGGCCAGCAGCGATAGCGGAATCACGATTGATATCTACTACTCAAGCAGCCATAGCCGCTATCCGTCAATCGAATCCGCCGAAGCGTAGTATCATATGCCATGTGGCCTCAGGAACGCGTGGAATTCGGCAAAGCAATTGACCAGACTGAATCCATGAGCTGTCCTGGATATACGCTATGACCAAGTATGCCGTAGTGGCCGGTGATGGTCGATCCTGCGCCGGAGCAGTTGCACTGGGAGAGCAAGACTGCAGCGCTGGCAGCCGGGTGCTGGCTTCGGCAAAAAGCGCTCCAGCCTGGGAGCCGTGATCAGTGGCGGCTCGCCGACACTGGTGGGCCAGCGTTCAGGCTCAGCTCGAAAACCAGAGCGTCAACGACATCGCAACGGCCTGCCCTGCTGCCAGGATGGAGAAGGGAGCACCGCCGATGAGAATCCGGAGAGCTCCGTGAACAACCTCGCGCGAACCGAGATGCCGCAGTTGAGTGCGGCTCATGCTCGAATGTGCAGCGATGGCAAAGTGATGGACACCGTGCCCTGCTGTGACAGCAAAAGAACGTGTCGCTGGCGACATCCTCCGCCACGCCTTATCAACAGCCGCCGCATCTCTTCTCCAACGGGCTTAACGAGAACCACAACGGAGGGGAAGAAAAGTGAGAAAGAGGAGTCGGCCAGCGAGAACTGGCCTGTAGGGGGCTATAGAGCGTCGGCTGGCCGAGGATGCGGCTGGAGAGAGCGTTCTTTTGAACACGACGCCGGTGGCCCATAACATAATTGCCGAACATAGCCAATGAGCAGGAGCGCACTCAACGTCGCGCACTATATCGTCGGGCGCAAGGTTCATGATCAACGAGCTCCAGATCCCCGGTGCTCCCTTCTCCCATTCATGGGCAGCAGGGGGCAGGCGTTGCGATGGTCGGGACCTCGGTTATACGGCAGCTGGAGCCTGAGCTGGCGCACCCACGGGTCCCGGCGCGCCAGCGAACTTGATCCGGCTCCCAGGCTGGAAGCGAACTTTTGCGGAGACCAGCCACCGCTGCCGGCGCGCTGAGCTCTGGCTCTCCCAGTGCAACTGCTGCCAGGAGAGTCGACATTCACGCGCCAGCTACGGATGGATTGCATAGGAGATCCAGGCAGCGTCATGGATGCGAGTGGTACAATGTTTGCCGATCCAGCGTTCACATGAGGCACAGCAGCACTCACGGCTTCGGCGATTCGATTGGAAGCGGCCTAACTCATGGCTGTTTGAGGTAACATACACTTCCATGGCCTGCATGGCCGATACCCGCTTGTTACCATCCACAAAGAGCATGGTTTTGATTAGGGAAAAGCCAAGAACTGCAGCCTGGGGTGATTTGAGAAGTGGGATAGGACTAAACACTGAAAAGTCTGGCGGAGCTGGGAGATTGAGTCTTCCAGCAAGCCAATGTCCCTAATCGGGGTGAAACATCGACGGTGCGCGGATCAATCGGCGGTGCACTCCAAGTACTCTCCGAGGCACAGGAGATAGCGGATCACGCGCGCGATGGTCAAAGCTCTGCGTTTTTGTTTGCCCGGCAGGGTTGATCCGCTGCTTCGAAGTCTGCGGAGGTCGGGCTCAGGAGAATCGCGGACAGCGGGCGAACCAGAACCTCCTTGGTAACTTTGAGGCAGCCCGGCTAGCTGTCCAGGGGCAGGGACTGTTCTTCGTATGAGCCAATGGCGAGAAGCCCATGGTGATAGTTCCCGGAAACTCCAGGACAGGAGAGGTCGAAGGGAGCGGCCCCTAAACCGCCACAGCCAGCTGTCCGGATAGAACGCCCGGATCGGCCGTGCGCCGCAGCCCGGATCGCCCCATCGGCGTTGTTCTCGTTGACTGGTAGACTTCTTGTTCCGCCTATCGTTGATAGAAGCGGCTGGATGGATCAACGTGAAAGAGAAGAACTCTCTCTGATCACCTGCACCGCCGGAAGTCCGAGCGGGCAAACCTGTATTGCAGGCACCCGTAATAATGTTTTCGGATGTGTTGGAGTACTGCCAGCGGCATGGCCGTCAAGGAATATCCTGCCGATTTTTTACCTGACGTGCGGTGGAAGCACATCTCAGGCGTCATTTGAAGCTACGCGGCAGATCGTGAGAAAAGCGCCTGAGTGACCTCACTACCGCGTGATTGCTTCGATTGGGCTGGAGCCCCTTCATGATTGGATGAGACAATCGTCAGTCACTCGTGCAATCTGCAATGGCTGGGCTTCTGTTCAAGAGCAATCACATTCGCGAATGCGGCGCCTCAAGGGTGCCAGGCGAGTCTTGAAATCTGGAGTTTCGCTCAAACAGCGTGGGTTATCCATCGCACGAGGATGATGATTTTCGTGGACTCGAGCCTTTTCCGGGTGCACCACCAAGGTGCGTGGCCTAGTTGGTCGGAAATACCAGCAACTCAAGACATTCCTAGGATTCCTGTTGACCAGGGCCGGATGTGTCGTTCGTTCATAAGGAACCAACACTTCAATGCTGAACGTTGCGCATTGAGGCTTGCGCAGTCAGAGCAGGCCTCAGCGCCCCTCACCGACGGCGAGCCGGCCCAGCTTCCGGATCAACGGGCCTATCGCCGTTCGCCTTCGGCTCATGATCCGGAATGCGCAGCACAGGAAGCAAGGCGATGGAGACGAGCGCATCTCGAGTGATGGGGAGGACGAGGGCCATCCCAGGCGTTGGATGCGTTCCAAGGGTCACTGGCTAAGGCATCTGGGGCGTCTTTGTCAGTACCATTCCCTGCAAAGAGGAGGTTTGAGGCAGGGAGTCATTCGTGTCGAAATACCCAGGAGAGTCCAGCTGATCAGGTTCGTAAGACAGTGAATGATTCTGTTCGCGGTACCCACGCTTGCGCGGAGATAGGGGATGACATCAAGAACGCTGGATTCGGCCCCTCTGTGGCCTCAAAGGCGTCAGCAGCCGTTTCTCAGCGCCTCCCCATCTGCGCCTGTTCAGAAGTTCCTGGAGAAGCGCCGTGAGCGTCACGTCTTTTGCGGAAATTGGGATTGTGGAATCTGGATTCGTCAGGGAGAATCACAGAGACGGCAGAAGAGGAGCTTCCAAATTCATCGGCAAAGGAACAGAAGCGCGGGGCATAGCCGGTTACGGTTGGCCCGGTGACTCTGCCTACGAATGAAGTCCAGATCACTGTGGACGAAGGGTCAACAGGCCTTCGCCGCGAGCCGAACATTCAAGCCGATCACGCCGTAAGCGATCGACAAAGGTGCCTGAGCGGCTCAGCGGTCCCGAATCACAAGGGGGGAGCAGTGGGGCAGACCGTGTACCATGGAGCTCAGTTAGTGGAGTCGTGGGTTTCCTCACACCGCACCGCAGCCTCCGGGGTAGAATGGGGGGGGCGCCCGGAAATGCGGCCCCTTGCAGCGCCAGCGAATCGCCAGCGGCCCGCTTCACTTCATACGCTCACGTAGTCCGCAAAGCCGAGGCACTGCTCTGCAATGGAACCGGGAGGGGCCAGAGGGCCAGGTCGCGGGTGCCGGCCCAGTCAACGTTTCGGATGCCCCGTCAGAGGGGGATGGCATCGCCTCCACTGCAGGTCTGGAGCTACCTGGCGGAGTGCTTTTGTTCTGTCAACCAGATCGAGCAAAGGTTATGCTGGGCAGATCTTCCAGGAACAGCTGAAGGCATAGAGCCGTACTGAGCGGTGGCAGGGCGTCGAGGCCACAGGAGAACGTACATCGCCTGCTCGGATGTTTGCTGTGCACCGCACCAAGGAGCGAATAATCGCCGGCGTGCACGCCGACGCTCACTAAAGAAGGGCGCGTGCTGGGCGTAACTAGATGATAACGTTTCCGTAGCAGCTGACGCATGATGGCGACTGGGAACGCTCAAGTGTCTGGCACACAGCTAACGCACGCCAGCTCCGGATAGAAAACACCGATCGGCCGCAACGCTCATCCAAAGGGCTTTGATCTGCTCCCTAACCCGCCCACTCGTCAATGCTGCCGTAAGCGTTCCGGCGGCCACTGGCAAGAACAACAGGCACTTCGAGGGTGGATATATCGTTGGAAGCGGTTTAACGTCATATGCGGTTTAAGCATACACCATCACTTCCCATCGGCTGGCAAGGCACCACGACTTGATCTAGCCATCCACAAGGGATGCTTCTTGGATAGGGCAAAAGCTCAAGCTGCAAGATTTTACGATGAGAGTGGGATAGAGATCAACCCTGAAAATACCGCAATCCGGTAGAACGGCCTGAAACGTTGGGGTATCAATACGGCAAAGGATGCAGCTCCAGTATCACTGAGGCGGAGATAGCGGATCAACGCCAGACGACGGTAAAATTCCCTCATTACTGTCATGCGCAGCACGGTTCGACTGCGGCTGAGGTTTTCGAAAGTCTGGGAGGGCCGGCGTGAGGAGATAGGGGACGGCGTCCG
>Ga0163217_1088442_pt1 | contig 15560 bp, 10 predicted proteins | sample SynspAceP_FD_185933 | JGI IMG/M metagenome (GOLD analysis project Ga0163217, IMG submission 185933) | Saline lake microbial communities from Ace Lake in Antarctica - Synechococcus sp. Ace-P (PacBio error correction) | ecosystem: Environmental > Aquatic > Non-marine Saline and Alkaline > Saline ...
TAATTATTATGGATAAGTTTCAGAAATATACGTATATGTGTTCCGGTATAGTTACGGCACTCCTCCTTATTTTTGAGCCGATCAATAACGATCTCGATGTCAATGGTTTTTGTAACGGTCTACTTTCATGCCCTTTACACAATATCTTATTTCTCCATCTAATCCTTACTTTCACAAACCCTTGTTTAGCAATTTGTTCAAACAGTTCCCTATAATGCCCTTTTCTAGATTTTACAATTCGGTGCAAGGGATATGATCTTTTTTCTTTAATGAACGATATTAATCAATTCTTTATTGTCATCATCATAACTAACCTGTTTCTCCGGTATTATGCTGTAGGCATCGCCAGCCCTTGCCAATAAAAGTCTAAGAAAATCGTAGATTTCGGTAATGTAACTTTACTGTAGAATCTAGGTGATTTGAATGTGGGTCTTTTTGCCTCAATGGCAATTACTGGTGATAATCCCGTCAATTTTAATCCACATCCGTCGTCAGCCTCCTAAAAAATTGGGTGCTATATGGCCGAGAGGTCTCAATATATCTTCGTTGACCTCGGCATTTAAATAGTATCAAAAGCCAGGAAGATTTGCCACTTCCAGACATCCGTAATAACGACCAGCTTTTCGCTGTTGGTATGGTAACATCTATATTTTTTAAGGTTGTTCACTCGAGCGCCTTGTACCTCACTATTCTCTGCCGTAGTTTGATCACTTTTCATAGCAATGTGCGAAGTTACGATTTTTGAAGACTAAAAATGAAGTAGGTGCTATTTGTTTTTTGTAGATTTCAAAAGCTTAGCTATAATTAGCGCTCTTAACTAAATATTTTAAAAAATGCAACTTTAGGAATAGGTTCACCAGCATCAACCATAACGAACATTGGAAAAGGAGTGGTTACCAATGTTTACTCTAGACATTATTGGGTTACTTTTTATGATTATATGATTGGAACCAATTGGATTTTGAATGCTAATTTTTTGATGTCATGAAGCAATTGAAGGTGAAGTAGATACATGAAGTTTTTCATGAGGTGGACAATCAACACTTAATCACCAATATTAAAAAGATGGAGTGATGCCAGTTTCTATAACCCCAATAGCGGATAAATGGAAGGCGGCGGTAGTCTTGATCTTTAATACCTGGTGATGCCAACCTTGTCCGATAAAGAAATCCGATGGATATTTTTTTTTCACAATAATCTGGTTATGTGAAGAGATCGAATTAAGTGATGGAACAGAAAATAAACGGCAAGTAAAGCTAATTTTGGACGACCAAGAAAAAGTGATCTTCACAATCCATCAACCGTATATATGGTCAGCCTAACTAACTTTTAAAACGTTCTCTTTAAAATCAGAGCGATAAATTTTTTTGTAGGCCGAAAGAAGTAAGTAAATCTAGTTTGGGATTGGAGCTAAAACTTAATATTGTCAGCGATATACACGATGTGGCAACCTTTAAATAAGCAGATATATAGAAAAAATGCTATCCAATAAAATGCTTTGTGGATAGGTGTTTATATAGCAGCAAGCCCTTTCATTTAAATAGGACCTCTGCGGTTTCTGGTATAATTGTGAATGTAATTTATTGTTTATTAGATCATTTTAAGGTAGTTTGGGATACTAACTTCCTTCGTTATGATAATGCCGAAGTTCTAAAGAGATAATTTCTCAACAGTATCTCAGAATTATATATGATATGGCATACTTTCTTTTTTTTGTCCCATATATTATAAATTTTTGATCTCTGAATCTTTGCGCGAAAGTGGCTTTGAAATTAGTAAGCAAGTCATCATCAACCGGGGGTGACATTTGAGAAGTAGATTGGTCCTGTGACATTGTAAAATTTTTGCAATGGCTTCTATTCTATGGTTTTTCTTCTGGCTAAATTCTTGACTGTTGTTGATTTTAGGATAATTCTCTATACACTCTATAGGTTACTCCTGGGAATTGGAATCACAAAGAACAGATTTCGGTATAATTGTTAATCCATGCTTTAGTTTCAGCTCAAGAAAGCGAAGTATAATCGACTTAATGGCAGCAATTGCTTTTGCTCTGTACGCTGTTCAAACACGTCTTGCCGTATCCATTTTGCGTAAAAACGGTAGTTCCTCGGAAAACAGTCTTTTTTGATTTTCTGTGTTTCTTTTTGAATATTGGCTACTTCAAATTTTTCCCGAATTTTGAATACGTGGTTAAAAATCGTAAAGCTGCCGTCGTAATTAAAATTTTTGGGATTTCCATACCTAATCGAATAAACTGAGTTGTACACTTGATTCCTTTGATTAAATCGTCTTCTTTCTTTTTGACCCAAATGACTTTTGATAGACCTTTGAACCTTCATAGGTGGGATAATGAAGATATTTATTTATCCTCCATCCCTGAATGGGCAAGTTTACTTAATTTTGATGTATATCTTCCAAAGTCATTTTTTTGGTATTTGTATTATTCCAATATATGGATTATTTCCTAATTATGGCATAATCGATTAATATTTTTGGGATATCTCAAAATTTCGTATATTTGATGCAATTGGAAGATAATGGTTGGATTTTTATTGAATAAGGTCCAGATAACTTTTCATCCATTTAATCTGGGTTATGAAAACGAGATATGAAATTGTAGCAAAACGCTTTTTTAGCGGATTTACGTAGAGAATTTGGCAATTATACCAATTCCGATTTTGGCAGCTGTTGGTATTTCAAAATACCACTGCGGATATTTGAAAGGGGACGTACAAAGTTTGTCCGGAAAAGTTGTGGCAGAATTGCTTAAACAATTTAAAATTAATCCACTTTGGCTATTTGAGAAAGTAACCAAAAACTTTAGCAGTTACTAAATATTAGTGTCATACCTAAGGTGGTCACCGTAAATTCATCAGATAATGAAAATATGGTATTGGTAAATGCAAAAAGCTGCAGCCTGGTTTCCCTCAAAACATACAGGATACGAAGTTGGTATATGACAACTTCCAGCTTTTGATATTCCTTGCCTCGAATTTTAGAAAAATGCAACTTATCGCGGTTTTCAGATTGAGGGAAGACAGTATGTTGCCCAATTTTAAAACCTGGGAATGGGTTTTGGCAAAGCAGTGGTAAGGTCCTACAGGATATTAGTTTCCAATTAAAGATTTATGTTGATGGTCTTTACAGTGATGCGGTTTGGTGAAAGAAAATTGAAAAATCGCCCCAATCCCTCTGTTATTGTCTGTAATTTCCATAAATGAAAACTATCCTCCCTATATACCCGTTAATACGGAAGATTTACCAGGAACTTGGGCAGGTTAGTAAGTAAAATAACCTTTGGTGTTGATGCAACCTCGGAGAATGGCTTGTTAGCAATTGGGCAGGAATCTATGGAGGTAATTGAAAATCAGTTTAAAAAAGGTTAATGATTAATGGCTATGTATAGTTTAATAGAGGGAAGTAAATAGGATTATAATCTTTTAAATGTAAGGTTATACGCATGCTAACTTTTCGGTTGAAATGCCCTCTTAATATCCGATGAAACGCGAGTAATTTTAACAAATCACTACTTTCACAAACAAGATATAGACCTTACACCACAAAATTCTAAATTTCCAATGCTTCAACATATTTTTGAGCCGATCAGAGTTCCAAATCTTATCATTACGTATATAAAAAGCTGTGCAATATTTATTGTACTTGCCTTTTTTATTTCAAAATCAGAATAGCTTATTGAGGGATAAAAACAGGAAAAAAGGAAATAATGGTTACCTTGCTTTAATATACTGTTAAATGGGGCTACTGTTTGCTAATAAGCGCAATAATTAATAGTGGTTTTTGCCTATTATTTGGGGTACACCATTTAACCCCGCTTGGCGTTTTGTAGTGTTGTGTAACATAATCCCAAAAGCTATTACAAATTAAACAAAAAGGAACAAGACTATTATCAGAATTTTAGACAAGAAAATTGAACAATGGCGGAAGTCCTTTTTAAAAAATGTTTGTTACATTATTGATTTTTTCAAATGTGGCTTTTTTGGTATTTACCAGCCCAAAGATTCCAGTTGTTAAGCCCGATCTATCTTTTTAAAAGAGTTTCAGGATAAAGCAAGAGTGCAGGAAAGATTCGATACTTTTTTGGTACTAAAATCGCTATCGAAAACTTCGCCTATGACTGGCAAGCAACGTAAAACTTGGTATATTCATTAACACTGCTCAAAAGTAAAAGATACCAATAGCACTACCAAATATGAGCTTATACATCCCAGCTTTAATTACGATATAGGAAGAACTTTTAGCAAAGTGTAGCCATTGCCAACCATTGTAATAAAAAAATCGAAAATTTGATATGGAATCCAAAAGAATCCTAACTGATCTATCGACATAACTATGCGAATTGGGGCTTTATGACCGCCAATTCGAAATAAGAAATGAAAAGAAAATTTTAGGCCTTCCGGACAAGTTATTTTTTATGATATTTATTCCAACCTGGACTCACAGAACGGCAATGAATGACTACATAAAGGTAAGCTGAAAAACGATACGCGTGAGGACGACTACTATGGACAGGCACAATTAGAATAATGTAGGCCAACTATTCTTCTATTAGATATGTCATACCACGGCTTTTAACTTATTATAAGAAAGCAAAGGGAATTATAGACGTTATCTGAATGATATAAGTAGGGAAAAACCGATGAAGAAATACAGCATGGTAATTATTAAAAGCGAATTATTGAGGGTTAATATAGGTAAATTGTCATGCCTACAAAGGAATAGACATGCATTCCATATTTGGACATTCCATTGAACTGATCACCGAACTAATTAAGTAATTCTCATCAGATGGTAGGAGAATACCCTGGAATTGGAGATTGTCCATCCTTCAGAAGAAGATAGCGAAAAAGCTAAGGAATAATCTTTTTGCAGGGCCGGAACCCATAAAGAATTGAAAATATTTCTTAGGAAAAGAATAGATTATTGGCATCTACTACGACCTGGATAGGGGATTTTTAAAAATTCCGTCGATTTTTTATAAAACGAAACGTACGAATTAGGGATTCGCTTGAATAAGAAATGAATCCTCATGAAAAAGCAACAGTTATGCGGCCGTTCTGGGCAGAAATTGATACTCCCATAGAAAAATGATGAGCACAGCAGAAGAAGGATTTGGAGCAATCACGGAGCGACTTACAGGCAAAGAGAAAAGGATCAACATAGTTTTTAAATTTCCTTGACTTTTCTACACTTTTAGGTTGCAAGCTCTGGTTTTTGCCTATTTGAAAAGTATAAGAATCAGCGTTGTTTGCTGAAGCAGAAAGAATATATTGAGGCTCCCTTGTGGAAAGGATTCTCTTTTGAAGAATACACCATAGGTGAAAAATAATCTTCAATGGTTTCCAGTTTTACTTTAGCTTACAAACTAAAATAAAGGAGCAAGCTGCTATAGAGCCCTAGAGGAGGAAAGAGTAAGGGGTAAAGGCCATGGCGCTTATCCTCAAAAATTATATAGAACGTGACCTCTCGTTAATAGAAATGCAAGGTAATATAGAATCTAATACAGTGTGCAATCGGTTTAACAAAAGGGGGCATAATATTAATATTGCCATAGATGCCGAAGGGCGTGGAGTTGATATTGATGGGCCATTCCTTGGAACTTATTTACCGAATTGGGTTTTCCAATTCCTTTAAGTATGCCTCCCAGATGATGATTAAAATGGGAAAAATTTATATCCATTTAAGGAAAATGGGAGTCAGGAAGGGATTTTGAGTAACGATAATGTATAGGAACTACGAAGACCTACAGACGATATGGCCAACTCGCCTATGGGATTAGGTCTAATGAATGCGTTGGTAATCAGCCTACAATTCTTATTTTTAATATCGATATAAACATCTGAAAGGAGTTTTCGTTTTTGGTTCAATTTTTTAAATAAAATTTGAATAAAAACAGTTCTCTTATGCAATTAACTTTTCTAGTCATGCTTCTTGCTAATTACAAACTGCAGGCAAAAGGATAATCTGGGTTGATATCCATTTATTTCCGCGAATGAAAAAGCAACCGGGAAATCGATATAAAAAAATCTTAAACCGATTATATCATGGTTACCCATGCCATCAGACCATAATTTTGGATGTAGAGAAATTGGGATGAATGAATAATCCACGGTAGTGAGCCATTATGAAATTGGCCAACCTATTCAGAAAATAAAGGCCTAAAAGCCATCCAATGAATCTATGGGGGAATTGGAATTTCGAATTCGGCAACTTAAAATATGTAAATGCCATTCATACCTTCTTCGTTTCCTGATGGATCCTATGGCGACAACCTGGAGGATTTATTTATCTTCCCGAAGGTAACAGGTATATATTGCGGAAGACAGGCATTTTGACGATGGATATGAAGCTTATTCCAAATGTCCTTTAAATTAGATTCTTGCCGTCTTGCCCCCATTGGAGACAATTTTACGATGGAAAAAGTGGGACGTGCTTATAAGGCTTCTGATTTTATTGTTAGTGCCCTAAAATAATTGGATAACCATAATGAGATTTTTGGTATATATCGTAATGACCATAAGAACTTATTGAAAAATTTTTCCAACTTGGGAAGGAATTATCCTCTTGGACATAGGTTAGTCTTTAATCAGTTTAATCATCTTAACTTTATTTCGCAAAAACTACCTGTTGAGCAGTTTTAGGTAAAATCATTTCAAATAGATCCCATTACTTCTTCGACCAATGTAAAACTTCGAATTTTTCTCTTCAATGGCCTGACAATTTTTTTTAGAACAAGACAATAAGGAGATAATCCATTTTAGTGGCATATCATTGTCAACCTGGAGAGCTTCATGCAGTAAGGGCATTTAACGCTACATTGGTATTTACAAAACCAGGACAAACTAGGTAACCCTAATGTTGTCCCTTTTCAGTTCCTACGCAAAAACATCAAAAAAAACCGTGGAAGGCATGTTGCCCCGCATATCCAGAGCGATACGCGATCCACAATTTTCCCCATTAGAACTGGTTAGGTAAACAAAATGTCTTTTTGTTAAGAGACACAAAATAGGGGAGTTATTGCTTTGGTTAGACGATGGTTCCCATAATAAATTAACCTCACGATTAATTTCTATATACTTCCAAATCGGTATCCATATTAAGGAACGTTGGCTATTGCGCATTATTTTATCAGTATATCTATTGTATCCATAGTAAGACTGCTTCCGTTACTTTTCAGCCATATTATCCATATCTAATTAGTCCAATGGGAGGATGGAGATAAAATCACCATTGGGCAACGATCCTTTACTAGTTTAAATCTTAACTTTTCGGAAAAATATTAGTTTTAGCCTTTGCGATTAAGTCATAGGTCAGTCCTCGCCTATGCGGAGGAAGCCCCCGTTACCAACACCTTATCTTCTTTTGTTTTCATTTTTTTTCATTTAAGAAAAAAAGAATAGTTAAATTTGATTTTAATTTCATGAAAGGACCTACAAAAACAGATATTTTAGATTTAAACGTCCCCAGTGGTACTTAGGGGTCTCATTGCCCCCATAACAGAACCTTCTTTGTTTATTCTAGAACAGGATAAAACTTCGGATTGGAGATGCGGTATTTAAGGGGTTTTAAGTATCGATGATGTTCCAGACTATGAGGAAAGGCTAAACTGGACCCTGCGATAATATCAGTTAGGCCATAGACGCGACTATGGGATGCTTTGATGGATTAATCCAGTATTTTCAGTTCGGGGATGGAGCAAGCCTTTTATCCGCTAATTCTATTGACCCCTTTTTACTTTATCCCTCAGAATTTCACACAAAAAATCGACCTAGAATCATGGACTAATTTGGATGGAGATAAGTTTTATGCATCAACAGATTCAGCAAAAGTTGGAGGAAGGTTCAAATGCACTAAACTTAAAAATTGGAGCAATAGATTTTGAGAAGGAAAATAGCACTTTTGAATTCCATTCGAAATAAAATACAGCGAAAAAGAAATCGAATTAGGGTCGATGCCAAATTGGCGATTTCTTCCGGCAGAGGCAATGATTAACCTGGAACCGCCTTTATCATTTAATTCTCTGCACTCATAGAACAACCCCATAAAAAGGGGACTCCAATGAAATGGAAGAAATTGTGCTAAATTCCCCATTCCAATTGCTTGGACGAGAATTGATTGGGGTTACACATGTAACCGGAGAAGGAGAAACTGCTACCATACCATAAAAAACCGACATATATTATCTCTAAAACCTAGTTTAATATGGTGGAATTTCAGGGGGAAGCTTTGGAATGGATTGTAATAGCAGAAGAGCTTGTAATAAAAATGGGTGGTTCAGCGCCTTGGAAAAAGCAATGTTTGGCCTTAACGCCATTGCACAGTGGACCTATATCTTTAGATATAAATACCGCAGGGATTGGGTATGGTGGCTGTATAATCAAATTTAATTTGACAGCCCGTTAAACCGTTTGAAAATGGTGCTATACATGTAATGTTAATGGATAAAATTTGGGAAACTAATTTTTAAAATCAGATATAATGTATATTGAACAAGGAATATTAAGGAAATCACGAAATCTTGGCGGTATTTGGTTGGAGTTGTGATCATTTTATTGAGGCAACTTTTAGGGTCCCGATTCCACTGCTCGGGGTCATCATAGTAAAGTCTTGGGTGGAGAATCCTTTCCCACAGATGCGCGGGATGTCCAGAGTTGTTGGAAGCAACCTATTCCCCTATTCTTAATGTTAATTCTTTTGTTTTTGGTCTTATTGCCACTTTTCTTAACCCGTTAAATTTTTGTTTCATCGGCAAAACACATAGTTTCCCTTACCTCAACCAGCAGAGATTAGAATTGATTGGAAAAAGAGTGTTTTTTCTTCGGTCTTTGGGGATTGATACTATTATTTGATTACCGACTGGAATATATATGGTCCCCTGAGGATTATGTCCTTCACCTTTAAATGCAAAACCCTTTATATTATTTTGTGCCTATTTCGGTGTTTTTTAATCCCCTCCAAACTAGTTTTGAAGAGTATTGTTAAATGCGTGGATATCTATGCAGGGTTTGGATTAATGGCAGGAAAAGATGGGTGCTCATTGGTAATCACATCATTGATTTTTGGGTGTTTGCATCTTTTTAATCTGAGGTCGAAAAATTGGGGTACGGTATAATGGTCTATGATATACGGCACCGGATTTTTTCTTGGGATTTTATCCCTTAATGGATGAAGGGGTTGGGAATTGGGCATAGGTTTTCATGCTGCATTAATCTTTGTTAACGGACTCCTATGTGACCGCTGATTGGACCGCTTCTCAACCGAATCCTTTATCGGAGATATTCTGATCCTAAGTTAAGGTTGGGATGTTTTTGTCCCTGTTTTGGTAATTTATCCTATTCTCTCTTTCTATTCTCTAAAAAATAACGGTTGGAGCAATTGGAAGGAGCGACCTTCTGGGGATGTACAAATGTATTGAACGATACAATTAATGTAAGAAAAATGGGTAAATCTATAATCATATCCATCCAAAATTTCAAATTCACCGGATCCATGTACGATCTTTGAGTGATGTAAGGGATTGGCTCTATTTGCCTAGTAAAGGAGGGGCGATTAATGAATAAGGCTATTGGTGATTTTCCTTATGGATTTGGGTTGGATCAATTCAGAATTAAATTCAATAAATACCTCTGTTCTACTGGCATCACCCGGAATAATTCATTGAAAAAGGAATACATGATCCAACCGCTCTTGCAACAGGAGAGTTCTTTAATTTGGGATCGGGGACTAGGCGCTTAACTGTTTGTCCGTCAATTATTGCAGGTAAAATGATGTTGGTCCGGGCCATAGTTCTAGGTGGGAAATGGACTTTAAAAAGAACCCCACATGAATCCCTTGGAATTAAACTGAACAAGCACTACATTTTTGTGCATGGACCCATGGCAGGTTATCAAAATTCAATTTCCATATTTAAACCGAATAAGTACTTAACTCAGTTGAGGTGCACCTACTTCCACAGAACTTAAATTAGGTTTAAGAATATAGATACTAAGATTTTTCGAAACCTATGGATGGACGATAACATTACCCTCACAATTGCAGTGCAAGGAGCTCTCGGCCACGTTTACCGTCTCAAACAAATTTTTAAAGCACTCCTGAGGTTGTTTTTCTCAAAGGATGATAGAATTGTCTATGAATTGAAGCGCCTAAAGTTTTCGGGGATGATATTATACGTGACCAATGATTGGTAAACCTTATGTCTTCTCAGATTCCAATGGTTGGGCAGGTAGACAACGTGATTTAATTCTGGGGGAGTAAAAATTTAATTTCCGGAGCAGTTGGAATTGCAAATTGTCGACTTTGATAAATACCAGGTTTTTTTGTCTCTGGAATCCCTGAATGACAATTGCCAAAAAATGGTTTTGTCGTCGAAGGAATGTTAATACGGAGCAGTTTTACATGTGGAATCAAATCCCTAACTCAATTCAAATTTGAAATCCCAGAAATATTTAGTTGTAGAACGGCAGTTTGTGGAGACAGCAGTGGAAGGGTAAATAGATCTGAAACTTTAGGGAGTATAAATCAGCGAGGCTCAGGGGTTTATCTTAAAATAATTACCGTAATTTCAAGAATTGAATATTACTGTTCAAATTCTAAAGTTTACCGAATGCCAGGGATTTTTTCTCAGTGTTGGCCTTTCTCTTTGTTCTTTATTGGGCCTCCAGGCACCTAAGATTACCATCAGCGGTGTAAGTCACTTATATGGATCTAAAGCTTTGCCCAATCCATGTGGTAATCCAAAGGCACAAGGTTTGAACAAAAACGATCCAAAGGAAAATATAGCATCGAGTTGTATCTTGAAAATATATTGGATTTACCTATTTGGGAGCAACTATTGAGTTCCTGTTGATGACACTAACAATGTATTGGAATATAAGAACTCCTCGAACATGCGAGGAAATTGAATGAAGTAGTTTTGTAAAAAAGAGAAGGCGTAAAAGCCAAAAAGAACTACTTGGCAGATTACCAACCAATCAACTTAACTTAATTCAGTCCTCAAATGGGGAATTATGGACAAAGGACGCACTTCATATCGATTGCGGGTTATTGACGTTAAAATTTAAAAATGCCAGCAGGGACAAGATTTTTTAGAATGCTCTACTTGTATGGTCCTATACATTGGTAATTGACAGGATAACTTACCCCTTGGATCCAACGTGTTTATATGTCACAATAGGGTGGGGGGGGAAAAAAAAAAAAAAAAAAGTACACAAGGCCTGTACTTTTTGATGTTGACGGCTTGTTTATGAACAGGCCACGACATTTATTTCAGTTCACGATTATTGAACGTGTTTGCGGTACTTACAATGAATGGAGCTTTGCAGATATGGTCCAGGGTGTTGGTGAGTTAAATTTAATTAATACCAAGGAGCAGACCCGTATAAGATGAACTAGGGACGACGCGCTTATACCATAATTTCAAGGATTAAGGGATAGTATTTTGATCAGTTAGTCAATAAAAAGGCATATGTTCCCAGAAATTCCGGAGTATATAAGAATTATTCCTTTTTGGTCGTTCCGGGAAGAAAGGCTGATCAAATATTTGAAAATCACAAACAAGGTTTAACAAATCTCCATATTATCTATCTTGACCTTTCCTATATTTTAAGGACACTTGGGGAAACAACAAAAAATCATTAGCATTGTTTGGAATCTTTGGCACATAATTTCCGCTGATGATGCTATAGCACTAAAGGGCATTGGCCTATAGGTATGAAAAAATGGGATCATTGAAATGGCCTTCAAGCAAATATTTAAAATTTTTTGAAGCTAGACCAAGAGATGGCCAGGTCCGCACAAGATATAGCCCAATGCCTATGAGGAGATAGGGAATTACCAAAAGGCATTACATATTTATACTCGTATGCAGCAGCCGTAATATCTCGATTCTGTTCCATTTGACAAATACGGTACGGACCGAGCCTTATGACTACAGAACGGATGTATTATTAATCTCAAGGCAGGGGAGTTTTATTTTTGGAAACGTGGGTACTAGAGGAAAGTTAACTTAACAGCCAAAAACAGAGTGGCTTTTTGAATGGAACAATAATGCAGCGAATTTGAATTACAATTTTGTAAGAATCCCTGAAAAGTATTATGATAGTGGGAAATATACTGTTTGTACAGAGCCGAATTGTCCGCAGCAATTTTTAAAGGGTATCTAGTAACAATTCTTTTTGGCACGACGAACCTAAAGGGGAATGGGTAGTTAATGTTTCTCTTACTTAGGAAACGGAAAACACAAGACCCCAACTAATTTAAAGCAACTACATTTTTTGCTAACGGTACATGGATAGAAAGAAAGGTAATAAAGTGTTTTAAATTACGCAAATTAAAGAGGCTTATACTTTATGTACCATCATCGGATCAAAATTAGTTTGTTGAATAAAAAAAAACATCTTAACTCCTAAGTGGCTTTGCAAATTAGCCATTGCTACTATTTCAAATTGGTTTTTCAATCATCCAAATCTAAACTGAATCCCCATATTAAAGGGCTTTTCATAGGAAGCATGGTTCGCAAGCCTCTATTACCATAGATATCATTTTTCTAGTATCCAAGGATTTATTACCGCATCTGTCCTAACGGGATGGCCGCCGGTAATAGGGCGATATTTGGTTGTCATATTCGTTTCTTTTATTTATTAAAAGTTTCGTTTTCTTGGGCTTTCAGTATTTTTCACCTTTTTTCTTGGAGCGAAGCTGCCTCCTATTGCAGTAATACTTTGGCGGCCGAATTGCCGCTCATAACCGCATTCAGCATTTGGCCAGGCCACAATTATCTGGGATCCTACGCCTTTCGCACTATAGCATAATTAACCTGCCCATAATATTCCTTATAACAATGGTAAATTTGGGGTACCACTGAAATTACTCACAGCATTGAACCATTTAGCGCGGTCCTTTATAATACCCCATGCCACACTTTTACTACCTACCATAAAACCGGTAACGTCTGTAAAAATTCCAGCGGATTTTCTTTTTGGTTGCAATTGGCATAAATCGGGTGGCTTATCCTGAATAGATTAGATTCTCCACCAATGCATATCCCCACTTTTGGTCTTTACTACCTTACGTTTTTGATTTTGCAACTATGCCACAGCCACCATCTAAAGGGCATTTCCTGTGGAATAGTTTCCCATAGTCCTTTTTGTATTGTTATCAAAATTCGATTTTATCAACCAATGAGCTTTATAATTTCCACAATATCGTATTGCTCTGCTCTCGATTTTTGGAGTATGCATAAATATCATCTTCCTGTGCGTCTGGGTTTACCTGGAGTGCTCTATGTATCCAGCTTTGTCATAGTCGCCATTTATCATTATATTTTTTAATGGTAACCAGGCATCTTGTCGTCCTCGCCTTGTAAATTCGTTACCCCACTTATTCACAATGGGTAAGTGGTCCCCCAAGGTTTATTGTCGATACTTCTCCAATGGCAGCTTTTACCAAATAACTACCTGCCAAGAAAATACTGCGGTTTATTACATCAATGCTTCGTCGCTCATGATGGGGGAGGTAGCACCAACCCGCAACACAGCTGCCAATACAGCGGATTATTTGCGTAATTCCATACTACTCATTTTGGCGTTATTTCTAAAATTCTACCAAAAGTTCCTTTATCCGAAAAATCTCATCTTGCAGTGGGAGGTATAACCCCTGCGCTATCAACAAATAAATAAATGGGGCAAGCGGTTTTCCCTATGCAATTTCCTGTTGCCGTAGGTTCTTTTTTGCGGTAATCGGAAACCAAGCTCCGGGCCTTTTAGGTGGCATTCATTGGCGACAACTATAACACTTGTTTTCTCCTTTAACAAATCCAATTTTTTATGACCACGCCACAGACGGACATAACCTCCATGTGCCTCAGACATTCCATCAACCAACAAATGCTCAATTTTATAGCGTCTCTTCTTGTCATTAAGTAATCTCATTGCGTTCACGGGACTTAATTTGCCCTGGGCATGTTGTTTTCATCGGGATTTTTCACAGCAAGCTTTACTTAGCAAGTCTGTTTTTTTAATCTGATGTACTATTTATTGTGGTCTTCGTTTATTGAAAGTTGATACCATGTTGAGTTCCTTTCTTTTGCGCACTAAAGATAAGGAGTTTATGTATTATTACTTTAACTAAATGAATTCAAAATGGGAGAAAAGTGGATGGGGAATTATAGGTCTGGCAATATCGCCGTATTTTTATTAAGGACCTTTCACTGGTCAACGAAGCTGAAATTATGCTGTTGCCTCAAGGACTTTTGAAAAGCCCAGATATTTAAATTCAGAAGGAATACCAGGTGCGCAACGCCTTTGGAAGCTATAAGGGAACCTTTTTCGAATGCCAAGAAGTAGATGTGGTCTATTGCCACCCACACACCTTACATAGCGAACTCGCTATTATGGCCATGGATCATGGTACATGTTTATGTGAAAAACCTTGGGTGTTAATAGGCGCAGGTCTTAAGATTGATTTCGGCCGCGCAACATAAGTATTTTTAATGGAGGCTTTATGGAGCAGATTAACCCTTCCTTATAAAAGTTAAGGAGGCGGTAGACAGCGGAGAATAGGTCCACTGGCTTATTACATGCCAGATTTTGCCTTTTAATGCTTTGGGATAGGGAATTTTGAAGTCGGTGTGTTGAATCCGATACTGGCTGGGGGTTCCTTTATTGACAATCGGTATTTATCGCCATTTTTTTAAGCTATTTTGCTTCTTGGAAAACCAGATCAATTTATTCCACTTCCCAATTTCCATGCGAATGGTGCCGAGTCCGACTATCAATGATTTTAAGTACCCAAAGGCCCAGGCTTTTTATATATACGTGCTTTCCCACAGGTCCGAAATGAAGCAGAATATCCGGGGAAAAGGGAACTATATATCTTCCGGCCAGATTGCATGAGCCCAGGGATTACCTTGAGAAAACTATGAAAACAAAAGGGGATAAAAAAGGAGATTAAGCTGCAACACTGGAAGGGGGTATTATTATGAATAGTGAGGGTGCATGCTTGCCTCGCCAAGGGTAAATTGGAAGAGACTCTTTGGAGCCCATCAAACAGTTTGGATTTAATAACCTATTTGATACGGTGAGAAAGCAAAATGGAATAGTTTCTTGAGCAATTAAAGGTATTAAACCCAAGGGAAGCTGAACCTATTAGGAAACCAACCTGGGTTAGTGGATTAACTAGAAACCCCGCTAAACAGGCGGGATTCGTTCGACTATCGCATTCAATGAGCTGCTAGCGGCTTTCTAAATACGTGTTTCACGAAATAAAGTTTTTTTTTGTATGATGATATTCTTAATATAAATTTACGATATTTCTGAAGTTCTACAAATCCAACCGATTAAAACCTGGGAATGATAAGAACCAGTGGGCTTTGCTTGGCAACTTTATAAGTGATAATTGTTAGGTCTTTCGCTATTGCGTTGGTGCTTTTTAAGATATGATGATGTAGCCGGTTGGGGCTTTGCCTCGTTGAATAGGTTTCCTTCGCATTGGCATGGGGTTTTAATGCATTCAAAGGACGGGTTTAAGGTATTTATACTAGGTAA
>Ga0163217_1067955_pt1 | contig 15559 bp, 12 predicted proteins | sample SynspAceP_FD_185933 | JGI IMG/M metagenome (GOLD analysis project Ga0163217, IMG submission 185933) | Saline lake microbial communities from Ace Lake in Antarctica - Synechococcus sp. Ace-P (PacBio error correction) | ecosystem: Environmental > Aquatic > Non-marine Saline and Alkaline > Saline ...
CGCTGCGTTGGTGCCCGTCCGCGGTGAATGTCTCAAGTGGCGGGTGTCGGGCTTCCTCCCCAAGGTGGACCGGCGTCGATTTTTAACCTGGACGGCCCGAATCAAAACCGGGGCGGCAAAAACGAAAACCCGTGGCGACACGGGTGACGTCACAAAAAGCTGATCGAGGCAGGCCGTCCAACGAAATTATCTGCCATTCGCACCAAAGCTCCAAATGGCGCAACCGCAGCGAAAGCCCGGAGCGATCGCAACAGCGTGAACTGTTGCAGTTCAGCCCTACCAAGTGGCAGCATTTGGCCAACAGGCACAATCTACCGAAGCCAATCATACCACGCTGATCCGCTTGAGTCAGGGAGCCGAGGAATGACCACGGTTGTGATGAGAGCGATCGTAGTCGAACCAACGACTGAGCCTCCCCTGGGTCTCGCCGAAGAAAACCGTCCAAGGGTCGAGGCAACGACAGCAGAAAGTCTGCACCATACCGGACACAGCGTGGTGCGAAAGTGCTCGAAAATTTCCGATCCCTGCACCAACTGATTGTGCTCCTTGAACATGGGCCTTCCAAAATTAATGTCCGCGCCGCGCAGCCCCTGTGCGGCGTTGGCGATTGCGCGGTATGTTGCCACGAATCCAGCAGGTAACTGCGGCTGACGTCATTGAATTCTTGCAAAAAAGCCAGAAAAGAACCGCAGAGTGTCGCGAAACGGCCGGCGCAAGACCCTATTTTGAGGCGTGATCAACAAAGGCAGGTCCACATAGAAAATTGAATAAGTTTAAGTCAAAAAGCCCACGTCCTAATTGGGACTGACGATTGGCGCGATGCCGATTTGCATTGACCGCCCCGCTTGACGCTCAGGCAAACCACGCTGCGCGTGGTTCCAAAAAAAGCATATACCTGAACCGGTGTTGGAAAGTTCCCGATTAAACCGCGCTGGATCATGTGGTTGTAAAGCGACATTCCCTTTGCGGAGCTGAGCATTGCCAACCCGGTATCGCAGTATATTTTCGTTCGCTCATCAGGATGCCACGATTTTATGTTCTGGGCAAATCCCCCGGACCTTACAACGCTGACACTGCTTGATGCCGGCGGGGCAACTGGATTCACCGAAACGTTTGATGCTGCGCGTCGCAGCGGATGTCCTCCGAGTTTCAAGGAACGCCTGCGTCAGATCCTGCCCCGGTGAAAAGATCGAAGTTTTCCGCACGGCGAACGACGGTATCGTGCTGTCGGGCCGGGCTCGTGTCCCTCGACCAACGCTTGCAGCGGCACATTGATCATGGCCGAACGCTACGCCCGAACGCGTGTCCCAACCCTGATGAGCGTCGGCTGGCATCCAGCCAGGTGATGTGAACGTTCGTTTTGCCGAGATGAGCCGATCCGTCTCTAAGTCGCCTAAAAGCGCATCATTGGCGCTGAACGGCCTTGTGGGCAGCGATCTGGCATTGAAAGTGGCCGCACCAATTCGACGAACACAATCCGGCGCAATCGCCAATTCGCTTGGCGGTCGACCCGGCATCGAAATCGGGCAACGCAGGGGCGGGTTTTGTGTTGGCTTCAACGCCGGATCGACGCCGTTCGGATCTGCGCTTGAGGCGCTGGAACAAAAAGGCGCGGTGCGTTTCTGGCTTTTGACCGAACCTCGTGGCGCCTGTCAGGGGCAAGAGCGACTTTCCTCGCGGGGGGCGAAATATCCTGTCCCGTGGAGCCGACCGGCACGACCAGATTTCGGTTCAGTATAAACCCTTCGGCGTAGAGATGGCTTTAATTAAATCCCCGGGTCGTGGACAAAGACCTATCAACCTCGAACTCAAGGCGCCGATATCGGCGATTGATCGCCAGCAACAGCGGTGTCCCCTTGGGCAAACGGATTTGATATTTCCGCATTTACGCCGCCGCGAGACCTCGACCGGTTGAAAATGCGCGACGGCCGAAAGCTTTGCGATCGCGGACTTGCTGACAGATTGATTTCACCGACACCAGTCCACACAATATGCCGCCTGGTTCGGCGACGTGCCTGTATTGGGACGCGTTGTTGCCGCAGCGCAAACTACCAGCGCAGCCAAAACCGAGCTGTTGATTTATTATAACGCACACCTTGTTGACCCCGACCCGTGGCGAGCCTTGGGCCTGCCCACCGACCGGATCAAGCCGCAACTCACAGAAAGCGAATTGTTCCTGTCTGGCGGCACGTCCAAAGCAGCAACGGCCACCCAACCAAAGGGGCGCCTGGCGAGTTTCAAGCAGGACTTTAGCGGGGTCGTATGGCTATGTATTCGGAATTGATCAGACTGACTTTCAGCGATTCGGCCTTCGACAGGCAAAAATCAAACCGGGTTGTGCGTGCCTTGGCCATGCAGACTGTACAGGCTGTGTAAGCACCGCCCTGTACCCGGATCTTTACCCAGTTTTCACCGCGAAGCAGGGTCCGCTGACCGATCCTGGGCACCTTTCTGGAAACACGGCGACTTTGACAACCGTGTGGGTGATGACCGGTGAGCGCCAGGTAATAGGACATTCGATCATGGCAATCCCTTTGCGGCGAAGTCGCATGCGACCGTCACTTTTGCTTTTAACTCTGCCAACTAGACGGGGTCGCGCAGTCGTTCTGCGACGTCAGGCCGGATGGATCCGCCAGTCCCCGAATGTCCGACTTTCGCGTCTATGGCCATACTGATGCGTCGGGTCGCACAGCTTATAACAAAAACTGGGCCTGCGCGCGCGCAATCCGTGTGGCTTCTTGTCCACACAGGGTACTAGCCGCAGCCGCCTAGAAGACCGTTGTTTCCTTTGCGAAAACACAGCCCCTGTCGTGACCCAAGGTCGCGCACGTGCAAACCGCCCCGGGACTGTGAGCCGAAGTTAGCGGCTTTGTCGGGCCGTCATCCGACTGTGCTGGACGGAAATATGCCAGATTATCTATCGCGACTATTGTCGCCAGCGCCGTGCGCGCCGACCTGCTGACAGGCGGTGCCGCCCCCACCGGGCTGTGGGAGAATATACCGCTTTTCAAAAACTTTTCAAGAGGGCCTGATCGTCGCTGACCGGTCGGGCTTTTTCAATTTCAATCCGCTTAAACGGTGCGGATCGTTTTCATAAAGACCAAACAGATCAGAAACTATTTGGCCCAATCTTTGCCCCAGTTAGCAGGGAATATTCACTGCATAGGACAGTTTTTGCGTCCGGCATTGTGGTCTGGATGCAGGGGACCGCAAGGCAACAAAGGGTAACACCGACCAGCCTGTGCCAGCGCCCGCATAGAAGAAGGGGACAGTTTCGGTATGAGCAGCCATATACCAACAGATCTGACGCGCCACAGATCATCGCGTGCACCGTCCAGCCGGGAGTGCAGAACTTTGACCTGCTGATCGAAGATAAATGGGAAATCAGCTTTGGGCGAGGCCTGGGGCGATCTGGGCTTTCTGAAAGTCTTGCGTTTTCTTTTCAGCCAACGCCGAAGCGGCGACGCTTAACTTATTGTCGCTGGCGCTCGATTCGAAAAGAACGAGAGAACCTGCCAATGACTGTTCCGACGATATCGAGCGCAGCAAAAGCCGTCCATATCAAGAGTGATCCTGATCCAGCCAGAAGACTGTCCCCCGCCTCGCTCCATTCGTTGTTGCGCACCCAAGGGCGCCGGATGAATTTGTCCCTACCCTCTACCCCAGAAGGTGAATTGGCCTCGACTATAATTCGTCTGGCGCGCCTCCCCCGAACCTATGGGTGGCACCCGCGAGACAGTCCCCAAGCGAACCCGGCAACCCAGAAGGAATTGGTAGCGGTGAATCGTGGTGCACGGACCTGAGCCAGGCGCACCGGTGCCCCACCAGCCTTGCGGTGAACTTGGCATGGGAATGGCGACATCCTGACAAAAGAACCGCAAAGTGTGCTTGCTGATCTTTGAGAGCTACAGCAATTTCGAGGCCGTGGCGACCTATACTGGACCTCCGGCGTCGCGAAGTGGTATATGATATGCTGATCAAACCGACGCGATGGACGAGGAAAGTTTTGGCAAGCCCTGCTGACCTACGAAGAAAAACTCCAGGTCTGACCGCCCTGCCGACATGCTGCGCTTGATCTGATCACCATCGAAGATGTACACGGAATCCTGGATTGGCGCGGCATCAAGTTCGATTATGTGGTCGTGTCGATATGCCCTCGACGCTGGTGCCAAGTGGACAGAAACCGTGCTGCCCAATGCACATGTCTATTTTGCCATGACTCGACTGGAATATGCGCGCGACGCCGAAGCTTGACGCTTCAAACGCGCCCTGCAATCCGAAGACCTTCCTATCGAACAAGCTGCGTAATGTGATGAACCGCGCGCCGAAGTTCACCGACCTGAACGCCAAAAGCGCGCGTCAACGGATGGCCAAAGAAGAGCCCTATGGGATTTCATCGATGTGCAACCTTGGCCCGAATGGCGGAAAACAGGTAACCCAAGCCAACGACACGTCTGCCGTCTGTGGCCACCACAGCCCGCGAAAAACCCCCTCGCGGCCGCGAGATCGCCATTAGCTAGCCGGTTCGATCCACGATCTCAAGGCGCTGACCCGAAGCCAAAAGCACGCCTGATCGCGGCGCTAAGCGCCAATAATTTAGAAAGAGTAATCAGATGTTCTCGAAGTATAAAAAGCCAGGTGAGTTTTGCCAGCAGCCACACCGGCCAAAGGCGAAGGCGCCTGGCCCCGCAGCAACAGCCAGAAGGCCGCGGTCGCCCAAGCCCGTTAGCATGCGGCCCGACGTGGCCGCAAGCCCCTTGGCATCCGTCGCGGCGACGGATCGCGCGTAACCGCAAGGCAAACGCATGAGCCGAGATCAACGCTGTGACTCACCGCGCCCTACTCCTTGATGAACTGAACCTTGCAGCTCCTTGAAACATGCGTCTGAACAGGATCTGCGCAGCGAAATCAAACCGCCAATATCTGCCCAAATTCTGGCCGAGAAATCTATCGTACCCTGAACGCGCGAAGACACCGGATTCACGCTGAACTCCGAACCTATGACGAGGTGACTTCGGACTTGGGCCGCTGGAAAAACGCTGCTGAATAGAAACGACACCATCACCGATATTCTGGTGAACGGGCCCAGCAGATCTTTGTCGCACGTGACGGGCAAACTGCAGCTGCCGACGTGACCTTTAAGGATGAAAAGCACCGCTGCGGATCATCGACAAAATCCGTGTCCGCCGTTGGCCGTGTGTCGACGAAAGCAAACCTTACGTCGATTGCGCGCTGAAAACGGCTCGTGTTTCAACGCCATGGGTGCGCGATTGCCGTGGACCGGCAGCTTGTGTCCATTCGTAAGTTTCAAAAAGACACTGGGCATCGCGATCTGGTGAGCTTCGGGTGCGCTTCTCGGAAGAGATGGCCGCCTATCTTCAGGCCGCCGTGGCCACCGCCGAACATCAATGCGTATCGGTGTAACTAGGGTCCCGGCAAAACCACCCGCCTGAAACGCACTGTCCTCTTTCATTGCGAACTGTCGACGAACGCATCCTGACCCATCCGAAGACACCGCCGAACTTCACTGCAACAGACCCACGTGGGCGCATGGAAACCGCCCGCCCAACGTCGAAGGCAAAGGCGGGAAGTATCTCCGCGCGATTGTCCTCAAAAACGCTCTGCGGATGCGTCCGGACGATTTCATCGTCGGCGAGACACGTGGCGAGGAAGTCATCGACATGCTGCAAGGCCATGGAACCCACCGGCCACGACGGGTTCGATGACCACGATCCACGCGAACTCTGCCCGCGACGGTGTGGGCGTCTGGAAAAACATGATTTGCGATGGCCGGTATCGAATGCGTTGAAAGCGGGCGCAGCCAGATTTCATCGGCTGTTGAACTGATTGTTCAAGCGTCGCGTTTGCAAGACGGGCTCGCGTTCGTATGACGTCGATCAACCGAAATCAACCGGCATGGAAGGTGATGTCATCTCGGATGCAGGAATCTTTCGGTACCAACGCGGTCGGCCTGAACCCGAGAACAAGATCATCGGCCATTTCACCGGCACCGGCGTGCGCAGCCACTTCCTGAACGCTTCAAAATGTGGGGCTATGACTGCGTCGTCCATCTACGCCCACCCGTTGTGGTCCAAGTAAGGATTATCAATCATGAGCGCAGAACCATTATCTATGGCCTGATCTTTATCGAGTGTCCTTTGTGCTGGTCGAAGGCTGTACCTGGTCGCCTCGGTAAAATCCATCACCTTTCAACAGCAAGGTTTCACCGCCGGCTGAAATGTTGGAAAAAGGGGCCGCCGCGAAGCAGGTCTGGACAAGCCTGCGCAAGGAATGCCAGCAGCATATGGATAACAAATCCATTCCCCATCTATTCATGCCTCCGCCCGCAAAAGCGCAAAGGCCCGCGATTGCCTTTGCGCAAAGCAGCTTAATCATGATTATGGCACGGCTGTCCGTTTGTCGCCTTTTTGGGCTGACCATGCGGATACAGCACCGAAGTCCCCCCGTTGGCGTCTCTGATCTCTGGTGGTCATGGGGTCGGGGCGGTTTATTTCTGGATCTCGTCCAAAGCTAAAGAAGCGCATGGAACCTGATCGAGAACAATTGCCTGATGCGGTCGACTGAATGGTGCCGTCGCTGCGTGTCCCGGCCACCCCGTTTCAAAGCGCCATCTCTATTGTCTCCAAGGAAATCCAGGACCCGCTTGCGTCGGAAATTTTCGGGGGTGATCGCGGATGACCGCCTATGGCCGCGACCATCGGCGAGAGCGGCTCAAGATAATGGCGAATCGGCCTTGAATATGCAGGAATATCGCTTCCCTTGCGGTTGCGGTGACCATCCAGCGCAATCCGGCGGTAAACCTCGCGAGATTCTCGCGGGACTGGCCAGGTGATCCGCGCCCGTTTCCGCCTGTCGCCCGCGTACGTGCCATCACGGCCGAAGCGAAATGGTCGGGCAAGTTCCTTTCAGCCTTCCCGTGTTGCGCTGATCGTGATCGACTTGGCCGACCCGCATTACTTGACGAAGTCATGAGCCCCCGCTGTTCGTTCCCGGCTTGCATTGCCGTTGGTCGTGTTCCTGTCCGCTTAACCTCATTCGTCGCATGCGCAAGCCTGCGATTATTAAAGTCCTAAAGGGGGCTTCAGCTGTGAATTTCTGACCACACTCGACCCACACTTGGTCCCATCGCTGGATCGCCGTTCTGGGCGTCTTGGCCTGACATGGTCGGTGCCACGCTGATCATGATCTGCGCCAGCCGAAGATCCGCTGGCAAGCTGAAAAGCAGCAACCGAATCCTCCCCGACGCAGGCAAACAACAGCGGCTTGCGCCAGTCACGACCGCAACGAACAGCTGCAAAAATTCCGCCAAGTTCCTTGAAACCGAAAACATGGAAGAGCTCAGCGCCAAGGCGCTGCGTACTCCGGCAGGCGGGCTATGGGCTCGCGCGTATGCGTGACCGGTTCTTTCCACTTTGCGGCAGATGGCCCTTTGGTATTGCAGGCTTTGGTGATCGGCGCCGTTTACGTCACTTTTCTTGGCCGGTGCGACCAGGCTGAAGCACCAATAAGATGAATGATCTATCAGTCGGCCCCGGTGCGATCGTTTATTTCCTGCCGCTATTGGTGACCCGCCGCGGGTCGAGGACGCAAAGAGGAACTCACACCGTGGTTTTCCCCGATGCGCTCGACATGCCCTGCTTGGTCTTGCGTAGAAGCGCAAAGGGCACATGGCTGGACCAATGCATCGTCCGCTGTCGCTGCCGGCGAATTGCGTGCTATCTTATCCACTGCCGTTGGCCGAAGAAATTCGAATCGTACCGCCCAAGAGATGAAGGCCGGCAAGGCACAAAGGCCAGCGATTGAACGCGATGGGCGAACGCTTGCGGTGTGCAACGACGTATCGTCCTTTTGTCACGGGTGCTGGTGCAATCGGCGGCCTTTCGGGACATCCATCGCCGAACGCCCCTGCGGGTCTATCCGGCCGAGATGCGCGACAAACGTGTGATGCGGCCGAAGAGGCCGCAAACGAGTTGCACTCAAGAATGACACTTGCCACACATGATGTTGACCGTTTCCACCGCTGCTGATCATTCTGGTCGCACCATCGGTGATGAAATCTAACCAAACTAGGTCAGCTAAGGCCCTTGGCCCGCGTTGGTAATACCAACCTCCAAGCGCGCGTACCCGCTAAGCTCGCGCTTTGTTATGACCTTGATCGCCGGACTGGCCGCTTGTCTGGCAGGCCGGGTCTTTCCACGTTGGGGGCGAAACGCACCAACATCTGACCAGCCCCTTTGGGCCCCCGCGTTAATACCCCGCAAAGACGCCGGAAGACGGGTATGAGGATCGCCCACCGTTTTGAATTGCACGCCGGGTGAATACGAACTCCGCAATCCGCCCGCTATTTAATCGTAGCCGCGCTCGCCGCTCTGAAACTAAATGCCGAAATCCTGTCGGTCTGGGCAGCGGCAATCCTGGGACTGGGTCCCGTTTGGGCCAGGCCGAACCTGCTGCGAGATGCCGTCGAAAGGATGAAACTCTACCCCGAGGTCTGGAAATAATCTGGCGTTGTGCTGCCATGGAAAGCGGCACTGCGAAGGCAACTGACTTCGTAGGACATATGCTCTCGATAATACAGAGGAAAGACTACAGGACGCAATACCGTACATATCGACATCTAGCATCCGCATACATCGGAAACTCTGTTACGAGATCCCCGAGCAAGAAGACCAGTCTATAAATTGGTGCGGCGCGGCTCGGGGGACTATCTGGTTTCGGCCGCATCATGACGAGGCAGAGCAGTACAAAGGACGCAAAAATGCGCCACCCTATCCTATCGCGTCTGCATTGCAGGCGTCCGTCGCACTAAGCAGGCTGCGGGCAAAAAATCCCGGCGAGGACAGCAGTGACTCGCGCGTTCCAAGACGTAAACGTCGTGATGAAAGCAAACCTGAATGATGTGATGTTGAAACATGTCGCGGACCCGAACGAGGCCGTGAGCTATCTTCACCCGCACGCGCACAGGAAAAGCCCGATCGCATCGCCATTCCAGCCGCAGCCTATGGCCAATCCGTTGATGACCGCGCCCAACGCAAACCAAGAAGCAGCTGTTGTTTAGGGGCAAGGTTCGCGGGCCTCTAAAAGATGCACCGCCCGTGACAAGATCGATTACCCGATGCGCTGAATCCGTGCAGGCCGATTGGGCCAAGCCGAAAAGAAAACACTGGATTCTGTCCGCCGCCAACCCATGAAACCTATATTCGCTACCGGCTCGAGGCGATCGTCGCGCAGCAGCAGGATGGGACAGAGGCCCGACAGCTTTTAACGAAATCGCCATCGGGACTGACCACTAAACCGGTTCGGTCATGAACAAACTGGGCTATTCCAAGCTCACCCGCGGTGATTATCAGGCGGCAGAACGTCCTGTTCGGTGAAGACCGTCAAACAGGAATCGACCCTTTTTACACCAAAACAACCTGATCCTCGGCCCGTTGGCCGCGGCAGCGCGAGTACAGCCTGCCGCCGATAGAGATGGACCAGACCGAACGTGCCAGTTGCTGCATACGCTTGCTTTGGTCCGCGATCAAAAAGGGCGATGTTTGAACGGGCAAAGGCTTGCCTGGCGACGGCATCAAGCACCCACCCGAACCTTTCGAAGCCGCTGTCCGGTCCCTGCGCCACTCGAAAACGCAGCCTAGCCCGGTGGAGATCACCAGCTATGGCGGCGCTTTGGTTTTTTACCTTCGCGCTGTCCGCCTTTGCGCCTATACGATCTATCCGTCTTCGCCTTTATGCGGATCACCACGTCCACGGTGACGCGCTGGCCGGCCGTGTTTTGTCATCATCGGCCCCAATCGTCCCTACCGTTTTGACAGCTATCTTTGGCACCTGCTGGCGATCGGCCCATAGGGCGCTCGTGGTGGAATCTATTCATGCACGCAGGTGCGGCTGAATGGGTGCAGCGATGCGAAATTCATTGCTGCGGCCCCCCGTATCTTCGCGCCTCGGGGATCTTCAGTTTCTGATGGCGGCTTTCATGACCACGCTGATCGCGGCCTATATCATTCATCCGCGCTGCCAATAACTCCCCCCTGCGCAAGCTCGCGCCGCAGTGGGTCGCGGCAATGAAGCCAAAAAAATTTTCCCCATGGGTCTGCGCTTGGCACTGTGCTTTGGCGCATATTTAACTGCGTCGGTGCCTACTTCGGGGCCTGAATTTTGCCATATTCGGCCGCTAAGACGTGGGAAAGCCTGTACTCCATGAAAGGTAGCCCTTCGTGAATATGCAAAAGAGCGCGTCTGGCCCCATCCCTCGCCCACGCACCATCCTAAGGAGATGAAGCTCGCCCGTGTGATGATCTGCGCCGACATCATGATCAAGACGATGTTCCGCAAGAAAAGTCCATGGTCAGACCGAGCCTTCCAAAGCCCATAATGCCTGCCCCTTTGCAGGTTCACGACAGGATTGTGGACTGGCGCGCGAACAACGCTTGCTCGAAGCGACGGGCCACGCTCAACGCGAACATAACGGCACCGAATTGGGCCTACCAAGCTGACCGATCTGGGGAAAACCGCGGCGCTGGATGCATTGGCGCAATCGGAATATTTTTGGTCCCGATGCAAGTGCCGCTTGGATGTTTACCGGTGACCCAGGTAAACGCCAGTCGGTGGCGCAACATGCAGATCAACCCGCGCCCGGCCTCGAAGCCGCGATGGGCCATGCTGGTGCTTCCTCCGGAATTGATTGGCAATCTGGGCCCGGCTGTTACGGCAGGCCGATCCATCTTGATGTAGCGGGCCCCCCGGCAACGGCAAGTCCAGTATTTCCAACGGAATCCGCGATGCGCTTGCGACAAGATCTGTCCCGCGGCCATCGATATATGCCGGAACAGGTGATCAGCCGTCTAGACCTATCGTCCCACTTCCGCTGCGATCTAGGAAGAACAAGACCCGACATCGTTGCGCCCGCGTTACCCGCTTTGACCATCCTCGCTATTGTCAGATGCGAACGCCCCAACCGTGATCACCGGGGGCCGGCTGACGCTGATATGCTCGTCTTGTCTGATAATCCCAACCGCACGCACCTATCAGGCACCGCTGCAAGCTGAAATCCCGGGCCGCATCTTTATCGTCGACGACGCTTGGCCGCCAGTCCGAACCACCGCAAGCATTGGTCAACCGCTGGATCGTGCCATGAAGAAAACAAAAGACATCCTGGCCCTGCAAATCAGGCGAGAAATTCCGAAGTGGCCCTCGAACACGCTGGTGGTGTTTCGACCAACTTTCCCCAATGAAAAAATCTTTGACCAGCGCCCTGCCGCTCGGATCTTTTTTCAAGATCAAGATTGATGGCCCCCAGATCAGGAAATCTTTCTCAAGATTTTTGCCATGGTCGCCAAAAGCGGAACATCAAGCTCGACGAGGCGTCGCTGATCCACCTGCTAAAAACCAAATACCGCCACCATCGACACACCTTTGCCAACTACCAAACCGATTTTCCCTGATCGACAGATGATCGCGATCTGCGACTTCGAAGGCATTCCCCACCAGATGCGCCCCGATGCTGGTTTGACCGCGCCATGGGCCCAATATGTTCGTCGCGGATGAACACATCGTCAGAACTTTAGGCCGCCGCTTGGGCCACTCGGGGGCGTGTCGCCTTTCATTTGCTTGTAACTCCCGGGGGTTGCGGGGGCTGGCCCCCGTCTGCAAACAACCCTATCTTGCACCCCATGCAACCTGCCCCCAAAATTTTTTTTTTTTTTCACTGACTGTTTCGCCACCAAAGGCTGGACTTTTCCGCCGCACCAGCAGGATATGCCTGGAAACCGCCCGATGCCGCCCGCCCGCTGCTGCTGAATCGCCCCCACGGGCGGTGGCAGAAAAAACCTGTCAGGCTTTCTGCCACGTTGGTGATTTTTGGCGGAGGGCGACCATGACGGGATGCACACAGCTTTATATCTCCCGCTCAAGCACTGGCGCCGGATTATCAAACGCAATCTCACCACCCCTGTGACCGAGACTGAGGCCTCCCCATCCGGATCGAGGACCGCACCGGCGACACCTCGCGACCCGCAAACCACCGGCGGCAACGCGCGACCCGCTCACATCTTGCTGACCCCCCGAAAGCCTCGTGGCTGCTGACCTCCTACGAGGACGCGCCACGCATGTTGCAAACAGGCTCAACGCGTGGTGATCGACGAGCTCCACGCGCTCGCCGCCAGCAAACGCGCGCGATCAGCTGATGCTGGCACTGGCGCGGACTGCAACGCTTATGTCCGGGCCTTGAAATCGGGTGGGCCTGTCGGCCAACGGTGAAGACACCCCGCGCCATCGCCACTTTATGGCACGCCACACCGATCCTTGCCCGATCCTGCTGGCCGCCCCGGACCGGCGCCCGATATCCAGAAATGCTGCGCACAGACGCGGCGAGCGCCGTGGTCCCGGCAACGGCGCCGCCTATGCGATCCACTGCGGTGCTCAGAACAGGTACGGCCAGCATAAAACCACCCTGATCTTCCACAACACCCGGCCCAAGCCGAGATTTTTCTTCTTTCACAACTCTGGCTTGCCAACGAAGACCAGCCTGCCATCGGTATCCACCACGGCTCTCTTGACGTCAGCAACGCGAAACGGGTCGAAGCCGCGATGCGTGCGCGGGCGACTGCGGGCCAATTGTCTGCACCGGCAGCCTCGATCTTGGGATTCGACTGGGGCGACGTCGATCTTCGTGACCCAGATCGTGCCCCGAGAGAATGTAAAACGTCTCGTGCAACGCACGGGCGCGCCAAACCACCGCTACAACGCCCCCGTCCAAGGCGCTGCCTGTGCCCGCGAACGGTTCGAAGTCGTTGAATGCGTTTGCCGCGCTAAAGACGCGTATTGGCCGAGAGCTGACGGCGACCCGCGCTGGGGGGGGGGGGGGGGGAGGGGTGGGGGGAGGCGGGGAGGGGGGGGGGGGGGGGGGGGGGGTGGGGGGGGAGGGGGGCGTGGGGGGTGGGTGGGGGGGGTGGGGAAGGGGGGGTGGGGGGGGGGGGCCGCCGGCCCACAGACGGTATTGTGCCAGCATATCCCTGAATCACGCGCAGTGCGCCGGTCCCTTCCGGAGACGCACGCCTGCGTAATATGCCGAGGTGGAACGGTCGGCCGGCGCCTACGGGGCCTTCCCGCGCAGAGTTCGACGCCTGCTCGATTTCTGCGCCACGGGTGGCTATGGCCGCTGCGGGCCTAATGACAGGTGGCAACGGCTGCTGTGTACGGACGGTAAATGGCACCTGCGCGACCCCCCGCGCAGCCAGCGCATCCGCATGAAACATCGGCACCACCATCCAAGAACCGATACGCTAAGGTCCGCGGGATGAAAACGCAACGCGCGGCAAACCACTGGCGAGATCGAAGAGGGCTTTGCTGCCTTCGCTGAGCGCAGGCCGACACATTTGTTGCGGGCAGAATCGTCAATACGAAGGCCTGCGCGAAAATGACCGTCGAGGTCAGCCGCTCAGCCGCCAAGAACCAACGCTGCCCACGTTCAATGGCACGAAATTCGCCACCTCCACCCAGCTTTCGGCCCGCGTGCAACGCAATGTTCGGCCCAAGACAGTTGCTGGCCCGACCTGCCGCGTATACTGCCGACTGGCTTGCGCTGCAAGCGCGAAGTCAGTCCAGCTGCCGCAACCGGGGCGCGTTGCTGGTCGAAAGCTTCCCCCACGATGGCCGCGACCCAAGACGGTGTTCCTACGGCTTGCCGGTCGCTAACGCGCAACAAACTCCTTGGGCTTGCTGCTGACACAACACGGAATGGAAGAGCTTTGGCTTAACCCTCTTTGGGTTTTGTCGCCACATGACTATGCCTCACGCTGATCTGGGGGCTTGAAATCCGGTTTAATGATCGGCCCGCTTGTTGATGCACGGCACTACCGACGGGCTTGACGCTTCTGCTGGCGGGCACGCTGTGGAAATGAAACAGCACTTTCGCGCTGCCGCCAACGAATCGGCTGGTTGATTGAAAAACACGCCACAGGCCCGCAATCAGGCCGTCAGGCGACCTTTCAGCTCGGATATTCCTCTTAAGCTACACTGGTGAAATACGAACCGGGATCACCTGCTGCTCGACTCACCCGCGAAGAGCGCGCTACGCGGACTGGTGGGACTTTGGCGCATCGAAAGAGATGCTGCCACCGGATCAAGGGCCGTATCGATCACCGCAGCCTCGACCGTGGTCAGCCCGCTTGTCAGCGCACTGCTTCTGGAAAATGGGAACGTGTGCCGGTCAAAGGGCAAGCCTGAAGAACGCCTTCTAGCCGAGGAATCGCCGGTTGAATGGAGGCCTCGGGCCTCGCGCAGATTCACCGCCTGCCGCCTTGACAATATCCCCTCAAGCGACGCTACACCGCGCGACCGCCGGCATATGAGTATTCAAAAGGGTGAGATGCCCCCACTTTCCGCTGCCCTCTGTGCGTGTCGGGGGCGTCTTTCCGCTTCACCATTTACAAATCTCCTGTCGCCCCTGCCGTCACACCAAACTCGAACCCGCGCCCCTTGCGCCTGCGGGTAACTTGGGTTGATGAACGCAACATGAACACGGTATGCCTTTTTGACTTTTGCGGCGCGCGGCTTCACCGCGCTTGTCTGGCGCAACTTCTGGTGGGGCCGAGCCAATTGGATTGCTCTGTGTCTTCTGGATTTTTTGCATCTGGGCAAGGCCAGACGGGTCGCGCGCGCGGCGGTCTGCGCTGCCCATACGAGACAACCCGATACGCTGATCGCCCTTTGCAGCAGAGCCTTTGGATCGTTTACGGTGCGCGTCGTGAATTGGGTTGGGCGACGTTTCGACGATCTGCAGGCGTGCAATGCTTGGCCCGAAGCAGCGCGGCTTGACGTTTGACCAGCTTCAAGCAGGCGGCAGTGGTTTGTGGATCGAGGCCACACAATGATCCCGGACCTGTTTTTGATTGGGGCGGGGACATCCTGCCGAGGTCGCAATCGGCCCTTGCGGTTTCGCCATATTGCGCAACCGATACGCAGGCAGAGGTATCGGGGCATTACACCCCAAGGACGGCTGCGACTACGCGGGCGTGGCGTATCCCGCGCGGCTTTTCTATATGACGACAGCGCTGATCATGCGGGCGTTTGTACTATACCCGGCGGGCTGTTCAGCGACGCTAGGTGCCTACACAGGCATTGATGGGGCCACGGCCTGCGCCATACTCACCGGACCGCAGCCACCGCGATCCCCAGCCACGCTAGTCGCAGTCACGGTGGGCCGGATTCGACGTTGAAAGAGGCCCCATGACTTCCCGCAAGAAATCGCTCCGCATCCGCGACCAGCGTTTGCGCAACAGACATGATGCAGACCTCGCGGCAGATTGGAAGCGATGTGTCGCAAGGGGCTGATCCGGGATCGAAAGCCCCGATCCTGCCGGCACGCTGCAGCAGCAACGGGTTCGGGCATGCGGGGTTCTCGACGTTTCTCTATCGGGGACAGCGTGCGGCTATGCCGCGCTGACGACACTGCCCTTGGATACCGAGGTCGTTCACCGCCGTAGATCAAGAATCAACCTGCTGGCCCCCGCACGCAGAGAATATCAATAGCTGATCG
>Ga0163217_1106502_pt1 | contig 15559 bp, 15 predicted proteins | sample SynspAceP_FD_185933 | JGI IMG/M metagenome (GOLD analysis project Ga0163217, IMG submission 185933) | Saline lake microbial communities from Ace Lake in Antarctica - Synechococcus sp. Ace-P (PacBio error correction) | ecosystem: Environmental > Aquatic > Non-marine Saline and Alkaline > Saline ...
AAACGGCAAAAACCCGCGGGGGGGAAAAAAGAATTTCACAATACCACAAAACTATACAATCACTCCGCCCTCAAAACCTTCTGCACCACACCAAACAACAAAAAAAAAAGGCTTAATTTCGTCCCCATCTAACTTCAAGAACATATTCTAAATCACCGAATTCATCAATTCCCTAGTCTAACCTGGAAATGCCCAGACCAGCAATATGGCTTGTCCTTTGGAGGGGGCTAACTAATCAATGCAAGCAGCCATCCGTTTTCCCCACGAATTACGGCCAGACCACGAACGCACCGAGCAACCTCACAACTAGCAACTCTTTCTTATTAATAATTTGAACAGTTTACTGCATACTACTATCCCGGGGTTAATCGAGTGCCCATCCCACCTAATCACAAATAAAAATAGACATACCACATAATTCCAAATCTCCAAATACGAACCTTAATTAATACCGGTGGCATTTTATAGCGTGATTTTATTTCTGGGGCGATGTCAGTCATCGCACAATTACAAAACATAAACCATTGCAACAATTAAGGCCAGCACAGAGCCCGATAGGAATCTGCGGAGACAACATAATCATCACACCATTGACACAAATAGAACGTCGCAAAGGCACATCTACATAAACACAATATGGACTGGCCTTCTAAAAACCCGCCCTAAAGAGCACTCCAAACTACAACTCATCGCAGAAACCACAAGCCAAAACACTCATGAACAACAGTTCTCAATAGCCTTCAACCCACAGCGCCAATCTCGGTACTACCTACCAAATACAAGTAACCAGATTCTCACAAGACTAATAACTACATTACATAAAAACACTTCTCACTTCACATCCCTTTCTTATCTACCCTAAAATGTCCTACTCACAGGACCCAAATAACGAAAATAAAAACTCCAAATAAACCTAACAGCCTCACCACTTACTTCTACTTTCACGATAAGACCCACACTACATAACCCACCTTAACAAAAGTCCCCTCGCTCTACTAAATAAAACAAGCAACTTTCCCAACACATAACTAAAAACATTTTATTCACCACACACAACACAAATAGCGAAGCTAACACTTGCGCACAAAAATCCAAAAACCACATAGAAAACGAACAACCTTCACTGACGATTTCAGTGACACCAATCCTAATGCTCTCCAACGGTACAGACTACAATAAATATACCCAGGTACACCTCTACCAACCGAACCCCTCTCAACAAGCAGAAAAGACCCCGGACACAACGGGGACTCCATCTCTCAACACTACCACCGTTAAACCTATCAACAAACACCAAAACGCACCAAAAATTTACATACGAACAAATTATCCAAAACCGGAAACCAAAAGCAGAACTTCAAGTATTAAACAAACATAATCAAATTACCCACGAACAAAAGCCACCTCTTCCCTGACGTCTACGAACAATCTCAGTCAAAATTAACAGCAACCAAATTTTAGCATCACCCAAGCCTAATTCCAAAATGCAAAATTTTCGCACATCTCTTACACTATTTACTTCCCTCTACCCTTCGGCAACCTTCCAATAATCCAAAGGCATAACGCCTGAATCAACAGAACCGACCATCCAAGCCAAGCACCGACACTTAACCTATCATATCTAACAAGTCTCCCGATATCATAATCCTGCTTGCAAAACAACGAATCAGCAGCACCCAATTAGACCAAATATGCCACGCTCAATACAGCACAATATACTCCGAACCAAACCATATTAAAAACAATAAATCCATCGGAAAACCGACAAACACACCTAAACTAATAGCCGCACACATCCAAAATATTTTCACTCACTCGCAATTAACTAGTCCCCAGCAACTCATCCGTCTCAAAACATTAATCTAGACCCAAATATAGCTATTTCTCAACCTGACAACTATACACCATATAAGATTGTTACGCACAAGCGCCTAGTAAAACAACCATTTAACATCCCACACACCAACCATAACTTCCGCCTACCCCACCGGCTCACCACCGCCATAAAAATCAAATCGACTACGAGCAAAAACCACACATAAGCAACACATCTAGCTAAAACAAATCCCGTGGACAAACATCGGTAAGCCACAACACCCCTAGTATATTCTAACCGCGATCAAACCGAGTGTATAAAAAACAAATACCCACGGACTTACCATAAGACACTTCAGCACAACAAAACACCCCAATCCACATACATCCAACACAATTAGCAACCTCTCCACACACACCCACACCCACCAAAAAATAAAATAACCTCCACTACCACCACCAACAAAACACACCCATAATCTATAAAAAAACAACAATAAGCAAACTGCTCCACACACAACAATCACACTTATCGAACATCAACGAGTAAATACTTCATAAAAGAAAACTAAAACACAACCTAACACGCCCATAATAAATTTATTCTAAAATAAACACATAAGGATATCACAATGCAAATCACATCACACACACAGCACCAAAATGAAACCCAAACACAAATAACCGGTTCACTTATACAACGCACATACAAACTACAAACCCATTCGGCACACACCCACGACAAAAGAACCAAAAACCCATGCAAAATAAATCCAACTTCACACACTAGCAAAGAACCACCAACACGACACTAACCACCCCTGCCAACCCGCACACAAAAATAAACCACAGAAGCCACAACACAAACCCTAACCCCAAACAACACAAAAATAAAAACACCAACACCCCACCAAATCAACACACCACGACACCTACCTCATCAAACCCCAAAAATCCCACAAAACACCTAAAAGACGAGCCAACGATCCACACACTCATACCCATAAAATCTACCACCGCTCACAACACTAGCAACAATCGAAACCCCAACACCCAACCAAAATCAAAACAAACAAAACCATAATAAACCCAACACAAAATCACACCAAACCAATGAATCACAACGGATAAAAGAACTCGCCTGAGCAATCTCACCACCAATACTCCCCTCAAGAAAATAGAAACCAAAACACCATAACCTGGAAACACCAACAATACCAACACGCAAACCCCAACCGCCAACGAAGCAAAAAACAATACCAACAGGGGGCTCTAACTATACACCATCCAATCCCAAAAGACTCAAGCAATATAACATCCAAAAGCACACAGAACTCACTCACACCTCGGGCGACTAACTAAAAAAAGCCAACCAAATCAGCGGACAAACACCAACAAAAACAACCCACGCCGACCGAATACACCAAACTGCAACAACAACCAAAACGGAATATACCAAAACTCTAAAGAGAACCACCAATAAAAACATAAACTCACAACAAACCCCGAGACCAAACAACAAAAACAACCAACACGGAGACAAATCAAAAATCGGGGCGTAGCAATCACATACCCTACGGATCTACCCCAAGCACCTATCCCAAGAGCCTGAGAACAATCATGCTACCGGGAAAGCTTTTCTATTCCATCAACACCTAAAATATTCACCCAAGCACAACCAATAAATCCACCCGCCCGCGAACCATTCACAACCCCCATCAACAACCACGAAAAAGCGAGCACGCACAAACAGGCGAGAGACGACGAAAGACAAATGACAAAAACTCCCTAACAGCTCACCAACACCCGCTCCTTCCTACCGACCTCCAGCGAAGGAGGAATTAAGCTCACCAAAAAAAAAACCAGTACCGCACATCGGACACGACAACTATCCACCAAATCCCCAAAAAAAAATCACCCGACAAACGATGCATATATACATCACTAAAAAGAACAAAGACACAACACCCAACACAAAGAGCAAAACCGCCAACCATACAACATAAGACCACCAAAACACCCGACAAAAACCCGGCGGCACCCTCCAACAAAAAAACACAACTACCCGCGCCTTCAGCAGGTAACCTCAACCATAACAAAAATGCCACCCCACCTCGCTCCACTTACCCTCCCAGGCTTCACAGCACCAATGCAACAAATAGAATAACCCCACTACGGCGCCAACGCACCACTAACATCAAATAAATACGCTCTTCATAAAATGCGATCGCTCCCTAAAAAACACCCCAATCATTACTCATTAAGCCACCTACTCCCGACAACGTAATAACTCGTGAATAAAAGCGAAAATCAGTAAGTGTCACACGGCTCCCCTCACTCCCACCAGGCTGCACAGCGCAGGCCCCATTTTTAAAATTGTGGCCTACCCCAACAACTAAAAAAAAAAAAAAGGAATCAACCTAGGTCATCACGGGCGCTACAAGTCAGAGGACCTGTCTTCGGCAGCACAGTTTCCTCAGGCTAGACAGACTATAAAGCGTTAACTGCAGGCCAGGATCCAAGAATAGCCCTGAAACTATGTATCATTACTATCGTATAGAAGCACAGACAGATCCTACAATAACACGATCACGAGCGACGAATAACCCAACACAGCGAAGGCTCATAATCTTATCAGCTAAACCCCGTTCACGATTCGGCACTCTGAATCAATATACGCTACAAAGTACCTAGGGGATGCCGCCTCTGTAATAGGTTGGGGTCGTTGGGACCAGGAAAGGCTCGTCATACACACAATCTGGGTCAAGGTCACAAATGCCACTTACCACTAACGCGACTAGGCGACGCGTACACATCGAGCTGGCCATCGCACTTATTAGGTTCGTAGAATGCTCGGGTCATATAAGACCATCTAGCGTCTGGGCCGTCACAGACAGTCATACGCGACAGCGTGTTAAGCTCATTTCGCGCAGCAAGGCGCCGCTCATCTAATTATGCTGGAGCCATCATACATAACGCGCTTGGGGTTGCCGTTGCAATACAGCGAATGTCTAGGTACATCCTGTAGGGCAATTGGTCATGCTACATACTAGACTACCTCACCCGGTTAAAAAAGGCGGCCCACCAACGGGGCTGCTGAAATAGAGTTCAACCCGACTGGTCTCGCCTCCTCTTGCGAAGTATAGCGGGAACTTTATATGCAAAAGGAACAACAACCGAGAGCAATTTGTCAACCATGAAATGAATGGCACGTGGGGGGGTAAGAATCCCCTACAGTCGAAGCTGTGGTAATTGAAGCTACACACATCATTATGCCTTAATGCCGTGTAATCGGGCCAGTCTAGTATTGACGCGGCCAGGGGTTCCGCAAGCGGTCTGAACTCGCAACAGACACTCGGTATCCGGTCCTTGCTCAGTCTAGGGCCCATTACTCCGCGTACCACTTTTAATTACCTTTGTCAGCGGGGGGATCCACGAACGTCAACTGGAACTTTAGCACATTTTATACGGGTTAAATAAATGACCGTTCAATCCTCCGCGGGCGTAAACACCGTCAGAAACAACTCTTGAATTGCTTATTTAACAATCTAGCAGTACTCCCAGCGATCACAGGAGGGTAAACCCTGTCATACACCCTATCCTTACAAAATATTCATTGGCCATATTGACTTAGACAATTGGCCTCCCATAGACGGACCAACTGACACAGATACCTATCGCAACTTTATTATGAAGTAAAGCCAAATATTGGTCGATAGTAATACTGAGTATGCTGCGACATGCCCTCATATGGGCATAACTCGAACTAACAGGTTCCTCCAATTAAAGAAATCCCTATATCAAGATATCCTGCAAATCGATGAATATCGGGCAGGTAACGGAAATCACCCGAGCGCCTACAATCGCTACTAGGTTAGCATCCTGTACTGGGGTTACAACAGCGGCTGATGAAATCATCGGTATTCGGATGAACAAAATTATCTGCTAACTACGGCAATAATAAAAATCAATGTAAATCCATACACTCTAGGATTCCATTGGATATCACACCGGGATCGCACATTCATTGCAGCGAATTATCACGGCGCATCCAAAATGATATAATAACTACGCTCATGCATCGGACAAACAGGGCATAACCGCTCGAGAAAGTAACTACAGCTCCAGACTGCAGCTTGGCGCTGCGAAAGTATGCCTTAGTACCTATATGCGTCACGCTCGTCTTTCATTGGTATCTAATTACTCTTTTCAGGGCCGGATCCAATCACTCGGAGCAACCGAGATGAATACTACCGATACCAAAATGATTTACTGGTTCCTTCTCGTGTGGACTGCGGCCATTGAAACCACTACTCCCAACTAGTCGCTTTTCTCTGCGCCTTGTATCCAAGAAAATCTGAGCGTAGTCATGGGAACGCGGACAGGCAGGCATGTATAGGGGCTGTTAGATCGAGAGCCAGGTTTGTCTGGATTGTTTTTACCATCCTGCTTCCGGCATGGCAGCACACTGACTACTACAACAGGACAATAAATAGCATAGAACTAGACCTCCATCAGATACCACAGCGTCGATGCCGATATAAGGTAAAATGCGACATCATGACTATAATGAGCTTTCACACAGATATGCGAGAGAATTAATTATCTGGAATCTAGGCGACATCGCATAAACATCGCGCCGTTTGGGCCAACAGAACGAAGCCACCTATCCGAAAACAAGGCCAGCGGCGCTCCTTAGGGCTGTGGGACGGAGGTTAGTGCGAATGAGACGGGTAACCAATCGCTCGCTCAATACCGTGCACCAGCCATGCACGCAAGAAGCAATTAGCTAGCTATCCGTCAGTGTGTTAGAAAAGGTCATCCACTGATATCGCAATAGAATATTACACATGAAGAGGATCAGATACATATTCTAACACATATCCAACACTAGTCTAGAGCCAATCTAAATGCACGAACCGCTACGACTACACCATGGATATACAAATCAATTGAGATTAACTACCTAAATTCAATCCACGCGATATATTAACGACCACGATAAGGAAAATTCAACATGGATCGGCTCCTATATCGCAGCGCGCGGCAGGACAAACGATGCCTCAAATAATGTCCGAGCCAAATATTATGCACATAAAATAATCTCAAATCATACATAATGGATCATAGGCACACACAATAACCACAATCGATTGCCTTAGCAAAGATTATAACTAGAATATAACAACGGGGCCCTTAGCATACATATAGGCACTATATATTATAGCTAGCCCAGTCTACTAATAGACAACAAGATGGCATACCGAGAAATAGTATAGCACAATTTATACCACTAAAACCACACACAATCCAATATAAAGACATATTATATAGCGCCGGCTATCCTCCAGCGAATCATCGCTACCTACTATAGCTCACTATCAATGTCTGGTAGGGATACGGACACAACGGGAAGGCCAACAACACCTGTTTAATAGCACAGACGAATGTCACATCATCACACACTATTCACGAGAAGCTGACAACTTCTACCCAGCCACAAGGTTATAAAAGATCCACAACCAAACAAAATGAATATATATACTCCACACAGAAGCAGATATACGACAAGAATAAAGTACTCAGAGCTTACCGATACATACCTAATCACACACACATAACCTTCGATCTGTGCACACATAGCGACGAAAAAAATATAACACATCATTACCAAATGAAGCTCAAATGGCCTCTAACCGAGAATATCACAGAACGAACAAACTTCATATAAACTTACCGCACCTCGACCTGAATTGCAAACCAACGTACATAAGGGTATCACTGAACTAGACTGTAATAGCTATATATACTATTCATACCTAAAGCTAACGGCGACTAGAGCTACTACAACAAATCTTACAGTTCAAAAGACATACACCAAGAGCCACAACAAACCATAACGAACATTACTCAATAATAGCACAATTCATATAACTTACACATCAACCCCATAAATTTAACAAATACACTAGCCCGAATTACAAGAATAACAAATCTCAACACATCACACACCAAATACCACTAACACCATCAGAAGAACAGTACCCCTAATCTCATTACGACCACTAGTAACCAGAAGCATCCAATTAGAACCAAATCCAAGATATCATCTTAACTTAATACTATATATATTTGTTTTCTCACATCAACCATGTATATGCCAAATCAGCGAAATCACAATCCCGCACGACACCACAATAGCACACCAAAAAAAAACAAGCAAGCAGGCCCCGACCGAAACCTCAAAGCCCTTTGGAACAACACTCAACTGTTAAAGCAAGCGCTCTTCACACACAGGCACAAGGGACCCAATTGTTGCTGGCAAACAGGACTCTACTAGGAATCAATTCGGAACAACTTCACGCTCACATCGCACCAAAAAACATATCATTGAAACCCTTAATCACCTATAAAAAATCTCAACTACACAACTACACGACAACACAACAAAATCACAAAAGACACAATCTTATGCAATCGTATCAATACAACTTATTTACGAGATCCACACAACCACCAAAACTCCACAAAAATTAGACAACCACACACACATAAGATCTGTAAGGGACTGAGGGAGCGAGGTCACATATTCCTCATCACAATCGAAACACAATTAAATAAAATATTCCAACCATGCCATAGAAATCTCCACACTCAGAATACACGCAAGGAAATATTCCGACTCCATTGAAGTCCACAGCATCGATTACAAAACTCTATTACGCGACCCCATAATTCACTTCTTATATGATTACGAATGGAACATTCAGCGCAAGAAAAAAACGCATTTCAGGACGCGCAATCAACTGATACCTGAGCGATACAACGCAACACAACCAAATCATAACTAGCGACCTGAAATCACAAATAAACTAAAATAAATGCAGCCATTTCACTATATCGACCATAGTAACAAAACATATCTATACAAAACCACCGGAGTTCACGTCATACATTGGAACTACAAAACATATCGCGTTCAGCTCTACCGAAGACCGGAGAGAACGATACTACACGTATCATCGGCGCACGAACTCGCTCAACAAGCCAAGCAGCGACGCGCGCGTATGTGACCTAAAACGTTGCCTCAAGACAAGCATGCCAACAACGAGCACGCCTATAAGACACAACGACTCTCCTTCGATAAGCATAATACCGCTCAGCAACCGTTATTCGAGCAAAATCATCAACGGACACCATACAATTCTCACATTCCGCGCGAAAACCTAGTAGACACTCCTCTAGCACCAAAGACCGACACACAGCAGCACAAGCATCTCACCCTACATAAAGGTCATTTGGCTATGCTCTCGCATAACAAGAATGCACTCCAGATTATTCGGCCCTCAAAATCATACTTGAATCGCAAGAACATCCACTTACGGCGCGCTCATGTTGATAAACGCATATATCAGCTAAGCAACCAAACAAGCACAGACACCGACAAAAGCACAGACTCGGAAAGATATCGTACATCAGAAGAGTCAATCTCGCACCGCTTCACAAGTCAAAAACTGCACTGAGAAACAAAGACGCGGCAACATCAACGAAGCACTACACGACGTGGGATTGACGAATTACTCGACGGTCCAGTTTGAACGACACTTCACACGGTACCCCAATAAAAAGAGCCCGATAATACAACTTATTCGCACCAACACCTCAACCAGTTGCATAACTAAACATAGAGAATAACCTTTCAGGCGGGGCCGATATATGGACCTCTATAGTAATATTTCATAAACTGTCACCGGCCAAAATAATGGTCTGATCGCAATAAACGCATGACTATCCAATCACACTGGCACGCCATATTCAAAAGAAAGTGGAATCGGACCTCAATCTAACAGCTACAAGAGACTTCACGCACAGGTTATAAACACCATACCAAATATCAGACACAAAATCTTTCACACGGCACATGAATTCACAACTATTGCTAACTTAGAAATATCAAGACTCCACTGCACCTGGGGACAACCAGCCAATACACACAAGTGGCACACGAGACTAAAAACGGTACCTAACTACTAAAGGCAACACGACGCACTACTCTATCACAAGCTCCCCTCCTACTTCTCATCCCAAAAATAACCTCCCTAACAATCATAGCGGCGTGATCAGAATGAGCGAAAAGTAGTACAAGTGCAAACTCGTCCAATTCCTTCAAATACAAAGAGTTTGCTAAACAAACTCAAATGCAACCCTCACACCTGCAACTAACAGAACTTCACGGGCCCAACGAGCCTGTACATCAATTCGCACAACCCACACTAGACACAACTGACAGCCATGCACCATGAACCTGGTATAACAGCGGTGGCTAGAGCAAGACACCAGCCCACTTACCACAGTGGACAGAGACAAGCCAGAGACTTCAATCACAAAATTCCCTTGATCTAACCCTCGTCTTTGAGCTAGATTACGACAAACACAATCATAAATCAGTACACAAGTGAATCAACTGCGCTCAACCATAGTACTGAGAAATCACACCAATCGAAACACACAGCAACTCCAACCGCATACCTGCCACGACGCAGAGGAACCCAGACTAAGAAAAACAAACAACTATGCAAACACAAAAAGCCCGCTAATAATCTGGGCAACCGACCATTAGCGACTTAGCCCCCAGTTACCATTTCAATAGTCTCTTGACGAACTTCGGCACTACACACACTAACATGCAGGTGCACAAGCGCTAATAAATAGAGGAGGGATACTATCTAGCTACAAGATACGCCAGACACCAAGAGGCTTTGATTCACATGCTTGCAGGGGCCGATCCACGGCATATAGAATTTGCTAACGAACTGGGCACTCTCGCCAAGAACGAGGCGGATATAGGGACTCAACAAGAAAATTCATCAAGAAACATTCGTGCTTCAAGCGTCCCAAACGGAAAGCTGCAGCAAGCTGATGGGACTTGTGTACTGTGTTCAAGTCAACTTGCCGCAGGCTTCTCTTAGGGGTCTCCGAACAAACTGGCTAATCATATAAGATCAACTACTTTAAATATGACTCAATGTTAGCGAATCCGCAGTTAGACTACACTTAACTAACTACTCCCAAGTAACACGTCCTCACTACACCGCAACAGAAATGCAAGAAAGGGCTAACCAAAGAACGAAAAAAACACTCAATCGCACGATAATAACCTCTCTTTAATACAGATCATAACTTAACGGGCCTGGGCATCGGGGCCAAGCCAATAATATAACCATTGCACAGACTATAATGAAGACGCACTCACTCACAGAGAACTGTCTACACCGTTCTCTAAATTGTCAACTCAGGAAGAATACTTATATGGTAATCAAAAAATAATCCAGTCGACAAGCCCACACACCCAGATACACACCACGCCTCTCATCCAACCCAAATTGAAGCCCATCTGTGATGACATCGATCTCTACACGCTCTAAACAACGGGGACCACGCATAATTCACCTCCATACCACCCACAACAGAACAGAGCCCATCAAAGTCTACGCAATATGGAACCACTTAAATTGAGTTGGTATACCCAAGTTCAATCGCACCGAGAAGCTCTCGCCGTACTGGCGTACGTTAACTACACGGATATCCGTCTTACCCCCACCCGATCACAATCAAAAACAAACATATCTGCTTACTACGTAAGGGCCATCTCTAATCCTCACATCTACGAAATAATGGAAACCTACAGAAATAAACTTCTAACTAATACAATTTTTCTCGATCAATGATCATCTCCGTTATTCACCTTTTGGTTAATGCTTTACGGCGCTTTCCTAAAATGGCCGTGATATTTCCGACAGCATTTTACGACAAAATGAACGGGACAATGGGTCTCTCGAGACCAGTGAAAAGGATACTCGCAAACATCCACTCAAGCCTTCAACCAAATGGGCATCTACTAACACGCCCCACTGACATCCCAATGATCCGGGTCCTAATAGACCATCGAAAGACATAATTAAAACCTCCTGCCCCCAAACGCCGTCATATATAGGATCACCCATGCCATACTAGTCACTATAACAAGACAGCCTCTCTAATTACCACCACAGCAGCACCTCCTTGGTCATCTTCTAACGCGGGAATATTCTGATGTTACCAGAAATAAAGCACATACACTCGGAAACTATGGCACCAACCAGCATCACACAGAGACATATACGGGCACCATCCCTTTCGAGGCTGACTAGGACTAGTCTACTATATCGAGACATCAATATTGAGCGAATTTGTAGACAATCTCAAACGTACAAGGGCCAGCGTGTCATAATATCTTTTGCCTCAGCCGTCTAGAGGTCGGGGTAGGCATATGCTCGGGCGCGCATCTAATGCTAGCCAATCTAATCATTGGAGACGTTCGTCTCAATATTCTCGTCCACGCAGATTTCTCCATCGGTACCTAAACATATCAAAAATAATCGGGCCGGCTACAGGGTCCCTTAACATTTTACCTCATCTCGGGCCACGGTTAGTAGCTCATTCCTCCCGGCTAGTGAGTACATCTAAGTCTTCTGGGAAGGGATCTGCAAACCCTGGTCTGACTATACATACATCCATGGTGAACCATATTATACTAGGCGATCGGACATTTACACGGCTCATCCAACCCATTCTATTGCCTAAAGTGGGACACTACCTTTGCATCCATCATCGACACATCAAACCGGCTAGATATACTCTAACCTATGCTACCAACCCTTAACTTAACAGATTATAATCTTGGACCCGTCGTGTTCACACTTTGACGAGTACTCCAGAGCACGTATAATGCCAGATTTTCATAAAATCCTAATGTCCTTGAGGGGAGAAAAATACATGCCCCTTTAAAGCTCAATATAATAGCTGCCTTCACTCAAAAGTGTGAGAAACAAAACTAGGAGGCACTGTCCTGGGCTTCGGCTCTGACATCGCTCCTAACTAATGGGCCAGGGCTAGTATTCTACATCAAGGGAGTGAGTCATCACCACTCATATATATAGAGTCAATACTAACTATTCGGCCTGGGCAGTACGGGTGACAAATCATCAGACTAGAATATATGAAGGGAATAGAAATTCCTCATAAGATCATTCCGGCTTCACGACCAGAGTCGCCCTCGGTCACATAAAGATCCCTCTCAGAAAAACTATAAATAATTGTTGATCCCGGGCGCCAAAAATTTCCTCCTTCTACACGGGAGATACAGTTTTGATACAGTTTCCCTTCAGAGATCACTACCGAATAATAACTGACTCTTCATATCTACATGATAAACCAACGGTAACGCCTCGGCACTGAGCCTCTATGTCAAGGTCATATTTAAAGATCATTTATCATCTTATTCCGGGGTCTTCTAGCATCCGTCTGTTTGCATATAACACCTTGGGGAGAATATCGATTAACCCATCCCAAAGATATTCCTCCTCGAAACTCAATACACCCTCTTTAATACTTCCCTATTGACACCCTATGATACACTATATCGGTCCTTTACACTGCTTCGCGTTCAGGAAACTTCTTGGTCACTTGGGACGCAAAACTCACACAATTAATACGCACCTTATGTCCATTAATCTGGTAGATTCACATAAGGTCGCCTCGCGCATCTAAATAACATATACAAAGGTAAGAACCTTCAAACAACGCCAGCCAAACATTACGGAACGCGTACCAATAGATCAAACTTCACCAATCATAAACCTGCATTTTAATATCGTAGGTTGCACTTGGAACTGCCAAGTCCATAAAGATCGACGCTCATATCTAGAGGAGACGGTTAGGCCATCGTCAGGGAGGACCGTCTCTGCGCGCATAACCGAAAAATTGGGCAGGTACAACCACCAGTACCTAGCAACACCGGCCAACAAACAAACAACTGACATACTTTCCACAACGGACACACTTCGTCTAGTATGTTAAAGACGAATGATCACACACAGATGCGCACATTAGCTATAAATCATCCATAATGTATCAATACTACCAACCTAGCACACAGCAACTAAGACAATCCTAACCAGCCTAGGTAATGGCCTTCCGCTTCTGTTCTTTCTCTCTTGTAATAAAAAATAAATTTGGGACAATATACAATAGCAGCACGTAAATGCCACAGACACTCTCAAGGTAAACTGCCCACCGCTGGAGAATAGTTCTCTCGATTAAACATGTCCTAGTGATAGCATAATGTTCAGAAAAGACAAAAAAACAGATCACAGAGTCCTAAAAATGTTAGAACCATCTATTGTTACCTTCTTATATTGCATATCATCACTTGATAAACTCGTATTTACTCAAACAACGCACGCGGGTAATCAGATCTAAAAAAATTGCCGTTTAGAGGAGATCGCTATTAGCTGCAAGCGCGGCCAGGCTAGAACCTGGTGCCGGGAGCGAACCCTACAATTGATTTCCAAGGCCAAGACTACGGAAAAACACTCGGGCTAACGGACCAAAAAAGCCGTTTGCATATAGCAAATACCGAAACTCCCTCTAAACGAGCAGCTTAAGGAACTCGCCAACAACTCATTCGGACGACTACAAACCCAGATTTAAAGCAAAAGATGATTGAGTCTTAACCAACGGCGAACCTCCCCGAATCACTACACTCATGCAATACAAACACTCAACCTACATAAACACCTCTCATTTTAACATCCTATCGTAAATCTCACACTGGCACGGTCGTGCAGGGCGAACCCCGGAATTGTCAAAACAATAAACAGCTCCAAGCGTATCTAATACCAAGACCGGGGATGGCACGAGAAGCAATAACCCAACAATCCATAAGATTGGGGGGAGTATCACAAACAAAAAGGCCTGAAATATAGTACTGTAAATTACGACAGGATACACCCACGAACAGACTCTTTGGACTAAGAATTCCCGGAGCTATCGGGAATCAAATGGGGCTAACAAGAAAGTCAATCTAACGCAAGACGAACCGATATTTCGCAATATATTCGAGCCAATAGCATTAACCCAAGACGCATCTCTGGCACAATATCAAGTAGTCTAACGAGACGCTATAGAACAAACATCTTTCGTGAGCTTGAAGTCTCCAAAGGGCCACGCGAATGTAGAACTATACCCATGCATCCAATCATGACTACATTCAAGTTTCTTCATAGGGGGGCTACTAGAAAGCAAATTGTCTCGTTAGTATGAATTCTTATCGATAACGGGGGAACCAGGTATCATTGTAAGACAAACTACCTAATATAACCGCCAAAATCGGGGAAAACACATCATAACTCTACTAAATACTCCACAAATTTTACAAGTAAAAGTACCCCCACTTCAACTGAGCTTCTGCCACAATTTGAAATTTCAACACATGCGATTATCACATCACCCGAAACAGAACTTACATTACAATAGCCATGGCGGTTAGATAATTTCAATTCTTTAGGCCGGGCAATGCTAGTCATAATCCCTCAGCAATATTGACTGGATATGGAATGAAAGGGATGTCAGTCAGATCGTAGAATAAGTAATGAATCCCAACACAGTCTATCGTCATTTTACGGTGCGCGGAGGGAGGTCATTGAGACGAAATCGTCATCCTTGAGACAGATCACTCGCGAGTCTCTATTGCAACCAAGCGACAGACCAAATTAAAGATAATCAAAGACCAAAACCATACAAACAAAGAGGTGAGCAACGATAGAAGCACACACTGACCAGCACAAAATATAATAAAAGCGGCGGGGGGAAACAAGGGATGAAGCAAAAAGAAGGCACGGGTAACAATAAGTTACATAAAAAA
>Ga0163217_1035667_pt1 | contig 15553 bp, 21 predicted proteins | sample SynspAceP_FD_185933 | JGI IMG/M metagenome (GOLD analysis project Ga0163217, IMG submission 185933) | Saline lake microbial communities from Ace Lake in Antarctica - Synechococcus sp. Ace-P (PacBio error correction) | ecosystem: Environmental > Aquatic > Non-marine Saline and Alkaline > Saline ...
CGCACGAAGAGGAAAGAAGGGGATTTTACCGATTTGGAGAAGGGGTTTTTGGGGGGGTCCCGGTAAAAAAAAAAAAAAAGAAAAATCCCGCAAAAAGGGTTTCCCCCCCCTCGCTTGTTTTTTGGGGGAAGTTTCCTTTGTTATTCTTTCTCCTCAAAGAATCGTTGGTTTTGCCTACAAATTTTTCCCTATATATATATATATATATATATTTATATATATATATATATCCCTTCAAAATTATCAAGCAACCACCCGGCCTTGAAATTCAAATTTTCCCGGATCAAAATCCGCCCCTTCAGGAATTTGGAAGTCCCAGACTACTTTCCCTTTGAGCTGTCCGCTTTTAACTTCTTGTCGATGATCGAATTGGCTGGGCTTTTCCAAACGATGGTCCTTTGGTGGGAGCGGTAAATTTTGCTCCGCTTTTACCGACAAATTAAGGTCAGGATATGTCCCTTTTCAAAATTGAGGAATATTTTTGGATATCCCTGCTCCGTCGGAAAAGCATAGAATAACTCTGGGCCAATTCAAATCGCTCAAACCATCACAGATATTCTGGCTGGAACGGGGGCTGCTAAAGCTTTTTTTTGGTGGATCAGGTATTGGGAAAGGTTTGGGGGTGTCCTGAAAAGCTCATGCCCACCATCACATAGCGGAAATCGCTGCCTGATATTTTAAATTGAGCACATCAAGATGAATCATTACTGAGAGCACGGTTTAGTAATTGAACGCACGCCATCATGAAATCGGCATCGCTCCGGCTTTGAAGAGTCGGTGCTTGGTAATTTTCTGGTTAGAAGTTATCACACCCATTTTCCGGACTTCATACCTTGCCTCGTCAATCTGCCTTTGACCAAATGGATCATTTTGATAGGCCTTTGCCCAAAGAGATCAGCCGATTTTTTGCGCCTGAGATTCCTGGAAAAGGACAGCGTTTTGCTTTGTAGATCTTTATCATCCGCTCCCCGCATTTCTTTGAACAATGGTCGAAATGCAAGAGATTTGGAAATCATCTGCGTTCGTAGATCGTGGTGAAAGTTTGGGAAGGGTTAACACAAATCTTTGCCGGAGTGTCCAGCTCAAGGTGGCTGTTGCAAAGAAACCGGGACGTGGAATGTTCCGCATCCCACAACAGTATTTTCGGGCGACTCAAGACGGCAGCCAGCGAATTGCGATTCGGTGGCGCCATTTCCTGGGCAGCTGCTTTATTAGTAACACCGGTTCAAAAGAAAGAATAAGGTTCGCAAAAGGGTCATCTAGTTTAACACTTCGCAGAGAGTAACTATATATTGGAGATGGACGATCGCGCACACGACTCTTATCGGTCAGATTTGTAAGTATAGGCTGTAGTTACTGCATCACACGCGCCAGCTTCTACTCTAGCCAGAATGCAGCAATCATACCGGCCTATAGTCAATCAGGTGTGAACATCTCTGTATGCATACTTGTACCTTCCGGTTCTGTGCTCCTGTCTCGTTCGGTGGTTAGATAGTCTTTCACGTGCTACGATTACCTCTCCGCACCATCTTTACGAATTTCTATCTGCCTGTCCCAAGTAGAATTTCGTTCTTCCTTCTCTAAAATTCTTGTCGCTATAAGTGAGTTTTATTCCGTCACACAAATCATTTTCCACTTATATGTGCTGGCATCTATAATAATTACCAGGTTCAAAAAAAGCCTCAAGAGCGAAGATCTCCACTGTGGTTGCTACATTCGCACTCATATTTACTGCATAGCCATGTTTGAGTCTTTTTGCAACACAGTAAGCTCTATATAGCAGTTGAGATATTTCTTCGAGCTTTTGGTTGGACTAAAATCTCCTAATATCATCATCCTATAATTCGAGCACACAATAAAGATCTTCTCTGTTACCCGAGAGTCCGGCATTCAATACTCCATTCCGAGACTCTATGTCCTATACCAACTTCCCGGATATTATGAGGAACTTCAAGTTCATACATCCTTCCATCGCGTTATAGGCCTATACTTCACACCAGGTATAAGAGTCTCAGTAGATATTGCGATTCGTTGTATTATTCACTTCTAGTCTCTTCATAGGGCGAAAACTCTCCTCCCCTTCCGGTTCAGGTGCACTGGCCGCACATGCAGCGGCCAAGAGAATTTCTCGCAACTATGAGACGGAGCGCCTCAGGAATGAATTTAGATTAATCACAAACGATCAGTGATCCTTATAGTCACCCGCCGCTTGAATTTTTTTTCATTTCCCCATAGATTACCTCTGCATCCATCTTTTTGGATAGGACACTTCTCGGCACTCCGGTTCACTAACAAACATACCACCGTCATGAAACCGAGACCCGGACGATCTGGAGAAATTTTCCACACTCGTTTGGTGAGTCTTCTTGTCTGTATACTATCTCCGATGTGACGGTGACGACGCTCAGCGTCGAGCACTCTCCGCAGCACGGACCATATATCATAGCACGGCGAGCAAATTCAAGGATTTGTCGGTGTTATTACAATGAGGTTAAGCAGGACTGTTCTGTTTCCGAGAATAGCCTTGTTCTAAACTCGCCATGTGAGTTATAGCCGCCAAAGCAGCATCCTGATTTATTCATCATTGGAAATCGAATAGAATTAAGATTAGCTTTACTCCCTTATAGAGATAAGACGAGTTTTCCTATCATGCTACACCTCAGAGAGCTGGTATATGCTCACGAGTTTAGTCGAGACCAACTCTTACCTTCCCCAAACATCACCAAGTAGAGAGCACTCACTGATATGGTCCTTTGGTTTACCATTCCACAGGTGCACTTCCTACCTCTCCGCAGATACCTGCGTTGAAGCTCCAACCGCACGCTATTCAGGGCATTTTACTTCGAAAAAAGCCCGGTCGGATTAAACTTCCTTTATTACAGATTAACCAATGGTATTAGTCCAGCCTTATATAATAATTGTCTCTGTTGCAAAAAACACGCGCGCGACTTCGGTCGACACAGTTATTATCGATCAGAATATTGGATTGCGATCTCTTTATTCTTCACATATCTTTGGCAAGCTGAACTTGTTCCGAGCCGAAGGCAAATTCCGAAATATTTAGATCACTGACTTACTTTCTGTCTACCGCGATAGCTGATTCCAAATTCGTACAGTCGGCGCGAATTTCCGGATTAGCTACAAGATTACTTCGGAGAGATCATGGTGAAACGGATTCTACGCCGCGCAGCGAGAGAACGCATCTTAGAAAAGCACATCTAGCATTTGAATTTAAACATAGAATCAATAGCGGCATGGGGATATTCTGATCGTGGGATCTTTTGTGATATTCCGTAAGTTATACAAAGGTCCTTTAACACAGTCTTTACTTTCGTACATAAAAGATTTATATTGCTAAATTAGCTCTTTATGATCTAATCGCGCAGCACATAGGGAGAGGTTAGATGGATCCGCCGATCGCCACTAAGACACACACCAGCGATGCCGATCCGGGCTCCACATGGACCCAAAGATACGAGACAGTCCTCAGCAACACTTCTACAACCTTAAAAAATATAGTCAATTGCTCGACAAACGGTGCAATCCCTTATTGCATTGAGGCCTACTCCGGTCTGTTGGAAACTTTACTTGCATTCTCGAGTTATGTGCTCTATTTCCTGTACTAAGCAGCACAGTAACCACAGTACACTGTTGGCTGTGGGATTCCTTAACCAAACCGGTTTTGCCCATATTGGTTTTTTCTTCGGCTGAAAAAATCTATCCGTGGTTTATGTTCAAACTGCGTCTTGCAAAGTCTGTTTTCTTCCGCCATTTTTTTCGTTTGCGACCCTTTTGTGAGGCAACCCAATTTACCCAAGTCTACCTTCACGGCTGAACGAACCCTATGAACCTTCTGGGTCAAGCTTTCTTGTAAGGCTTTGGTCGTGTTCACCTGTGTTGTTTTTATCTTTATAACATATCCGTGGTCACCTTTTTCTTCATTCCGTTGCCTCTGTGTCTGTTTAAAATTCCTTCTAGCATTTCGGTCTTTTTAATAAGTTTTTGCCAGAATGCTAGTACAAGGACTGTTTTATTTTCCTCAATGCCTCATTCTTTCTCTGTAACTTGTCTGTTTCAAAACAAAACGGTAACCTACTTCCTTCTATTCGACAATATCAATCTGCACTTATTTTTGTTTATATTTTTACTATTTTTCCTACCTGATGACAGCTTCACCAAATTCTCTATTCGTAATTAAATCTCTACTCCCTTATTAATCGTCAAATCCACCGGCACTCACAATCCATCTTCCCATCGTAAAGAATTTAATTACATATAATGAGCTGTACTCCAAAACCTTGTGGCCGTATCCATTCTCGTGATATGCTTTTTTCATCAGGCCTGTATCTTTTTTTTTTGTAACCTTCTTGGGTCGTTTTCTTATCCTCTCAAAATTGGCTCCTGGTTCCGGAAATTGAATAATTTGATACCCTCAACTTCAAACCAATTGCTTTTGGTTCTCCCTCTGCTCTGGATGCAAGTGCCTGTCATTGCCATGTCAGAATATTAACGTCATCATGCTCTATCACCTTGTGTAACACTGGTCGGTGGTGCTGGCTTTTCAAAGTCTGAAATATCATCCTGTGACCCGGTCTTATTTAGACTTTAGTGGTCTCTAAGCCCGGATAAGTGATCTGTCTTTCTTTGTTCTAAGGACGGAATTGTACTTGGGTCTACTTTCGGATATTTTGGTCAATCTCCTCCTGGTGGTCAATGTTCATACCCTCACATTTCATATAGCTTTTGGTCGTCTATGTATCTGGGTCGTCTCAACAGCCTCCATCTCTCTCTCCCCAATCCATATACGATGTAACTTTTCTGGGTCGTCACGCTACTGTGGCCTACACTCCTTCATTCCTGTGTCCGTCAAGTCTATTAGCCTGCCTTGCAAAAAACGTTCTTGTTAGATGGTAAGACCCCTGCGGTTTCTTTTCATCAATCATACTACGGAATTGTTACCCTGGTCTTATTTGTGTGGCTTTCATGCATGCCCTACTTTCAATCTTCGACGGTGTACTTTAGTTTCAGTGGGCTGGCCGGTCATGTTGGGTTCATACCATGGTTTCTATAAGGTGCTTTTCTGGAAATCGTGGTCACAATCGCCCGTCACCTTTATTCTGTCTATTTTCCTCTGTTCTTTTGGGGTGGCAATCGGCCCGGCTTGAGGCCACCTGCGCATTCCCCCAGCGTTTCGGCGGGTCACATTAAGGCCGATGCGGGGGGGCTGTCATCTTTGGACAAAGCTTGGCGCACTGCCGCGGCCTTCTCTATACTCATCGACTTCAAGATAGGCAGGGTTCGCTGCCAATTCACGTTCAACCACGAACCATTCGCCCATCAAGAGCCGCGAGCGGCAAGATGTCCGGCGCCGTGCAGACATCATCACAGTCGAGAGTCGACAGCGCAGGCCCCGGTTTCGGATTGATATCTCGCGCAAGCGCGCATTTACAGCCGCTTTACATCTTTCAGCCGAGCAATCCTAATTTTCCGACGCACAATTTCAGGCACGGCCGCGCTCGACCATCAGAAGATTTCCCACGACAATCAAGAAGCGCCAAAACGAATCAAGGAATCATCTACTGCTATCTGCAACGCCAGACGATTCTGACAGGTTTCTTGCACAACAGACCGGCAGGCTCTCTGCCCGTCTGAAGTTGCCCCAAAACGGGCAAATACATTCTCTCGTCTACACCTATAATTATGGTTGGCAAGTAATGAGGTTGGGACCGACAGACCACACGCGAGTGCTCCACAATGGCTGGCGCATGGCAAAATCAGCCGATCGCGTTCGGATTGGAGCCCGTCAAAATGTCGTCCTAACTCTGGCCCCGCAAAAGCGCGCGGCAAAAGCCTTGTGATGACGTATCCGCCACCTTAGGTTCTGAACGATCAACAAGAAGCGTCCCGTTGCAAACAAACCCAAAAAGCCGCTGCGCCCGAAAACGTCGGCCTTTACTCCGGCAGCTCGACCTCACTAACTATATAAGGATTCTCTTCTGCATTTCTCGAACCAATATAATTTGACAGCTCATATATTCATTGAAAAAAGCAGCAGTTTGCTGAATAGCCTGCTGAAGCTGTGGTGGTAAAAACAAAGAGACTGGCTTTTGCGCAAGATGCGCGCTGGGGGTACATGTATACTGCATGAATGACAATACTTCCATTTTTCGTTGATACCTTGTAACGATAAACAGAGTAAAGACGACAGTCCGTTATCCTTTAAGAACAAAGCCGCCTCTTTAGGGTATTTATTTTATCACGGATTGGCCTGTAGAAATTGAGCATGGGTCTGTAAACGGTGGTTTAGTAGGTCCCGTATGGCGAACACGGTTCGAGATCTCCTAATCTGAAAAACTACACAACGACATGCAATTTTGCACAGTCTGCCGCAGGGCAGCTCATAAATATCCTCAATTCCAGAATTTTACAATTTGTTTTCCGAATCATCAGCCCGGCTTCCCAATAACTCTGCACGCTGTCCACGATGGCGATGATTTCCGAAGCCCCCGAACCAAACAAGATGGACAGGGCGTCAAGTGGGGTCTCAACCCTGCAATAATCGTAACAGCGTTCCTGGCGCAATGATCTGCAGGATGCCGAACAATAAGCCGCCAACATAGAAAACGAAGGCAGGATCACGCTTGCACGTTTGCAGCTTAGCTTGCTGCCGTGGCGCGACTTACGCTGCTCTGTCCATCCTCAGCATTAATCAGAGCTACATGGCTGCCTTCACATCTTTTACACAATCTCGACATCAAATCGTAGCCTTCCACCAATTCTCCTTTACTCGTTAAATTTGAACAACACACACACTCGATATAAAACGCAAGGCGATGACTGCGCTTCAAATTATCGTTCGACCTCGCGGCCAAGACCATGCGCCGGCCGCATGCCTTCCTCTGCATGGACAAAATCCAAGCCGGAATCTGTGCGTATTCCAAACATAGACACACATAAGAAAAGTAAAATCAGCACCCCAAAGATTCTGAATGGATCACGAATGCTGTACAGCGATCCGCACAGGTGAACGCTCCAAAACGGTTCCCATAAACTCGACCAATCAGACCACAAAGCGGAAAAATCAATAGCCAAAAAACTGTATTTGCGCATCTCAAACACATCGGCCTGTAATCTCACCCATCTGCATATAATACGGCTAGTTCTTAGCGTTCTAATTTAATCGAATAGACATACGAGAGAGCGAATTCACACGAAAAGACTGCCTGATTCGTCAACCAACAACACAATGACCCTTTTACGGGAAAAGTTTCACGATATATAAAAAGATGGTAAAATAAACAGTCCTTATCACGGAACCACCAGCGAGAGAGCGGTCGTTGGCCGTCCTCACGACTCCAGCGTCTTCACCGTACGATTCGATAGAATCCGATTTTGCGACCAGTGTTTTTCCATTTCACGGCGAATAATCAACATCGTCCGCGCTGCAGAGATATGTTTCCTCGATGCAAGCTGTCCGCCTTTTACCCTTATCGAGCTTCAGCGGTCTCGGGGTGGCTCAACTCAAGAACACTCTGCTCCGTGCCGATTATCATCTCTGAAACACATCACCGCGAAACTTTTAAATAATACAATCGTGTTTGGGATTGAGACTGCGGGTCTCGCTCGCGCAGAGATTACAGCTTGGAGCCTGTTAATACCCGCTGTGCGTATCTTGCAGTGCCGGCGTTCCATATGCCATTATTAATTGAGACCAATTCCTATCCTGTCGCCCAAAGAGCCGCACATCCTACACCAGTAGAGCTATACCTCGCTGCTGGGACAGATTTGGTGTAATATCTTCTTTGCGAAAGCATACTGATTGAGCGCGAATGTCGTCACGCATCGACTGTGGACACATTCATGGACAGCTCTCCGTTCAGAGTCGCGATCGTACACTAGTGGTTCATACTCCCGCTAGTTTTATTGTTCACCCGCTACGTAAATTCATGTATCTACGCGCTACCGATCCAAGAAGCGCGGAGCTATATCAGTAGATCCGAGAGCGCTCCGACCAGTATATTAGTGAGATATCATTCAGGTCAGACAAGCGATTCTATAGATCATTGCATTGCTTTAGCGACATGTATGATGCGTCAAGTCGCATTCCGAAAGGACCCTGCGCTTGCGACAGACCCCTGTTCGTTTCAAGAGGCCAATCATATTTGGCGGCAACATGCCCATCTGGGAATTAATCAACAAATAAGGAGCCAATTTTTCATCCATATTGGCAACGCTTTTTCTGGCCAGTCATGCTTCTAGCAATTCATGTTGGTCCGCACTCAGTCTTCCAAACCAAGAAGAACGGACCGTTGCCTAGATCATGCCATAAGCAATATGCCAGAACCGAGCGACACCCCCCGCCCAAGAACGCAAATGCGGCGACATTTTCCTCCATAGCGCACTGCGGCCGCATCGAACGTTTACCTCGAACTGCGCCGAAATCCGCTCGATATTCGGCAGTCACATCCACGACGCTACGGCCTGCATCAAGAGCGATGTCTGAAATATGCTTTTGATCCAGATCCGGGCTACGACCAGTCTTGGGGTGAAATCGTGCGGCCACATTGTGAGGTGGTCCTTTACTGGATTTGCGCCCAGCCAAGTTGAACGTACTGGCGCTATTAAGGTAGTATAAATGCACATTCTGTGCCAGTTTGTCCCTGAAGCACGACCCCGCGCTGGCAATTCCTTTATGGCACTTGAACCGGAGAATCCGAGGCTCACATTCCATGATTTTTGCCGCGGTAGGTGCGACTACTTCCAAATATGCTGCAATCCCTCACAAACGTGCGAACGCCTTTTTCTCGGCCTGGTCATTTTCGAAGCTGCCCAAACCAGCTCAAAGTATGCAAATTAAATCGCAAGAAGATAAAGTCAACACACAGTACTTCTACCGCACAACGCCAAATAAATCCAAATGGGCGAAACGATGTCGCGCCTTCTTCAACTGTAGGGACCGCGCCTCGCCAACGAAAAAGAACCCGAACCGGCACAAAGGCGAAAAGTGCTGACATCTCACCGCTGTTCTCGTGTTTGCGACGTGTTGAACATTGCTCATAGAGAGACTTTCCATTTCAGTCCAAAGAGCCATACTTCAGGCAGCTCGACATCTGGCTTCGTCTACCTGCTCCCCCCCTTTAAGCTGTAAGATGAAGCAAGCACGGCCTCGACGGCCGATAAAGCGGTGGCGGATAGTCTCGGTTCCGATATTGGCCTAGCGAAAAACAAAGCACGATCCCAATATCGTTGGAAAATACCGTCAACACCCGCTGCTTTTCCCACCTGGAATAATCTCTTCGCCTGATGCCCGCGTATCCCCATCGCACAAAATTGTCGGCGGCGCGCATTGCCCCAATCTCCCGTATTTCAGGGCCACTGGCAAATGGATAATGGATTGGTTGATAACGCAGTATGCGCTTTGCATACTCAATCCAATGGCTGCGCGCCGCTGTTGTCACCCGCTCTCAGCTGTCAATTTTGAAGTCGGGCCGAAACCCTCTTGCTATTGCACTTCACTGGGGAAACCGTCCTGGATTTCTTGCTCTACATCCCTTAAGGTCTGAAGCGTCATTTTGAGTGTGCGATTGAGTCTGTGATCCGCTAAGTCGCTAAGCGCCCAACATATACTCGGTTCGATCTAGTCGCGGCATGACTGGCACAAGTTACCACACGATTATGTAGAGAAATAAGAGCGAATGAACTCAGAAAAACAAAAACTCACCCAAACGGGAAAGACCGCCACACAAGATGCGTCGCCTGAGACGTCAGCAATTTTCAGACTTCGCTGGTGAATACAGAGACAGCCGCAACCGAAATAGAGACCCGACTTTGCGACAGCTTTCACATTTCAACAAGGGCCTACGAAAACAGAATCCTTCTTCCAGCCCGGCTTGCGGGTTTAATGCGACTGCCCTCAAAAGCCACGTGCGAAGATGGATCCAAGTTGATGCTGCCGGACACGCCACTGCGTCAGCACGATGATGACCAACAAGGGAAGGTGCCAAAAAATACCGATTTCCAGAAATAATGAAAGCGAAAGAGGAACCTATATGCGGCTAATTCTCGTCCTTGCAGCCCCTTCTCACCAAAAAGCCACAGCGCTGACCATTCAAGTAAAAAGCGTCGACAAGACGGCAACAGGCCAAAAGTACACGCAGAATCCTACCAGCACGTCTCCGAAGAAACATTCCTTAAGCTGGCGACCTGCCCGCGTCTTCTTTGCTTTTCCAACCGCTTTCTGGGTTCTTGTCTTGCGTCTTGTTCCTACCACGCTTGCCTGAATCAGCCAAGGTCCGCCTCCCTGATGTTAATCCTCTATGATTCAAGAATAAATTCGCTCACTCTGCGATTCCACTCGCGAAACGGGTGGTCGAGACGTAAAGCGCGACGAAAAACACTCAGAATTGTCAAAGCGGGGAACCAAAAGAACAAACAAAATCAGCTGCGGCCCCGCTGATCGGTGACAACCCCACCAGTGATCATTTCGCCAAAGGCAAGATCGAGACGACAGGCAGCAATCAGGTGATCCGCGATGTAAACATAGTCCCCAGCTGCCGCCCATCCTCCACTGACAAAGTGCTGATTGAAAAGCCTGGCAGCCAAGTGTACACACTTCCGTAACTCAATCCTGATCAAGTGCATCATAGCACATGACGCGTTCAACGAAAGAAAACGCAATGGCAAAAGCAGATTGAGAACTGAGACTGATCAACGTGGCCGTCTGTCTCCCCGAGTTGGGGCCATCTGCGCGGCCAAACCCGAGTCCGGCATAGGCCGCTATTTTCTCGCCAGTCAAGGCCGACAGCAAAGACAATCTGAAATGCAAGACCCGAGCGACAAACCAATCGCAACCTCGATCAAGGGCGAACTTCGACAATGGCCCGAATCGGCAAGATTTTGTGCGATCTGGCACCTCGGTCAATCCATAAATACCAAACGCTGATCTACGAACACTGGGCAAAATCCCTGGCTTGCACAGGAATACGCAAGCACCATAAAAAGGGCTCAGACAGGAAAAAATGCGCTGACGACGCAGCATTGTGCAGAAAAAACCAAGCACGAAATCGATCAAGAGCTTGTAGCTCGAACCCCACCCAACCCCACAACATGCATTCAATGGCGTCGGAGACTCCCATCATTTTATGTAAACAACGGATTTTGTTCGAAAAATATACCGCAAAGTAAATCAAGTCATTTCTTCTATCATGAATACGACAAGCCTGCCATGCCGCCACGCACAATGACCAGTTTAGGCACAAAACTGAGCGTCAATTTCATGATGGCGTAGCAGTTGCAGAAGCCAATTAAACGAGCCCAACAGCCAGAAGTCAACACCAAAATCGGGCCGGAGACGATAATGTAGTCTGCGGCAAAGGCTGCCCGCAACTTCAATATTACTAGTCAAACTCCATATTCCCATTCACATATTTGATTGCTATCGAAGCCGATTGTCATGGCCCACCATCTCCACCAATACGAAAGCGAAAAGTGAACGAAGCGGCCCACCAACATAGTCTGGCTTGAGCATTACATCATCCAAGACATGAGGATCGAAGCGCGGAAAAATACTGAGATCGATTACCGAGAAAGGGAAGAAAGAACAGAAAGCCGACTGGAATGCATCTTAGTTCTGAGGTAATAAACGCAGGTAAAAGAACAGCTAATAACGCAACATCTTCTCGTTTGAGGCATAGGGTCGCATCCCCCGCCATTTCAGCGAAGCATGCCATTTCTGCCTCTTCTGTCATAGGATCAAAAAAAGACCGCGCACATGATACTTGCCGCGCCTTCAATCGCACGCAACCGCAACACATTATCCAGCAGATACGGGGAAATTGTTGTGTCGTATAAAAATTTCCCTCAAAATTGGGTGCCAATTAAACATAGAAGTCAAAGAACAAGCCGGATCGAGATTCAGTAACTCTGATTGGGCAGGTGTACTGTTGGTGCCCTCGCCTGCCGTAAAAATTCGCAGAATGAAATACATACCGCCTAAAAGAGCGGTAATCCCTAATAAAAAAGGATGGCAGAAATCGTCATACACCTCGTCACGCGAGCTATCTGCAACGAATCAGTGAATAGGTATTACCTCGCCGTACGTCACCCACCAAGAACGTTCAATTGCGGGGAACCCTGCCGCCTTCTGCGCAAAAGCAACTTCTCCAAGGTACTTTGTAAACTATAAATAAACAAGGCGAAAATAGAAGAAACAAAAGGATTAGAACACTACAAAAGAACGATAATTCCGAGAGGTGAACGAACGACCGAGTAACCAGGCGTAATTCGCGCACCCTATTCATTCGTAGAGCCTAGGCTGAAAGTAACACATCGTCGCTGCCTTGCCAGCGCCGTGGATGACCTGCGACAGATTGCCCGTCTACTGGAATAGGGACCAATTGCGTCGTACGAATCAAATGCGCGTGTTTCGCGAAGTTGATAGAGGAATCAGAGGTAAAATCCGCGTCCGCAAAGCAACCCGCTTTGGACCAATAATTTGGCGAGCCAACCAGCAGCACGGCAAGAAACACCACCCACATAAGGATGCTTGACAGTATCAAAAATAGCGTTTGTCATAGCTATACTCCACGCAGATTTGACAGATCAAGAGGCTATCCAACGCGGTTTCTGGTTCCACAATATCCAGAAAAACCGGATGCCGAAACGCCTTTCTCCGACCCAAATCCCCCGGATTTCACCTTTGCGATCATGTACCGTCACAGTGAATAGTCGAGCGAGTTCACCCGCCAAACGGTCGCTAATTCCACACCGACCCTTCATTGAGGCGGACAGTTTCACTGATCGAAATCTCGACGCCCGACTTCCGACGACATTTCAACTCGAATATTTTTCCGAGTGCTCGCAATTTTATCCTTTCGGCCATTTGAGTCTTTGTCCTGATTATCCATGTAGGTTTCTTCAAATAATTATTATGCGCGTCTAGTCCCACTTTTGTGTGATCGTAAATTTGCGCTGTGCCGCAACTTCACCATGTCTCGCAAAGAACATTTCTGGCCTTGCACATCACAACTTAACCTCGCCAATTGGATGTTAGAACATCGCCCTTTCGGGCTGATCAAATTGTTCCGCAACGAAACGCGTGCTTGCCTCAAGTTTGACATTAAGGCACGGCGCAACTTTTCAGACACGGCCCGTTCCAGACGTTTTCGCGCCAAGTCATGTCGTCGTCTATCACCTCGGATTGCCATCCGCGAACGCAGCTCGCAGCAATCTCGCTTCAGTGTCCTGAAAGCGGAAAGTAGTCGATTCCTTGCGTCATCCGCCTTTGGCAATTGTACAGAGAAACTCGCACACAATCACCGTTCGCCACCCTCAAACCAAAAAGATGCAAATTGACAAATTTCCTCCGCGGATTCAATCGCTTAAAGTCAATGCATCAAGTCCTGCCAAGCTGAAAGAAAGAGGTATTGTCGAGCCTCACATCGATGAATTTCGATACACGCGTTTTCAGTGCCGTGGAAATTCCGCCCTTGGGCTGATTTTCAAGGCAGGGGAAAGAAGATCCCCCGCCCATAATAGTGCATGGTCAATGCAGAGATAAAGCCGGGCTGGATCACCATCAATCTTCGCTACCGGCCAGCATCCGTCAATGCGTGAGGTTAGACTCAGGCTCATCACGCAGGCATTTTCACAATAATTGATATCGAAAGTATTGACCTCTGCACTCAGACCGTGATCCGCGGTCGCAACCGCAACACTGGGCTGAACACGGGCTGTGCCAACCGCGCAAAACGTTCATTAATGACACGTCAGGGCATAGTAATATCCGCAAGCAAGACAAACTCGGTCCACGACCCAAATACGAAATCACGCTGTTCTTGGACCGCTGATACGCTATCGCTTTCCGCCTTGGCACTGGCGCATTGACGCACTCAATGAGATCAAACGACCTGCATCCTGTGTGAGTTTCCTTTGGAGGAAATATTAGTTTCTGCCCATTGCATTACGAAAGAGGTTTCAGCAAAACGCCTTCTACACCGCCAAAACCTCCTAGTTTTTCCAGATAGCGTTGAATCGGGGCTTTCCATCTTCCGACAAATGCGTTGCGGGCTTCACTCCAACAACATCGCCTCGCCATAGTCCTCTGACGAGCAAGAAGCAGCTTCTGACGCCGGCAGTTGATTCAACATTTTACCAGAATATCCTGGTCCGTATTGCCGTCGACAACCCAACATACCCGATTGCAAAAATCGCGTGAATCTCTTCATGTTGTCGTCCAGCGTACCAAGGCAATTCGTAGTAAAGTCGTTTCGAATAACTTCACTCTTGATACTGTCCTTTTAGTGACCCACTGCGGCACGCAAGCACATCAGTCCCCTCCGGTTTCCACTTCGCGACTTCGACAGCCCCCTATTTCTCTCGATAATCTCTGCGGCAATTTGCTCAGGCGATGGTGCTGCGGTTCCGAACAGGAAATAACCCACGCCCACCAGCCCCCATCAATTACTAAACCAATATGCGCAAATTAATACTTCACAAAGCTTCCGAGATTTTTTCTCTTTTGCTCTTCCTTCTTCAGACATTTGGCGCCCCCGTCCGGTCAGTTATAAATAAATTTGATGCGAGACAGATTGTTCTACGCCCGCCAAAAAAAAACCGGGGGGGGGTTCCCAAAATCAAAAGCCCCCGGCCTTTTTTTTATCTTTTTGTGCCAGGCATCAATAGCCAATTTCAAAACGACGCTCGCCTGAATCAGAGTAGTCATCTTTTCTGAGAACCCTCAAAAACATATTCCGTTGCCTTTGCGAAATATGCGCCCCAATGTTCAGAACCTCTGCTTTCAAAGAGCAAGGACAAGTAGACTGCACATCCGGAGCATCGAGGCCCGTTGCGTGGTACATCTCAATGAATGCGCAGATCTAGTCAACGTTTGCCCTCCGCTCAGCTAAGCGTGATTGCCCCAGATGCGCGAAGAATGAGTCTTGATGGTCAGCGATCCACCTGCCTGTGCGCATGAGATCGCGCGAATGACAGGGTTTTTTTGTCCACCCTTGCTGGCGGACCATCCAATACGACGCCTCCATACTGCCCAACAAGCGAAGCGGCACCTGCACCGGACCCCATTCACTGTTCTACCCCACTGCCACCTATGCGAAGCATAGCCAGCCCCACTATCTGGCGATGTCCGTCAATTTCATGGTAAGGGGCCAACGGATCTGACTAAGCGCAACGACACATGGCTGACGCAGCACCGGTCAACTTGCTGATCGCACCTGTGATCCCCGGCTGATTACCTTTTGAATACTTAATCACACCACTACCCACACCCATTGGCGTATCGATATCAGTCCTGCTACAACGCCAGATCCTGCTATGTTGTCAGCCCTGCTAATGCGATGCAGCGCCATTTCCGAGTCGCTGTCGCCGCACGCGCGGCATCTGATGCGTGCATAGCATCTCCTGCACATTCTCCACGCCTCCACCCGAAGGGCTGTTTGCAAGGCGTGACATCGTATCCACAGACGCTTGGATACCGTATCGTCAACGTGTCGTCTATTGTACTCGCACCACACAGGCATATACGTTTCCGGCCCGT
>Ga0163217_1015407_pt1 | contig 15552 bp, 15 predicted proteins | sample SynspAceP_FD_185933 | JGI IMG/M metagenome (GOLD analysis project Ga0163217, IMG submission 185933) | Saline lake microbial communities from Ace Lake in Antarctica - Synechococcus sp. Ace-P (PacBio error correction) | ecosystem: Environmental > Aquatic > Non-marine Saline and Alkaline > Saline ...
CGATGAAAAAAGGGAAAAAAATGGAGAAAAAATTAAATCAGGGGGGAAGGTTTGGGGGGGCGGGAAGTCACCGCTGCGCTGCGATCGGGCCCCTGTTTTTCCCCAATAGCTTGTTGGGCCGGGTTTCCGAACGGAGCCGAGGCAGGAATCGAACTTGCCGGAAAAATTCGCCAGGACACACCCAAAATTCAGCTGCGGACCTGATCACCCAGCTCCGGCAAGAAATTGTTGGGTGGCCCCTTGTTTTGGCCGGCAGGTGGCCCCTTGTTTGCCGGCCAGAATGTGGGGTGGCCCCCTTGTTTTTCCGGCCCCCTGTTTTCCCCATTCCGCTGCGGACAGGGCTGGTTGGTGCGCCCGAGAAGAATACGCTTTCGGGCCCTGTCCCTTTCGACTAAAGCGGACTCGCTTTCATTGCCCGATTCGCGAAATCAGGGGAGTTGGGCCGAGGTCCACCGCTGCGCTTGCGATCGGCCGTTTTCCAAGAGCCTGTGGGCGGGTCCGGACCGGAGCGAGGCAAGGAATCGACTGCCCGAAATCGCAGGGACAGCACACAATTCCAGCTGCGAACCCCTGATCCACAGCCCCCGGCAGATGGTGGGGGTGGGCCCCTTTGTTTTGGCCCCTGGTACGAAGGTTTGAGTCGGATAGGGCTTGCGGCCATACCAGGCCGGGTTGTGGGTAAACCGGCAAGCATGGTTGCAGGTCCTGTCCGAAACTGGGGAGGTCCGAAGCTCGGTGGGGCGGGCAATGGGAAATATGAAGCCCTTGAGCGTTTCGCTTGGCTTGGTGTGGCAAAGCACTGCACAGCGGCGAGTGCGAGACGGAAGACGCGAGGTTTGTTTGGGCCCGTGCGGATGCATCATTTGGGTCACCTTGAGAAAAGAAAGAGTGAGTTGGAATGACATATCCCGTGCATGGTGTGAACATCGCTTCCCGCCCGACATCCAAAAACAAACTTTTTGCTTTTCACGAAATTAAAGCTCAAAGAAACTTTCGGCGATGCCCCAAACGCTCTCGGCAAATAACCTTGTCGTTGTTTTGTTAAGAGCTCATTCTGACTGAATCGGCGGGTAATTGGCGTTCCGCTGTTAGCAGATTCAACGCTGCTTGAACCCGGTAACCCACCATGAGCTTCCCTCAACTATGCGAGTCGCGATCGCCGCCGTGCCTTGCACTGGTGGGAAGCGTTTGCCCATTCACAACAGGTCAGTACGGTCCAACCGCCCCGGATATCAACGAAGCACGTGGACCAGCAAATCGCCGCCGATCGCGGTTCGCCATGAATCAGTATTACGCGGGCCAGGCAACAACCCGGTTTCGGATCCTACACAAACCCAGCAAGTCCCCGGCGCGACCCATGTTTTCCACTCGGCGCTGACTGCCCGCCTTTGAAGTCCCGCCTGGACTGATCCTCACCACTCTGCTCGTTACGCCAGTAAGCCGCGGTGCGAATTTTGTCCGTTCCGGGTGAATTCATCTTCCTACGGGCCAGTGACGCGGCCGATGACTCAGTTTCGCCGTACGCGGTCACTGGCGGAGCGATCAACCACGCCGGACCCCTTGCCGGTGCCGATGGGTCAGTTCTTGCTGTCGACCTCGGTTTTGAACCCGGCCTTCAAAGTCCGGACTCGACTGGGTTTTGGAGAGATCTACTCACGCTGGGTCCGTCGGTTACACAATGCTTGGCCTCAGTTCCACTGAAGTCAATCCATCGACGGCCGACTCAGCCCGCTCAGCTCTGCAAGCCCTGGGTGCTGCATCGTCCACCGCAGCCGCCGATACCTATTTCCTCGACGCCGAACCGCTACCGGTGAATCTGGAGATGCGAATTGCCGGTGACGTAGAGTATCGTCCCGCATCTTTCGTCGAAGACTGTATCGATGGGACTTTTTTGGCCGGACTGCGTACGCACCCTCGACCAAGGATTCAAGGGACTTCAACCAATTCGACCACTACTGAAACTCTCGACACCGAAGTCGACTTCGACGGTGGGCGGGATTTCGCGTGGGAGACCGTTTCGCGTGGGGTCAGGGCTCGGGTTTTCGGGTTTTCGTGGATTGAACTCAAACTCCGATAACCGAGGCTGACCCCGGGAAGCCTTCCCTGCCGGCCAAAGCCTTCCCACTCGAAAGTCTGACCGAAAAAAAATTGGGGGGGCGAAAAACCAAGTCCAACCAGCTACACCTACAAACGACGCCGGAAACAAAAACTGACCGAAGTCTATCGGATCACGTGCCCAGCAGCACGAATCGGCCAGGCTGGGTACGGTGTCGTCAGCTTCACTCCGAACGCCACCGGACGCACCGTCCACGAACGACCAAACAAAGGCGACACTTGCGACTTGTGTATGACCTCTGCCCGGACGCCTGAGCAGCAAACGCCTACAACCGGTCACAACCCAGTGGCCCGCATCTGGCCAAGCCACACCGATAACGTTCACTTACGACGACGCGGGCGGATGCTCACCGCCGTCAGTGGCCGGTACGGCAATACGGTGAACCCACACTTACGACGATTCGCGGGCCGGAAAGTGACGAAGTCGCTCCAGATCGTGGCCAAACCTGACACGACCTCAGACGGGATTTACGACGCGTCGGCCAAGTGTCCAAGCTAACTACCCCGACGGGAAAAGAAATTGATCGCAGCACACGGCGGCGTGGACACTTGGCGGGAATCGATTTTCGACGCACCACAATCGACACACCCGCACCTACGATGACGGAGGGCCGGATGCTGACGACGCCTATTAATAACGGCGGTAGCGAAACACGAGCGTACAATAACGAAATACGCTCGGAGCAATCAAATTTCACCGGGCCGATTCGCAATCTCAGCTACCAATTGGGAACGCGAACAAAACAATAAGAGCGAAGGGATCAACAGGCACGATGAGCGGTTACGGTTCGATGTCGGCAACCAGCGGTTACGACGACACCGAGGATCGGCCCTTGGTCGCGTGGAATGCGACGACAATAACTCGACCGAAGCCTGGAATTTTGTCCACCTTTTTCGTCGGCGATTGAACAGTTGTGACCCGAAAACGCAGCACCCAATCACGGCACCCACGGCCCCACGCACGAACTGGCTCACCGCGCCGGCCCGAGCGAAATCACGCACGACGTCCAAGGGCAAACCAAACGATCCTTACTGCGATGCTACGTCCAGCAGCGACCCGCTGCGAATGAAAATGGGATTTTTGAAACAAGCTGAATCTCACGCCGGACACCGACAACGAGCGGTTGCTGACGTCGACCTACCAAGGACGCACTGGGGCGCGGCCGAGTCGGAACGCGACGACGGCACTACGGTGACGGTGTTCGTCAGTCCGGCAACAAACATCGTCCCGACTATACTCGGCACCGCAACGGCAGCCAACGTACACTTACATCTAGCGCCAGCTACATCGACGAACCCGTATGAGAGCGGGAACCGGCGGGCTGCGTTACTACGACCGGAAACAACAGTACAAGCGTCATCGCGATGACCAACGGCGGCGGAACGGCACCGAACGCTACGCCTTCTTCGGCATACGGTACACGCTACGTTCACCGACGCCAGCGGAAACCGCACGCACGACGAGTGCCGAGAATACCGGTACATCGTACACAGGTCGTGAGTTTGATGAGGCGTTGGAACCTGTATCACTACGGCACGCATGTACGACCTCAGCGGTTGCCGGTTCTGTCCAGAGATCCGATTAGGGTATGAAGATGGAACAAGCTTATACTGCTACGCCCACGGGATGCCAACAGTGGGTGCTGAATCCGAGTGGCCTTGCTACCACGACATTTGATTTCGTGGCGAAAAGCTATATTAATGGTGTGAATCCGCGAGGCTCAATTTATTTCCGGATCCGAGTGGCAGGGTCACTTCCTGGAGTGTTATTACGCGATCCACACCGCTAACACGCACGAAAATCGGCTTAAACTTTATTGCAGACGCACTTTTTTACTCCCTTCCAGCCTTTCAATGAGAACCCCGTTCACTGACGTGAAGGAAAGGAAAATACGGTTGTATACGCCGAGTGAGCCCGACGGTTTCTTGCTGCAAGGGTGAAATATCCTTGGACAGTCTGATAGTGATATGGACGGCGTTCCTTGACGGCGCACCACCAACGCAATTCGGGAGCACATTCCCATTTCTTCCTGACGCTCCGGTCTAACGGACAATTAACTTGAGTCCATTGGTTGCAGTTTAAACAGCGGTGGTGGACGATTGGGGATAACCAACCTGGCGGGGGTGGGGACGCCGAATCTATTGCGGAGCCTGGAATGCAATGGTAGCTATTGGACTAGCTTAAACATATGGCCCTATCTAGGCGTTCAGCTAGTTGGCAATGGTCGATGAACCTGTCGTTCCTGAACGCAGGGCTTGGTTGGTGAATCACCGGTGGCAGTGGAGTTTTCCAAGCCATCGTTTGTGGGTTGATTCGGGCTATGAACAGCACTCAAGCTCAAAAAACGCTTTGCCGATCTTTTGGGATGCCACGCACTTGGGGTAACTTCGTTGAGTAAAAACTCTTATGGATCAAATGAACTTTTAGACGTAAAATTGCTATTGTTGATCGGTGTTTGCTGGTTTTTTTCTGAGGATGCGATGATTTGAAGACCTCTTCCCGACTTACAACGAGAGAGGCGATCGGAGCTTGACCGCCTAGTTTTGTGACCCACCGATTAGTCTTTCTGAGGAATTCAGTAGCAGACAAGATTGCCTCTCAATACTACCCTCGGGCAGACTTTAGAACTGCAGAATGTCGCCACTATGAGCGAGTGCATGGTTTTTTGGTGCGAAGTCTTGGCCGTCAGCCGTTGAGATGCAGCGTAAGTAATCCGAGCACCGACCCACTTCATAACGCACTTTGGGTTTGAAAGTGAATTCGCCAAACACCTGGAAATTACGGAAAGTTAGTTTTGGCGACGCTAATAACGTTAACGGTGCAGTAGATGATTCAAATTGACCTAGAAAGAACGAATTTTACAAGTGGTTTAGTCAGCCGATTTTTCTTGCTGAAATTGCCTCGGTTTGCGCGCGACGGTAAACACAAACTATGGAATCAGTTCAGTTCCGGCTTTGAATCGATTCAACAACGCTCGTCGCGTCAGGGTGGGATTTCTCCAGTATTGGGTTTGAACTACAAAGACTGGAGTCGTTTCCTCAAACTGGACGGTGCTATGAGTCAATGGCTTCGAATCACCACGTTACCCGATTCCATCTCGCGTATGACCAATCAAAGGGGAAGGACCAATCAATAGGGAAAAGAAAACAAAGGGGTCAGGACTCATAAACGAGTAATCAGCATCTGCACCGGAGTGAAACGACGCTTTACGAGGCCCCGCGAGGTGGCCTTTTTCGTTGGCGGCAGGATGCCCGCCACTCTCCTTCGGCTGTATGGCGCGACCATGCGCCTCTTGGTTGTTGAACCGTGGAGCGAAGCGACGACAGATTGTCGTCACCAATCTTCCGGGGCACGAACGCGCCAGCCTGGAGCTGATCCCTGAGCCAAGCGGCGACATGGAAATGTCGCCGCATGACGAAGCCCGGTGGCAGGATGCCCCCGGCGGAACGCCGGCAAATGGAAGTGCCAGACGCGCAGCCGTCCCAAGCCGACGCCGGGCGTTCGCCGGGGCGCTAAGCGACCGAGCGTAGGGAAGGCGAAGTGAGAGGTTTTGGCGACGAACGCAGACCGCACGGAGCGACCGAGCGGAGAGACGCGGGCCCGTCGTGAGCGGAGCGGCGTTTTCGGCACGAAGCCGAAACGACGCGCAGGGAAGCCGAGGCAGATGCCGATAAAACAGAAAGGCAACGATGCCGCCTACCGCATCCTAGACGCGAGCGGAGCTGAGCGGACCCGATAGCGTCGGTCAGTGTAGCCGGTGAAACCCAGAGGACTTGCAAGGCGGCGGCCAAGCGTTTGACGTTCCGTGGGGAAGTGAGCCGCGAACACGAACCACGGTACGTCAAAAGCGCAGTCCCGTCCGCAAAAGGCCCGTTTCCATCTCGCGAAGCGTTCCCGCTGATCACGCAACCCAGTAGCGAAGCGGTTGGTGGTGCAGCGAGTCTTCCGAGCCAACGACACCGTGGTAGCCGGCAAACCTGCAAGAACAAATCAATGGTTTGTCCAGGCTCTTTGATGAGTAAACCAGCAATCTGCACCGGAAGTGAAGCGACGGGAAATGAGGCCACCGCGAACAAATCAAATTGGGTCAACAAATCAAAGAAGACCGACAAAGGGGAAGGGGGTAGTTTCCGAGGCATACCACCCGATGCACATCCGGGAGTAAAAACGATGCCTTTTACGAGGGCCACCAGCGAGATGGGCCTTTTTCGTTGGCGGGCAGGATGCCGCCACTCTCTTCGGCTGGATGCCGACCATCCGCCAACTTCGGTTTGTGAACCTGGAGAGGAAGCGACGACAGGATGTCGTCGCAATCTGTCGGCACGATGCCGGCGCAGCCCTGGAGTGATCACTGAGCAGCGGCGACATGGATTGTCCGCCGCATGACGAAGCCCGGTGGCAGGAATGCCACCGCGAACGCGGCAGATGGAAGGCGAGACGCGCAGCCGTCAAGCCGGAGAGCTTTCGCGTGGGGTCCAGGCTCGGGTTTCGGGTTCGTGATTGACTCAAACGCCGAAACCCGAAGGCCTGACCGGCGATAGCCTTCCCCGCGTTTTCCTGACCAAACGAAGGCGAACCGATCAACCCCGACAGCCTCAACGAATACGTCCGGTCGTACATCGACGAAGCGGCATCGGCCAAACGCGGTTGCCATCTGTTCCGTCATACGATGGCCCCACTGATGCTCGAACACGGCGCCGACATCCCGTTACATCCAAGCGATGCTGGGCCCGCCAGCTACAACAACGAAATCTAACACTCAGGTCTCCATCCCGCAAGTTGCGGTCAAATCCCGACTGACTCACCCTGCCGACCACGACCGAGAAGAACCCGACCCCGACGACTTGAAGCCACCGCCGCGACAGCGACGCCCGCGTATTCAAAGCGCCCACGCCTGCGCCATCGCGCTTTCAACTTCTTCTTAGCAGCTTCTAGCTGCTCGTCCCCAGTCGGACGGGCAGCTAAAGAAAAAACTTCTGGGGCATCGTCCTTGCCCGCCGCGCCGCGCCATCGGCTACAAATCGGGACTGTGAAACCGCATCTACGCCCGCCGCCCGACCAACGAAAACTGCACTCGCGCACGCGCGAGAAGTTTAGGCGTCACACACGCGCCGAGCTGCCTCGAAACCACGCAAAACGCACTACAAACTGACTTCACTTACGACATACCCCCCCCCCGGGGGGGCCGAACGATTGAGTCTTGCTCAGAGACCCTATCCGGTTTCACGGGGAGCAAGTGAGATTATTCATATGTCTTCCGTCGAAACCAAAAACGTTTAGACCCACTCGGACTCGTGACTCCAGCGGTGGTTCACGGTTGGCAGCCGTCTGATTTGCCTTGGTCGAGGACTTTATTGATTGGCTGAACCCGAGAGGGGACGCCTGTTGCACATGGCAAATCGGGTATTATTCATCCTTCAAGGGTTTGTTGTGGGGGCAAGAAAATCTACAGCAAGCCTCCAGTTGTTGCGAGGATGGTCAGGCCGTCGCGAAGTGACAATCAAGATTTGCCGAGGCAAACTTGGCGGAAGATGACTCTAACTTGCACTTGGGATCCCCAAACCAATTGCTGGACCGTAACAGCCACACCTACATCATTTTTGTTCCTAGGAAAGAAGTACGGGAGAACATCCCAAGGCCATTTTGTGACAAAAGCGGTGACTTTTTTGATTTTGTTGGGTCAGGGCCCCCGGTTAACGTCAACGAAGAGGTGACAAGGGATCATCGAAAGCGATTTGCTGAAACAAAGAAAGTTTGCCCAGCGACGGCCGATCGATTGTGCAAGGAACAATACCACAGATGAGCCGTAGCAACGTTTGCCTGGCAATCCTTTTGGGGGCACTAATTGCCACTCATGGGGGATAACTGCGCGGTTTCCCGCAAGTGAAAATCGGTTGAAAAGGAACGTCCAATTCCGTACCACTCCGACCAGAGTGATCAGAAGAAATTCAAATGTTGCCTGTGGAGATAAAATGCCTCTCTTTGCCGGAATTCTTCACCGGATGTTCTTCCAATAGCGGGAATAGCATCGGTTTGCTTATCTGGAATCTGTGGTGCAGCTCAGCAGCAGTATTTTTTCTGGTGCTGGCAACGCCTAGTTCATATCAGTTTGCTGGCTGGGAAAGTTTTTATCATCACCACTTTCGCGATGCCGTTTCTTGATCTTGTTTGCATGTATCTGAAATAAGCAGGCCTTCTTTACTGCTGCGTTCTGAAAGGATACTAATCTCTGCTGAGTTTTTGTCGATTCCAATCCGTGGCCGGTTTTGTAATTTGGTGTGTGCTTGTTGGGATTCAAGCCCGTCATAGATTGCCGGTTGGTTTCCCCATCCACTAAACGGTGGGTTGATAAAAGGTGCCAAGGGAGTGCCGGGATAAAACCGGTTTTGGAAGAAGTTAAAGCACTGTCATGGTCACACTAGAAATTTACGATGCGCGCAGACCGATAGCCGGGCACTACCGATAGGGTAATGTTTTTTTTGGGACTCAAAGTCAAGTGATTTGTTTGCCGCCGCACTTCTCGTCAGCATGCAGTGGTTCAGTCTCGCCACCGCTGGTTAGATATCCGAAGCTCAGTAACCCTACATCTGTTTATCCGGCGTTTGAACCGCTGACAGAGCGTCTCGCCTTTGGTAACACGGGCTTGTGACGCGACTCTAGGTCGCGTCGAGTGCCCGCTCGGGGTCGATGGACTGTTGTCAGTGTGGCGTGCGCGTTAACAAATAGTGCGGACACGAGCTTTCGGACGAGTCGGATTCTCTCAGATGGACCTCCCCTCTAGAACGAATTAAAGCGGCAACAACATCGCCGGATTGGATTTCGCACCACGGCAGTTAAAAGTTTGGGGCGCACCACCTATTGCGAAGCGGCGGCGATGTGCTTAACTTGGACGAAAACTAGCTCAGTTCACCCCCATGAAGGAGGCGATCATGCCACGAAAGCAAAGATTGCGAAATTACCGCCCCCAACTCGTGCAAGGTTTTTTTCTTTGGTTCAGCGATGCGTGCGTCGAGCGTGGTTGTGCGGGGAAAATCCACATTTCGGGGCAGTCTTATGAGCATCGCAGAGGCTGGAATTCCGCAGTCGCCTGAGTTCTGGCATCGATCTTCGCCATCGACTGCCTGACTAATATCTGTGCTAAGTAACTCACTGCATTTGGTCCTGAGAAACGTAGCGATGTGGTTGCCAGTTGGAGCGATGGGAAGTAGCCGGCGATGGCTGAGGCTGTTCCGTACCGCAAGAAGGTACGAGGGACGCCCGAAGAACCGACGCACGCTGAAAATCGACATGAACGTCAATCAGCCCCGAGGTGGCTAAGCTGAGAGACGCCGGCGGCTGAGCGATGTGAGTTGGTGGTGGCGTTGCGTGGCTGAACAAACATTGCCGACGTGCCAACCGTGAAGACGAGTGCACGGCAGATTTTTTGGGAAGGGCGTTTTAACTTTAAATTATACTCGATGAAGCCAGCCTGCGCTGGCCTGTGCCGCCTACGTTGACCTCAATCCGATTCGGTGCGGCGTCGCGGAAACCCCCGAGACCAGCGACTACACCGGGGCGAAGGATCGCATCGACGACCTCGGTGAGCGAGAGGATCGAAACGCGGCCCAGCACGCACGACTTGGGAGCGGAGTCGCCGTCGGCGCAAGAGCGGTTGGATGAGTCCGATCGAAATTGACGAACAGACGATGCGGGGATGAGACGCTTCGCGTGGGGTCAGGCTCGGGTTTCGGGTTTCGTGATTGACTCAAACCGCGAAACCCGAAGCGCGACACGCGAGCCTTCCCAAGTCCGCATCGAGGACTACTCCGCCACACGGCTTCACTCGATGACCCGGTGAATGCCAAACCCTCCGCAGACGACCACCAAATACGATGGCCGTGGACGCCTGTGCTCGCACCCCTGCTGGTTGCTCGGGGCACCGTCGTGCCAACGATCCGCCCGATCGCCGGACTCGGCAGCGTCGGCAGCCGCCGATGGTGCCTCGACTCGAGCATTTCTTCTACGACGATGATTTGACAGATGGTGTTGGGTGGACAATGCTACGGAGCCTCCCCCGCTGATCGGTAGCACCGCCGTCTCCCTCACGACGCCAATCACCAAACTCCCGCCGACACCACGCCAAGTGGTGGTGCGCGGGCTCCCTCGTTTGATGCCGATGCACCGCTCCGCCCGCGTCCTCGGGGGGTTCGCCCCAAAAAACCCGCTCCATAAGGCGAAATCCGCTTTTCTCATCTCCGGGATGGCGGCGGGCGCTCGGTCATGAGCGGCCAATGCTCGATGACAGTAGTGGAACCTGAGCACCTGGAACTGCACGTCCACGACCAAAACGAATCCATCTCGGCTTACGGTAACCGTGCTGGGTCTCGCAGAGCGTCAACGCGATTGGCGATATCCCGCAAAAGCCTCACATCTGCGATGCCGCGGACGCACCATCCAAAGCATCGACTTTGGGCAAGAATACGCAGCTATGAAATACGAAACCGCCAGCCGGAAACCAACTCAAAGGTCGCGAACCCCAAGCAACGTCGGCCAGACTGCATCTACGAACCGCCTGGGCGAGACGTCTCCTGCACGAACCTCCCAGCCAGCGTCACGTTGAGCCAGCTAACGACAAAGCCCGGTAACAAAGATCGGCTCGCCGATGCCAAGAGCAAACACACGACTATCAGTTCGATGCTCGTGTCGTCAGTCAGCAAACCCGATCGCCTCTCGGCGACACCCGTTCGCTACACCCGCCACCGGTCAGCTCGAAAGTCGACCGATGCCGAAAACCAAGTCACCAGCTACACCTACGATAACCGCCGGGCACAACTGACCGAAATCTAACCCCGATCACGTGCCAGCAGCACGATCGGCCGGCTGGGTACGGAATCGTCAGCTTCACTCCCGACGCCAACGGACGCACCGTCCAACGAACGACCATACAAGGCGACACCTGCGATTTTGTGTATGAACTCGCGGACGCCTGAGCAGCAAGGCCTACACCGGTCCACACAGTTGGCCCGCTATCTGGCCAAGCCCACAACCGATACGTTCACTTACGACGCGCCGGGCGGATGCTCAAAACCGCCGTCAGTGCCGGTACGGGCAATACGGTGAACCCACACTTACGAACGATGCGGGCCGGAAAAGATGACGAGTCCGCTCCAGATGGTGGCCAAACCTAAACGACTCAAAAGGATTACGACGCCGTCCGGCCAAAGTGTCCATAGCCTAACTTACCCCGACGGAAAAAAATTGATCGCAAAGCTTACCGGCGCGTGGACAACTGGCGGGAATCGATTTCGACGCAACTACCATCGCACCCGCACTATGATAGGAAGGCCGGATGCTGACGACGCCTATAATAACGCGTCAGCGAAACACGAGCCGTACAATAACGAATATACGCTCGCGAGCATCAATTTCACCACCGCGCCACCGATCGCATCTCCAGCTACATTGGGACGCGAAACAAAACAAAAACGAGCGAGGGGATTCACTAGGCACGATGAGCGGTTTTAGGTTTCGAATTTGTCGGCACGAGCGGCTACGACGACGAGGGATCGGCTCGTGTCCGTGGAAACGCGACGACAACAACTTGACCAAGCCTGGAACCTGAAGCCTCGTGGGCGATTGGAACAGTGTGACGAGAACGCCAGCACCCCGTCGCCACCGCACGGCCCGACGCACGAACTGCTCACCGCGCCGGGCCCCAAGCGATCACGCACGCACGCAAGGGCAACCAAACGATCTGCCTGCGAATGCTACGCCCGGACGACGCGCTCGCGATGAATGGGATTTTAAAACAAGCCTGATCTCCAGCGGACACCGACAACGAGCGTTGCTGACGTCACTACCAATGGGAACGCCCTGGGACGCCGAGTTTGGACGAGACGATGGCACAACCAACACTGTAAATTTCGTTGCAGTCCCGGCCAACAGACGATCGCCGACTACACCTCGGGCACCGCAGCGGCCAGCCCAACGTTACAAGCTTAACGCCTACGCCAGCTACACTCGACGAACCCGTCCGTGAGGGCGGAAACGGCGGGAAACAGGTACTACCAATCGCGGCCAACAGTACAGTGTCAATCGCACTTGCCAACGGTTCCGGGGGAGATTGTTGAGAGGTACGTCGCCTACCTCGGCCCATACGGACACTACGACACCAACGCCAGCCGAACCGCACGCACGACGAGTGCCGGAGAACAACGGTACACGTAACACAGGTCCTGAGTTTGATGAGGCGTTGACCTGTAATCACTACCGGGCACGCATGTACGACGCTGGTGCCGGTAGGTTCGCTCCAGAGAACCCCGATTTGGGTATGTGGATGGTAATCAGTTTTTTATCGAGCATATTTTTGGGTCTTGCAGCTGGGTCGGATCCTTGGGCCTACAACAGGCTGGGCGGTGAGATGATCGGAGGAGAGGGAATGGCGAGCGCGAAAGAATGCGGGGGAGTATTCAAGTTCCCGGCATTTCCGGGTTCGATTGGGGTTGAAATTCCTGAAGAGCCAATGCCATTACCCGTAATAACCTGAGGAATCACCTGGGCGTATTCCGTTTTAACTCGCCACAATGATTCCAGAAGGATCCGCAGCAGGTACGAAAAAGACGCGATGAAAAACACCTCGAAAAGGCCTGGTGAATCACCTTGAAAAAGCACGCCCTGACCATTTTAAGGGTGAACATCGAAAAGCTGAAGCGCTTTGAAATGGCAAAGCTGAGGCAGCTCTAAGACATTATTGAAAAAGGGGATTGGACTACCGGAAAGGATGGGAGGCAGACGATGAATGGCGAACGGCCAACCCCAACTCAAACCTCGCGACTGCGATCGAGACTAAAGTTCCGATCGCGAGCTTTAGGCCGAAGCCGGAGGGGGGGGGGGGATATCGGTTTTTGGTTTCGGCGGGTGTACTCGAATTTTAGAGGTTCATTAAGTGAAACAATTCTCTTTTGTTCTAGCAATCATATTGCTTGCCCTCTTTTGCATCTCTGGCTAAAGCCGCAAAAAAAGCTGGGAACTCAGGAACCAAACCTACCTGGAGAGCCTGATTGAGGGGGAGGGATACCCTATGGTTCGCAAAGAATCAACATCAGCGGGAAACGCTTGAAATGGCGGTAGACCCTCAGCGTGAATGGAGTCGTTATTTTACCCGATACGGTTAAGCTCCCCGGGGCTCGGGAAATCAGAAGTTAAAGTTTGCCTCCTCGGAAAAACTGTAAAAACGCACGTTGGTGAACGTCCTTGGTGAATTTGGAGCTAAGCTTGGGCGACGTGAAATGTCATTTCGCAGTGAATCTGTGAAAGCGAGCGTAGCAATCGATGATATCGAAGACGCGGGGAAAACCTCGATGGTTAATCGGGGCCTCATATAAAAAAAACAGTGTTCTTTTAAAGTTTCGAATACGCAACGTTTTTTTTCGATTGTAACCCAAAACGAGACAGCTCACTTATTCGATGCTAAGCTCGTTTCGGGATTAAGTAAATCAGGTCTGCATGTTTGGAGGTTGCTGCTTGGGAAATCGAGGAAAACTGGGTCTGCCCCACTGGTGCCTAATTTCTGGCATCGCATTGAAGCGAGCAGATTTCCAGCGTAACGCTTGATACTGGCTTGATAGATGGAGTTGAAGATACTCTGCCAATTCTTTTGGGGTCATGTGAAAGTACGGTTGGCACATATGGCAGTTTGCAAATTTTTTCCGGGACATGGAGATTTCTCAGATTCAATATGCGAATTAGAATCCACTATCGGATCGGCCTACAGGTTTTAGGGAGCTTGATTTCGTAGCCGATAGCAGCCGCAACACCTTCCAGTACGCTCGCCGAAACTCAGCTTTCGACAATAGTAGAGGAAAGGGAAAAGGGACAGAAGAAGATTAAGGTGTCAGCGTGGAACTGGCGTGGACTTAAGATTTGGAGAAAACAAAGAGAAAACAAAGGGTAGCCATCAAATGGGTCAACCTCTTTGATTAGTGATTCACCACGTTGCACGGAGTAAGTTGGTCTCACACGGTAGCCGGTAGGCTGCCATTTTTTCGTTGGCGGGCACGGATGCCCGCCATGTTCGCGGAACGAGGCCCGCCATCGTTGGGACCTTCGAACGAAGCGAACGGACGACGCCACACGAAGTGGCGTCCGCGGGCTGCTTCGGCTGGATTGCCGCCCATCGGGATAGATCATGAGCAAGCGGCGACAGGACGTCGGCCGCATGACCAAGCCCGGTGGCAGGATGCACACGGCAATGCGGGCACGAAGGCCAGAACGCGGCAGCCGTCAAAGCCGACGCCGCGTTCGCCGGGGCGTAGCGGACCGAGCGCAGGGAAGGCGAAGTCGACCACGGGAGCGAGTCCCGCACCGAAGCGGACCGAGCGGAGACCGGGCGTCGTGAACCGTGCGGCGTTTTTTCGGCAAGCGAAGCCGAAGACGACGCGCAGTGAACCGAAGGGCTGAGCCCGGTAAAACAGCTAGCAGGATGCCGTCACTCATCCTAGACGCCAAGCGGAGCTGAGCGACGCGGATAGCGGGTCGGGTCAGTGTAGCGGTGAAAGCCACCAGAAGACTTGCAAGGCGGCGGCAAGCGGTTGACGTTTCCGTGGGGAAGTGAGGCCGCGAACGAACCACGTACGTCAAAAGCGCCAGTCCCCGTCCGCAAAGGCCCTCCATCTCGAGCGACAGCGTTCCCGCTCGGAATCACCAACCAAGTAGCGCAGCGGTTTCGGTGCAGCGAGTCTTCGAGCAAACGGACACCGTGTTAGCGATGAACGCCAGGCCGTTGAATCTCCGCAGGGACCGCGCCCGAAACTCCGCACAGTCACCATCCGAGAAACGCCCCGCGCACCAAACCGCTCACCAGGCGATCACGACGCAGCGGACTATCCATCGTGTTGATGATGCAATGACGGCGGCGTTTGATCCTTATCGGCCAAGTGGGATCTGTTGAACTTCTTCAAGTCTCGTCTGCTCCGGCGTCACTCTTGTGTCTTCTTTTTAGGCGTTCGTATCCAAGAATCTCATCGGCCGAAACCCTGAACAGTCGCGATAGCTCGACGATCATTCACCGTGAACGCGAAGTTTGCCGCGTTCCATAACCGGAAACCACGGCTGACTGACAAACAAGTTTGCTTCGCTAACTGCTTCTGAGTGAGTCCGGCGCTCTTTGCGTAGTTCTACGATGCGTGCGCGGCAATCGCTTGCATCCCTTTATCGGTCGTTAGTCCTCGTCGTGTCGTCAACTGCTTGGGGCTCTGTAGTTGGCATCGACTGACGAATTTAGATCGTTGTTGGCTCGGGTTCGAGTGCATCACATGAGTGCCTGTTTGACGGGAGATAGGAAGATTCTATATTGAGTGATCGAGAATAGTGAAAAAACAATTTCGGAATCCTGAAAATCTTCCTTCGATCTCAACGGGAATGGACCGCAATGGCACGATTCGACGATGAAGCTAGCC
>Ga0163217_1059037_pt1 | contig 15552 bp, 6 predicted proteins | sample SynspAceP_FD_185933 | JGI IMG/M metagenome (GOLD analysis project Ga0163217, IMG submission 185933) | Saline lake microbial communities from Ace Lake in Antarctica - Synechococcus sp. Ace-P (PacBio error correction) | ecosystem: Environmental > Aquatic > Non-marine Saline and Alkaline > Saline ...
CTTATTTCAAAAAGAGGTTAATGTTCTTTTCGAAAATACCAAAAATTGAAAGGTGGAAATCAGACCTAAGGGAAGCGAGGTCATTAATATTTTTATCTAAAACAGAAAAGAAATATTTCCTTAAAAATAATCCGGGTTCTATTAAATTATTAGAAAGTTAACAGGTTCAAATGAAATTTTTAAATAATATCGAACGTTTGGTGTATTTTGGATAAAGGAAGAGCAAGTTGAAGAAGCTGAAAAGATTGAAATTCTAAAAACTCAAAATAAGACTTAGTTTAGGGAATTACGTACTAAGGCCAAACAACATGTAGAACGTAATTTTGTTAATTTTTCATATGCGATTTATTCAAACAAGAAGCAAGTAAATAGTCAAAAATAATAATTCCTGTTGTTTTCATCAGAGGCCCCTCTGTTGAATATATTCCTATTGTTTTTATAGAAAAGGATGTTTATTTATTTTAAAACGTCAGCTAATGGTCATATATGACCCTGAAACTGTTGGTATTTGGCCTTTTATGTTCCAAAATAAACATAATGTTTGGGTAGAGCAGTTGCTGGAAAATTAGAAAATCGTAATTCGTTATATTCTGAGTCTGTTACAACTCGTTTCCATTTCCTGAAATTACCCAAAAACAAAAAGAACAAATTAATCTGCACGTTTTTTGAAGTAATAGAACAAGAGAAAAACGCATTCAAATAAAACTTTAGCAACAATTATTACTGATGCAGAAAAAATGCTAAAGGGTTAAATAAGGAGCCCATGCAATCATTAGATTTAGCAATAGAACGTTGTTACGATTAAAACCATTTGAGAGTGGATGTTACGAACGGTTTAGAAATATCTTTTAAAGAAATATGAAAAGATGATTACAAAAAAAGTACCTATTTTTGAAAAAGCCAAAAGGAACCCGTAAAAAGAAAAAGCCTAATTTAATGCCAAATATAGTACACGTAAAATACCAACAAACAGGTAAAAGCAAAACCACGCAACGAAATATGGTAAATGAGAGAAATGCCAACAAAAAGCAATTTGAGGCTCGTACTGCGCAATTATTTAATTAATTAAAGCACCACCAGCTTCTGGTAAATCTCGTGGCATTAATGTTTATTGGTTTAGATAATTAATAAATCAAGAATATTAAAAAAGTAATTGTCGCCGTTCCTGAAGGTCTATGGTGCTCGTTTGCTAAAACAGAATTAAGAAAGCCATGGTTTTTTTTGCGAAGATTGGGACCTAATCCACGATATAATTTATGCCCTTGGTGTAGAAAAAAGTAAAGTAACTGCGTTTTTAAATTTTTTAGAAAGTAATGAAAAAATACTAATCTGTAACACACGCTGTTGCGTTTTGCTTATTGATGCCATAGTCGAAACAACTAAATGATTGTTTTACTGGCAATGAGAATGAATTTCATCAACGTATCTGTAGATGGGAGATAAATAGTTTGGTAGTATTAAGTAGTGTAATGGAAAAATCTTCTGCTCAACGTATTGTAGCAATGACAGGACTCTTTTTTTTTAGAGGGAGATTCGTGCCCTTATTTTTATTACCAGAAGATGAGGCGAAAGGTTTACTAAGGTAAAAATATGATTACTACCAACAACTAATGGCTATATTATTTTAAAAATCATTAGGTTAATTGTTTATCAACTTCCTATCAAGGTAAACAATACTTCTGCATCAGGAGGTTATTAGATGAAAGCAAAAGAAACGTAATTTCAATATACCAAGCGTAAAACTCAGGGTTGAATCTGAAAAAAAGATAAAGAACAGGGAAGTTGCAAAGGATTATGGATGGTTTAGGTGTAGCTAGATATCAAGACCCCTAACACTATGTAATTTTGTAAGGAGCAAAAAAAGCAGGTAGGCTTTTAAAAATAGCAGAATTTAGTTTTATGAATGTTTCAAAAAAAGAGAGAGACAAGATACAAGAATATTTGCGTAAATGTAAAAAGCGAGATGATATAGATATTTATCATTGGCTTTAGGGATGGCCAAAGAAGGTTTTGATTGGCCCATATTGCCGAACACGCATTAACCGTAGGCTATATGAGGTTTCTTTACAAGAGATTATTCAAATTATTGGCAGAGCGCAAAGAGACAGTGAAAAGTAAATCAACATTCTCATTCACCAATTTAATAGCACAACCAGATGCAGTAAAAATGAATTTAGTAAAACTATCAGTTAATAATATGCTTAAGGAGCTATTACTGCTTTCAAATTATTAATGGAGCCAGTACTAGCACCTAATTTTAAATTTTACAACGCAAAATTCCCCAGAAGAAGATGAAGAAGTTGATGATTCAGAAGATGATGAAAATACTATCACTAACAAAAATAAAATGGCTTTTAAGCTACCAAAGTTTCAAAAAGAGCAAAAGATATTATTGAAAGTGATTTGAATGACTTAAAGGCAAAAAATAATGCAAGACCAGCAGATGATAAAAGCAATGCCTGGTAAATGTAGATCCTGAAGTGATTATAATAAGTATTGATAACCTAAAATCATCAAAAGAAAACCTATCAGAACTTATCAGATGAAGAAGTGAAGCTGTACGCCACTATGTTTGTAGATTCTGTAATTAAAAAATGGAACTATTGAAGAAGTTGGAGATAAGGCGTTTTCATTTCTGCATGGCAGATATTTTGGGTAAAATATTGATGAATTTAAATATTGATTTGATAGATACATGCAACCCATTTTTCAAAAGCATTGAATAACTATTCTAATCAGTAACAGCAATCAGGTTATTTTAACCAGCTATTCAAGAAACAATAGATTGCCACGGAGAATACAAATACTGAAAGAGGAAGCCAATTATATTGTGGCCCCAAGTAAAAGAAACTTGGAATAGCAAAAAACAGGAGAACAACGCAGTATTCAATCTTTCGACCCACAAGAAAGACGTTTTAAGCAGAGGCAATATATTTTTAAAAAGGAGCAAAGCGTAAAGCCCAGCAAATGATAAAAAGAAAACATTAAAAGTATATTTAATGATGATGAAGTTTGGAATTTTAGATTAACCAAAAACTCTAATATAAAAACTGAAGATGAACGCTTAATTGAATCGTTCCAAAGATGATTAATGCCCTTTTTTTTGAAAAAAAATAATTTATTTATAAAATTTAATCGTGAAACCAAGAAGCAACCAAATGTTTACTGAATTTAAACTGCTATCAAGATTAAAAGGCATTAAGAAGATGGCTAAAAAAGTAGAAATATTAAAACCCTTAATGATTCGCATAATATTTTAAATACTAAAATAGATGGGAATGCAGTAGCAAGATATTTTTAAACGATGATGAAAATTTAGGAATTTTAGAACCAGATGTAGACGTTGTCTATTTTTTAAAATTAAAAAAATGTAAAGAGTGCTTCATGAAAGAGCAGAAACAAGAACTTCACAGCAAAAAAGAAAGGCGCAATGAAGGAAAAGATTTCTTGGGCCTTAAATGAAGAACTAGTTTAAAAAATGTACATAAAGATTTAAGAGAAGGGTAAGCAGAAAGTTATTTACTTACGAGAATGCAAGATAAGAATCTAAAAGCTGTCTTAATTATATTTTGAAAATGGTGTAACTATTATTATTGGAAAGCGTGGGATATTGAGAACCGAAAATGTTTGCCGCTGCCTACAAGGTGGTAGGCTGAGAAGGATGGTCGTACTGGTATTATTTTGAAAATGGCACTACAAGAATATGAAGTATCGTTTCTTAGATAAGGCGCTCTTACATCAGGATAGATGAATGGTAAAAATCGTTTCAATACCGAAAGAAGAAAATATTGATAAAGAATTAATTTGATAATGTAAATTCAGTAAAGGAGAAGAGGCATTTGGAGTCTGGATGGATTTATATTTTAAATCAAAAAATCTTCTAAATCGCAAAATATCTTCTATTGAAGGAATTTAATATAAAATTGGGAATTTTCGACAGTACCTATTCAAAGGACCGTAAATAAAGAAGCTTCAAAAGAACCTACATATTTATTGGGCTTGATGTTGCTATTGTGGATGGATACAAATGTTACAATAATGAACACACAGAAGTTTTGAACATTTAATCGGCATCGCTTTTGGCAGAAGTATGTTTTATAACGTTGACATAATGATGGATAAAGGAAGAAGAATAACACCAAGAGAATGGTTTGTTTGTTCCTTTGCCTATTATTGATAAAAGTTATTCAAGTTGATATTATCAGGTGAGATTATTGAAGTTATAGATAATAATAAAGTAACTTCAAGTAATAGAGCAAAAGTAATCCAAACCCAGAACAAAGTAAGCAAGTTAATGCAATGTACTTTTATGGGAGGTTTTTGAGTGGAGAAAAATTAAGATTTTAGCAATGAGTAAAGTAAAAAATACAACATTAATTCCTCAAATCTTTATCCTCAAGAGGTTTGGAATTCAGAAAAAAAAAAGGAATGGTATGTTAATAGCAGAATAAACAATGAAAATATATTCCTTATTAATGTAAAACATCTGTCTGAAAAGATATTTATATGATTTACCGAATTAGGTGAAAGGAACAAGGAACAACTTATTGAAAAAATTTTATGCTAAACACGTTGATGGAAGCTTTGCAGAAATTTTAGAATTTGCTAAAGAGGAAGAAAATACCTGTTTTTAGCCAGAAAGAGTTACGAGCCAAAATCATTTCGTCTTGGTTTTCAATTGGTGTTTAGAACTCCTAAATTTCTAAACAATGATGCAGATCAAATTAAAACTATATTCTGATATCCTGGTGAAAGGCATTGACGAAAAGAAGAAAAGAAAGAAAATCATTGCGTTGCAAAAATCATTTTCAAAATCAATAGAACTTTATTAAGCTAAAGTATTAATGATGGTATCGCAATAAATAGAGTTTGCCAAAAGACAGGGTAGTTTTTATCACACTGTGATAACCCTGTAAAAATAAAGAAATCAAAAGGAGAATTTAATGATTATAATGACCCTAAAAATAATATTTTTCATGTCCCATCTCACCAGGATTTATAGTATTACAATAACTCCATCCTATTCCAGCGGATTTAAAAGGAACATTTCGCGCAGATATTCTCAAAATAAATCTGGTGTTCTTTGTATTAATACATCGAATATAGAAAAATCACATGACAATTTTTAATTGGAGCTGAAAATGGGATAGAAGAGTTTTTTCAGGCAGATAATGGAATTTATGATAAACCACACCGAAGCGCACCAAATGGGTGATCAAATAAAAAAATGACACACATAAATTCAAACACGTTTTAAGTGTTTTAGAAAACAAGGGGCCGAAAATTTATAAAAATCAAGCCCTTAAGGAAATATTGGATGGAAAGAAAGTGTAGTGAGAAGTGATGATAATTATATTAATTAACATGAAAAAATTTAAACTAGATAATAAGAACTATTATAGATAAAGAGATTTGGTTTTTATGAATTACCCGAGTTCGGCACTTTTAGAGACTAAATAGAACTGGACAACACCAACAATAATTAAAACAATTAAGCTTAGAAAGAGGCTATCCAATTTTGTGACAAGCTTGAGTACCTTCGGTTTCATTATAACAAAACAAGTACCATTGTAGATAGTGAGGCTCCCAAACTGCATAAAATAATTGCTTTTCCAAAAGATCGATGAAAATTGAAAACCAGGAATAGATGCAATAAACAAAAGTAACTATTCGCCGTGAAAAATGCCTATAATTTCTAATGACCTAAAATCATTATTCTTTAATTCTTCCTTTTAAATCTGTTATTCTTGTAATCTCAGCTCCAATTGCTTTTATAGAAGATTAGTTAATAAATTTACGCTTATCAAATTGAAGCTCTAATTCTCTAATTCTTTTTGATTTAGTATACTGGGGAATTTGGCAATACAAATGTTGAGGGCATAAATATAATACCTTTAAAAATTCAAGGAATAGTGACAGAACAATTGAAATCTTTAAAGGGAAGCCTGAAAAAATTAAAGCTTAATGATGATTATATGCCCAATTGCATCTTTCCTTACAAACGTTTAATACTGGCTCCAGTGTTTTGTTTAATTGTTTTTGGAATCTTGTGTTAGGTTTTTAAATTTTCACGCTCGTCAATTGCAATTTGAAAATTTTTCCTCAGCTCGTAATCCTATAAATTTCTTGTCTTGCAAAAAAAATTATCAATACTAAACTTCTTCTGTAGTTGTTCATTTCAAACCGTTTAATATACCTAATTCCTTTCATTTTAATTCCCGGATTAGAAATCTCTAGTGAATATAGATTGGTTTAGCACATAAATAATATGCTTTCTATAATTTGCTATATCAAGCCTTTTCCCTAATACTTTGTTCTTTTTGTAAAAGAACGTACGCTATACATCCCTAAGTTCTATGGGGTTTTTTTGGTACATCCTTTATAAAATTTGACTAAAGTGTGTATTTCCTTTAAACTAAGTTTTTTTGATAAATCTTTAGCCTTTACATTCCTTGTGAACGTTTAGTTATTTTTTTTTTGCTTCCACTGGTTAAATAATTCGTAGTGAACTATGAGAAGGAGCTAAAAAAATCATTTCTGTTAAATTTCGTTGACTAGAACTCTTCGTCATCAAAATGCTCTTTAACTCTCTCCCATCAGAACATACTATCCTTTACTTCTTTATAGAATCATCCATCATTGGAATAAACAAATGGCCTTACAATTCCAATTTATGCTTAAGGAAATTCACCTTTTTCAATTACCGATGTTTTTATTTACTTGAAGTTGAGATTTTTTTTAAGCAAAGTTAAGATTCTTTGAAGAGCCTTTGAATGATAAGCATTTTCGATCATGTGAAAAAATAAATGGTCTGACACTCACGCACTGAACCTCGAAGATAAATAAAGAAACAGCTTACTTTATTTCCTAGCTATGAATTCTTAGATTACTCTTAAGTCCTAAAATCGATTGTTGAAGCTATAATAATTTCGTGAAAAGGATATGTAGTTAAAAAGAGATAAGTGCGCTGGCAAAATTTTTATAATACGAAATCCAATCTCCTCAAAAATCCAACAAGCTTTCCTTTGTTATCTGACTCTCCGAAGATTCTTGATAATATCTGTCATCTCCCCTATTTCATCAAATTTTTTCATTAATAACTTTTCAAGTTTAATCCACGCCTTCTTGGTTTTTTTTACTACCAACCATCCACAACTCTCCTGACAATAAAGAATCACAAAACAATCGCACAGAAGTAAATCTATTGCTTTGATCAATTAATTCTGGATAGACTTATTAAGCTGCTTAGCTGATTTTGCCCGTAAGCAATTTTCAGGAAAGTTGGAGTTCCTAAATTACGACTGTATTTTTTTTAATACTATCCAAACTAATCAACAATTTGGCTACAAGCATGAATATTTTTTCTTCCTCTTTATTTCAGAGATGGGAATTTGTATACTAATTAAACCCCTGCTTTTTAGCAGTTTATAAAGTATTGCAGAATACAAAGAGTGGCTTAAATCTAGCAAAGTTCAATGAACTAGCCAAAATGATATTTGGGATTGAGATGATTTTTAAAGATTCAAACAGGCAGCTTTTTTCGCAAATATCTTTTTTTAGTTTTTGTGATGGTAAATCTATTTCGGATTGATTTATTGAATCGTTGATTATTGATTGTTAACATTTATCAAACGATTTATCATCTAAATCAAGGCTGTAATATCATCTCTTCGCACAATGACCCAATAAGGCATTGCATAGTAAAAATCTGTCAAAAATTGTGTCTAGCAATGTTGTCTTCAGAATTAGCTTTTCCGTATCTATCTGCAGAGTGCGGAAAAAAGAGAAGTTTAAGTACCAGTTTAATGTCTCGCAAATCATTAGTTGGTGGTTCCTGATTTTTTGTGAATGCCAATCAACTAATAACCTTTGCGAATATTCAAAATAAGGTAATTTTTACTTCGTGGTTCCATAGTTGTGGTAACAAATATACTACATAAGAAGATTAAGTATAATACTTTAAAATTTATTCCAACTTTAACATAAATCAAATTGTTACACTAAAATATTAGCGCACTATTTATCTATGAGGCAATAACTAGTAATTTAGAAAAAATTTTATCTCGAATTATACTAAAAAAATTCAAATTCCTATATCAAGTTTTTTAGTCAATTCTGTGAATAAAGTGTTTATGAAAAAAACTAGAAAACGCATATTCTATTTTACATCTTGATAATTTTTAATAGGATTCTGCCCATTTTTTATACTGCTCTAGCGCCTTTGGGTTTTCAACTCAAATACAAAATTTATATGCTTGCGATGCTGCATTTTTCCCATTTTCAAATGCCGTTTTTTCTTACACTAAATAGCCTTCGATTTTACCGTCGCTAGTTGAGTAAACGTATTGTAAGCAAGTTATTACAACCATCGATCATAAAAAGTGATTACGGCCCATTGTGGATATATTTTTTGCATTTTTAAAGTAATGCCTCTAATCTATTAAGGTTATTGTTTTCTTGATTTGCTTGCTTACTATTCATTGCACTTTCGATGTGCTGTAATTAACAGGTTTTATCTCTTTCAGGTTCACTTCATTTGAGTGTTTGTTTATACGTTTTCTCTATAGCTTCAAAGGTTTTGCAATTCTTTGTTCAAATTTCGGCTTAATTTCTGAAACTTAATAATTCTGTCAAATCTTCAATTTTTTGCCATGTTTTCTATTTTTTTTAGTACCCCGATTCCACGGGAGATTACTTTCTTAATTACTGTTTTTGCGAATACTATACATGCTAAGTTGCTTTGAGAGCTTCCACTGTTTTTATCCTAAAAGTGGTAAATCGCTTTTTAACTTTTGTGCTATATAATTTTTCAGGCCAAATATTTTTGAGCATGCTTTTTTGCCAATTTACTCCACCTAGTCATTAGACTTATGAATTTCACTTCCTTTTAAATTTTGACGCATTTAAATTCGAAGCGAAACCGCTTGTAACTTATTTGCTTTGTTTATACTTGGAATACCTTACGGCCATTTGTTTGCATCACCTCCATATAATCCTTGAATGAATTTAGGCTCAAATTTGTTTTCAAGCTCAAATCATGCCCTTCCTTTTGATTTCTCTCTGACTTACTTTTAAATCAAATTCTTTTTTTCAAATTGCACTGCTATTTACAGTAAGTGATTTCATGTTTTTCGCGCAACTCCTCGCTGCTCTTTGACTACGAATACCTATGAGCATCCCTTATAGGCAACACCATGAAATCATCCTATTATACATAAAAGATGTATGTTGAGCATGCTTGTTATCTTTGTTGAAATAAAAGCAATTGCCTGGCGTTCTTTTAAGTGGCATTTTCAGCAATAAATTTGCCTGCACATATTTTTGCCAAAATCTTTAGATGACAAATGCTTGCCCATCATTTAAATTGTTGGAGCTAATTACAAATGAAGAAGTGTTTTGCGTTGACAATGATAGTTTTTGATCTTGTAACAGCTTTAAATTCTTCTGTTAATTTCTTTAGGATTTTTCACCAATCAAATGGGCTGCTTAAAAACTACTTCGTGCATTTTTTTCTTGATTCCAACGCATACGATATGAAAGCACTGGTATGTGAAATTGCTTTCCTTTGCTATCAATTTGTGAATTTTTAAAGGTGTAATGTTTAATTCCATTGGCTAGCTCCAATAGCGTAGAACTTTAGATTAGGTTTATTCATTTTCACCAAATTAACTTATCGCTTAAAATTATTGTGTACTTCACTAACATTTGGATAAATCTCTATTTCATCATCAGAGAGTCCTTTCACTATTTGTGTGTTCAAAGCTATTCCTTCTGAAATACTCACTAAGGTTTAAACCGCTGCGTTTTACTTTTACCGTAAGCAACTTTTTTCGTAAGGTGCTACATCTGAATTTAAATGATCTGATCTTTTATACTTATAGACTTTTTCGTACTGCAACCAAACCGGGAGCATCGAGATTGTGTCCACAGAACCCATTCGAAACCTTTTCCGATGTTGAATCATCTTTCCAGAGTTCGTTATTAGATCTAGACTTATTCTATCCCTTAATCCTTTTATAATTCCAAGCGTCAAGTTCCAATTTAATCCAAAGGCACTTTCTTGTTGAATTTGGTTTTAATCTGTACTAATGGCGGTTTTTTCTTGTGCAAACCTCTATCACCCTCTTTCAATATCTCTTACTCTAAATCATTATGTATCCTCTATCCCATGAACATAGTTTTTTGTTTAAATCAACGTATTTGGAATATTGATTCTTTCCGATGCAACAACGGACATCAAATTTTTTCAATAAATCTAGTTGTAGCTAATTCTCCAGAGAGGTCAATTATCTCTAAGAATAAAAGTGGTGTTTTTATACTTCGCAATATGTTCCTCTATCTCGGAAGCGAAGGAAACTGAAATTCAATATAATAACTATCGATTGGAGAAATAGAAATGGAATTATTGTTCGCCTAAAGACAGAAAAATCAACATACCTTCAAATACTAATAGTATTCTTTTTTTAGAAAAATTTGAAGTACGTATAAAGTTTTTGGGAGCTTAGAGATTTGAAAATAATTTGTATTCTTAACTCCGATCTACTCCAAATGGATTTTTTTTAAACCAAGTCCAAAAAATCGACATATCCGTTGCTTTTATAATAAATCTCGTTTTAAAAAAATGAATGTGCAACTTCTATAGGAATTTTTTCTTGATTTTTAAAGTATTCAATAAAAGTGCAATTTTGTTTTTATCGTAACGAATTGGAAATTATTTCGACTGTTTTCTTTCTTTTTGATATTAGCAATTGGCTTTTTGAAAGAATAAAAACATCACTACCTGAATATAGATAAGTCCTAAAGTTTCTTTTGACTGTGACAATTTTTTAGCTTGCATGATTAAATAATTGCTATTTCCTGCCTTTTCCCATGGCGGTGAGTCATACCCATCGGATGTTAACGCCAGACAGATATCTTAAAAGTAGGGGTCTGGGTATTTCTGACCTGAAAAGGACATTAGAACGAAGCTTTTTTTTCGCGTTTCCTTGTGGGGAAGTGACCTAATTTTTTCCTAGTATTTTCACTAAGACAAAAATTACGGGCGCTTCTGCACGATAGAGTATTTTCTTTTTCATTAGCCTTATTTGTTTTTTTTGTTATTTCTCCCACCATATTACCGAACTTAGTATTTATGAGGGCTTCATACTTGGGTATAACTCATAAATTCTACTTACCCATCCTAGTCAACTAAAAGGTAAGGTTAAGGTAATACTTAGGTAGAAATAAGGTTAAACAATCTTACCGTAAAGTCTTAGCTTCTGTAATAGGGTATTTTAAATAAAATGGTAATTAGGTAGGTACTCATTTGTTCTTTTTTAGATAATTCTATTTTCCAGGTGAGTCCGTAACAACTGATTTTGCCAAATAGCCATACAACTGTCGTTTGGGGATGCTTCACTCTCTGAAAATTGAACCCAGACAAGCTCTACCCAAGTTATATGCATTTTAATCTGTAAAAACTCAAAGAGATAGTGGCAACTTGAACATCAGAAGCAGTTACAAAATCTTTCATATCATTGATTTTCATATACTTTCGCTATTAACTCTTGTTTTCCGTAGTAAGCTTGGTAATTACTTCTTATTGACGCTCTTTCAATTCTCATAATAATCCTTAAGTCGGTTAGCTGCAGGATAAAATTGGGGGTCATGATATGCCAAATGATATGCTTGCGAACCTAAAACATTCTTAATTTTCAATTTCCTTAAGAATAAGAAAAAATCAATTTTATTCCATTAAGTTCAAAACATAGCCAACGACTGATCCAGTCTCGTCGTTCCAAAAAAGAAGACATATTGGTAGAACCTAAAAAAGAACATATTCTTGAACTGTTTGTATTCTTGCCGATCATATGGTACGACGTTCATTAAATAAAGTTTTAGAGAAAAATGCCTTTTAAGGCATTTACATCCCTTTTTTTTGAAAGTCAGCAAGTTCATCCAGATTGTAAAGGAAAATTTCGACACAATTGAATACGGGCTCCTTAATCATTACTAATATCTTCCGCCATAATAATTCAGAAAGTTCAGGAGGATATAAAACGACACCATGTAGATTTTCCAGAACTTTTGTCCCTTGGTGGCTAATTAATGAATGCTTGCTTATTAAAGTATGCCAGGCTCTAATGCACAACGCGAATTGCTCTACAAACCATTTTTCAAAATGGTAAATGAAAAATTCATTTTCATATGTAGGAACATATGAAACTAGCTTGCAATATGATTCCTCGGCCATCCCAATTTCTTCTCAAGATTTTCGAAATACTCTTTTATCGGGTTATACTTTCTAAATTAATTCAGAAACGAATTAAAATCTCAAGCTTTGCTGTAGCTTACCTCAAGTACAGCTTTCGCTAATTCGATTATTAGTGATTTTAGATTTTAGATAGTGCATTTCCCTTTTGATTCAGAACTGAAATCTGAAAATCATGTGAAATCTTCGTTATAACATGATATCATACTTTTCTCTAAGTACTCATTGTATATATCGTATATCGTTTTCTTTTTTGGGTCTTTTACATGATAAAGACCTTTATTGTTGAAGTCTATCATGATTGAAAAACTTATCGTTTTGTTTCTCAATAGTTGTTCATTGAATTTCTGTTCTAAGAAAATTCATCAGACACGTCTGGGTTTTCCTAATAACGCATCGGTCATTCTAATCTTTTCTCAAAAAAGAGTTTTCCGGGATTTCCGTATTCCCTCCTTTAGGAATCATATTAGTCTTGAAAACTTATAAATTGTACTTTCAGACATGCCAGTATAAGCCTAAAGTCTTCAAAGAATTAAGAACTTTCTTGTTGAAGCCATCAAAGCACTTTAAAATTTCTTTTAATATTCTATCCACAAGGTGTGTCACATCTGCAATGGAAATGCACATTCGTTTGCTCAGTCATAGTTTTCGTATTTTAAGAAATTAATGATGAGTAAAAAAGCTTTTTACTATTTTTGAATTCGATTACCAAAGTAGCTTAATGACAAAGCGAAGAAAGAACAAAAGGGTGTAATGCCCCTATATTTTAACTACAACTTTTTAGCATAGTGACAGAGCAATTTATCTATTTTATTCATAAATGGAATCCTCAGGATATTCTAAGAACCGTTGGTTGGATAACTTCATAGCAGTAAACTGGTTTGCCTTTTAGAAATAATTTGTTTTGACTCTCAAGGTTGAATATTCACGTTGGTAATTTCTTTAAACTTTTTGCTAATAAATATCGCCAATTCAAGCCCCAAGTCATTCTGCTATGGAAATGGAATTTCGGAACTTGTATCCTCATTTTTTCCAGTAAGAACAGAGTGAAAATTACAATATCAGTTTTTTTTCAACATCAATTTTTATCGCAACCCCTTTAGAACATAATAATATTATTTTTAACCACATTTCTATTGAAATCTAAAACCTATGGATTTGACCTGTGGGTATTTGTTTTTTTTGATCTAAATTTCTTTTTTTCGCTGGTAATTTTGAATAAACAAATAAAAATCCTGTAACACAAGAAGGAACAAAACCATATATATATATACCGAAAGGAAATCCACGTCGTATACGTAAATAGAAAGAAATGATGAAATCATACAAAAAAACATTTGGAACCGTTAGGCATTTGACTGTTTTTGAGGTGGACCATTATTAATCCGCTTTAATATTATTTCAAAGCATCTATCCAGTCTATTTAATTTTGTCTGTTAATTTCAAAAACGTGAAGACTTTTTTAAGTTTTGAAATAAAAATGTAATTAAAAAAAATAAATAAAATTGTTGTACCTAATTTGTTGTACCTGGTAAAAAAGAAAAGCCTTTCATATGATGGAAAGGCTTTCTTTGTTTGGCGGATCCGGACGGAACTCGAACCGCGCGACCGCCCTGCCGTGACAGGCAGGTATTCTAACGCAACTGAACTACCGAACCGTTGCTTTTTAAGCGGTTGCAATATACATCGCTTATTTAATTTCGCAAACAAACTTCATTAAAAAAATACTTTTTTAATGGAAAAAAAATAACATAACTAAAATTAAATCTAAAAATTAGTGCTACTAATCAAATTGACTTCCAGCATCAGTTGAGTTTGGCCAATTTTTAATCGGCCCTAATTCCAATTTAAACTTTACTTTTCACTTTAATAACATGCTGTAGAACTACCTGTTTTATTAATTAGACACGCAAGTCTATAAAGAAAGTTTTTTCTTTCGCTGATGTAGGTATTCAATACGGTAGAAAAATCACCATTAATATCACAGGCACATATTTAATTTTTATACTGTGCAGATTTTAAGCTTTAGTTGCTGGTATATAATCTTTATTTTTGGGCTGATAGGCTTTTTGAATATTTTCCGGGCATATAATCTATAGACATCCCTGTTTCAACATCTTACAAAACGTTTTTGTGGCGTATTTCAAATCCAAAAGCACCTCTTTTTGATAATGCAGGTAAATTGAAACAAAACTACGCTCATGTTTGGTTGTATTTAAATGACGAGCGCTTCAAATGAATTGGGCATCCTCTGTTTCGTTTGAACAATATCGCTAAACAAGAATAGTAAGCTTCTCCGCTTTAGTTTTTAGCAATTAAAATGCAAAATAGGTATAGGTCTTGGTTTCTGATGCTTGCTCTTTCAGTATTACAAACACTCATTTAATTTGGCTAAGCAACCAATTTGATTGGATGGGCGCTCACTACTTTTTTCTGAGGTATAAAACGTGTCTTTATCCGCTATAAAATACTTTAAACCAACAGCATCTCTTTGCTTTTTTAAAATATGCATGAGAGCAGCAATCGGCTAAAACCCCAAACCAATTTTTTTATTTAAATGGTTAATGTCTAGTTTTTTTTATTTTCAGGATAGTACACTAGAAGAAAACGAATTGTCTAAAATCAATATGAATCTTAATTTCGTTTCTTCCTTCGTAACGTTTTGGTGTACAGCTTATCGGTTTTTGCAAAAAGTTTCCAGTCCTATATGCCTTTTCGAGCTTTCGCCGTTATTATAGATTTTATGTTCAGTCAATTCTGGAAAAAACCATGAAACGGACTTTTTATGAATGCACACTTTAAATACCTTCACCACGTTGGCTCGCGTAATCAATTCTAAGTTTTTGAAATAAGGTGGGTTGTGTAAATTCGGACTGTACATTCATGCCACTAAGGATAATTTAAAATAAAATGGTAATTGGCATAAAACAACTACAATTCAATGGTTTTTCTGCATTAAAGGTCGAATTGCATTTTTTAAATACCCTAATTTATAAGGATGTGTGCGCATTCAGAGAAGTTTTAGGAAAATCTTTAACAAAAAAATTAAAAAAAACGCCTGAAATCATAAGATTAACAGAGTTTTCAGTACTCAAGGTGGAATCGAACCCACACTCGCGAAGAACTGGATTTTGAATCGCCAGCGCGTCCTACCAATTCCGCACTTGAGCAAATTAATAGTGCAAAATTATAAAATAAATCCATTTTTCAGATCAAAAATTAAACATTTATCTACTCGTAAAACAAATAAATTTCTAAATTTGCACTCCCCTAAGAAATTTTAGAGTTAATAAAACTAAAAA
>Ga0163217_1022205_pt1 | contig 15549 bp, 12 predicted proteins | sample SynspAceP_FD_185933 | JGI IMG/M metagenome (GOLD analysis project Ga0163217, IMG submission 185933) | Saline lake microbial communities from Ace Lake in Antarctica - Synechococcus sp. Ace-P (PacBio error correction) | ecosystem: Environmental > Aquatic > Non-marine Saline and Alkaline > Saline ...
AAAAAAGGTGAAAGGAAAAAAAAAAAAAAAAAAAGAGGGGGAAATTTAAAAACCCCTCCCCGCTTAACCCTTGAAAGGCAAAAGGTTCCCCAAAAAACCCTGCCAAGCGGGGGGCCCCCCCATTCCCGCGGAGGTAAAGTAATTTCCCCCGAGATCGGCAACCCAACGCGAAACCCCAACCGCCAAAAAACCAAGCAGAACCCGCTTTATACATGGCCCCTGAAACCGCCCATAAAAATGGAAAAAAATTTGACTGGGTCCGCCTTAGTCAAGTCCCAACGGCCATGCGCTCCATCGCCCAAACACTTAACCCCTTGAACGAACACGACCCTGTTTTCCCGAGACCACAAACCATTTTCCCAACGCCCCTGCAGATGCTTCCGTTGGCAAACCATCTCGCTGATGCAAGGCATACAGCAAAGATACCACTTTTAAGGCTGGCTTCCTTTTCCAACGGTAGTAGAGCCAATGTGAACTGCCCATACGGAAAACTGGAACACCCCCTTCATCCCACATCCAGCCTGCCCAACCCCCTGAGCGGGGAACACTCGGCTAATAAAGCTCCATGGTGCCCTCGCACCCTGCAGGTACTTTCCCCTGGATTGGCCTCCTGCCCCCAAGGTGGTCCCACTGTGTAAAACGGCGGAATTTAGCTTTTCAGATCCCTGGCTGTGGCATCACGGGTTAAACGAAAGCCAAACGCCCCATCAGTCATCGTTCCCTGCAGCAAGCGGTCAAAAGACACTCCTCGCCATGCCCCACTGTCTCTCCCGGGCTGGCAAATCTGCTCCTTGGCGGCTCTGCCCTCAGCTGTAGTAGCTCTCCAGCTTCATTACTTCACTGCTGACAAGTCCCTCAGCGGCAAACGCCAGTTAAACTTGCCACCGGCTGACATTGCTTGCTGATGTGTACCCGGGCTCTCGCTGAGCCTTCAGCAACAACCTCACCAAAGTGAGCCTTTGCTTCGTTTGCTGTCATTAGGTTCGATTTAGCCTAGCCTCCCACTCAAACCCCAGCCTTATATTAATCGTTGCGGTTTCGTTACGAATTTGGCATGAAACGAAAGAATCGTTCCGTATCATCAAAGTTTAAAGCACAATGGTGGCTTGCCGGGCTGAATGTAAGCCCAGAGTCCGACCGGTCTCTTTGCTTCCAAAAAAAACATCGCTTGCTTGGGTGAATGTTCTGGTGCCGTTAATCACTGAGATTATTTTCAGCGTTGGCCACTGCAACGGCGAGACAGGAAACCCGCATAAATTTTCCCTCGCCGAACTGCACGCACCGGTGCAGGAAAAAATCTCAACAGCAAAAATGATGTACCCCTCGATGTAATCCCAGAAAAATTATTAACTAGCATATTCCCGTTAATTTCATTAATCTTACGGGATCGAAGAAAGGTGACCCGGGCAAGCAAAAAGCGTCCCCAGGACGCTTTTTCTGGGGCCGGGATTTAATCCCGCCACAATCGGCCCCCTGCCTCCCGCGCAGTACCTGACCAGCAGCTCCTCAATTGATGTCTGCCAATCGACCTTGGCGCCGGCTGAGTACCCATGGCGACTTTTCATTTCCTTTTCGTCAGGTTTCAGCAGGTTGGCGACGCCCGCTTTCGGCACGGCGGTGGCCCAGGGCGTAATGAGAGGTCGCCGAGCGGTTGGAAGTCGGCGCCGGGGCCATCCATGCGGACCGATGTCCAGGCCGGTGGCGGATGCCGGAGTCGACCGAGAATCTTTGATCTGCGCCTTTGACGGGCGTCGGCGATGGGCGGAGGCGCGGGTGCTGGACAGGACGCCATCGAGTGGCGACCACCCATGAATTAGGATACGACATGCGCATCGGCAACCAGTGAACGAAACGAGCTTCGGGCGGCGTCCTCGGCTCGAGAATCCCTTGATGATTCATCGGTCCCTTCCAGAAGTCCCCGAAATCCCACTGCAGGTCCCTTCCAGGAAGATGGAGGGATTCGAAGTTTGGCGCCCAGCCAGCCGTATGATCGCCAACGCGTGGGGGTTTTCGCGGTAGAGGGAGAATATTGCCGCAGATCGTGCGGCCTGGCCATGCAGGCCGACATCCCAAGGCCCAGCGCGGATGCAGGCGGCCTGGCACAATTGCGGCGCAATGGCGGAGTAACTGGCCGCTCATGCCGAAGCGCATCGCGATAGCGTGAGCCGGGCCGGTGGGCAGTCGACGGTAAAACAACCATGTCTTCACGCCAGCGGCCTGGCCTGCTCCAGATGCGTGCTTCAGTGAAAACCGCGATCCTTGAAGCACAATAGGCTGGAACCACATGGGCCCGGTCGATCAGGCCGAGGCGACTCCGGCCGATCGGCATACGAGACCGGTGGACAGGGTAAAGGAAAACCGCGCGCGCCCGGGCGGGCAGCCTGGACCTTCACCGCGGCGAGGGCGAGACATGCCCAGGTCAGAGGCCCGACGGGCGCCCAGCGCCACTGGCATGCTCAGAGGTCTAGCCAAACACGCGATGTCTCGAGACTCACACCCTCCGACATTCTTCAGCAGCGCCGTTGTCCGCAGGCGCTAACGTCGGGAGATCGGAGACGTTGCGTCGCAGCGTGTGCTCGTCGTTGGCACCTGCCGTCGATATACGTCCGAGACATGAAAGCAGTGGGCAACCGCTTTTTTTTGCCGCCGCCGCGATAGTCAGTTGGGTGAAGAGATGATCATAGGAGGTGGTTACCTTTTTGATTAATGAAAGCCCATGCCCGCAAGTGAGCATGGCCAAGTTCAGAGGCGATTAGGGATAATGCTCTTATAAGTCTCAGAGCGGGCCGCTGACGCCTGCCACGTCTGATTGGCGCACTGCACGCGCATTGCGTATTCTGCTCCGACCCTTTGTGCAAGATTGTGGACTTGCCTGCGCCATCGAGCAGGGGCCTTTTTGTGACGATGGCCACCTTGCATGGATATCCCGGGACGCACTATGCCGGAACAACGCTGGGTACAAACGCTTTCTTTCCTATTGGGTGCTACCGGTTCTGTAGTGTGTGTGCTCGGTCTGTTCAGCGTCTGGCGCGTACCCTCCAGCCGGCCTACCTGCTGTGGCGACTCCTTGGCCTCGCATACGGCGGGGTCACCGGTGGTGAGATGCCCCTATATCAGGCGCGATCGCCGAGGTACGGCAATCGTCTTTCTGCCTGTTCACCATGGTCTGAGCTTTACCTCTTCGCAGATTTTACGCCATGCGCCCACAGCATTACCTGGGGCTGGAAACGGCCGGCCAGGTGGCGCATGACCACTTCGGCCGTGATCGGCACAGGGGCCTGGTTTGTATCGGTGGTGCCGGGCGGCGGCGGCCTTTGTCGCGGGCGCGTATTCGAACGCAATCCTCCACCACCGTGATCAGTCCGCCAGATTGACCGTAACAGGCGCGAGAATGACACCTACGGGTCGACGGGGCGCCTGGGCACGGCGATGTCGGTATTAATCCAAGGAGCGTCACTGCGCGTTGCCCTTCGTGGAAAATCAAATCATTCCGGTACTGGGCATGGCCCGCAGCATCGCAGAGTCGGCAGGTTCCTTGGGCATGGCGCTGCTGAAGGCGCTGGTGGCAGACTTGGCAATTGGCCCTGGTCGCTGGAACGCTTATCTGCTGCGTCCGCTGTTCCACCTGGTCGCGCGAACGGCGCTCGGCAGAGCTGATTCACCCTGACCGTGGCTTGTTCGTCTTCCCTGATCGCTCGCCTGGACACCAGCGCGCCTGGGCTGTCGATGCGTTCGGTTGCCTTTCTGAGGCAGGGATGTGTGCTGGGTGAGACCGAGTTCGCCACCCAGGTCGAATCGACCATTGTAACATTTCCCGATGATGTCTGCTCGGGCTGTTCTTTCAGTCAGACATCGGCATGCAAACCCGCCGGTTAAACCGGACATCTGCAGAGCCGTCTGTGCGCGCTGCACCTGCTGGGCAGACAAGATTCTTCTTTAGTGCGTGATCGTAGGTCTCCGGTCATCGATTGCGCGACGCCTTGCGCACCGCAACTGATCTGGCGGTGGGCGGCGAGTTTACGGCTTCGCGCTGATTCGCGATGGGCCTGAGCGGCGGCGTGATCGACAAGCCATATCTGGGCGCAGAATTACTGCTGACTCGGTGCTGCTTCGATGGTGCTCGCGCCCAGTTCATAATGTCGCTTAGTCGACCCCCCCCTTTGGGGGTGCTGAGTCGCGCTGGCATTTGCTGCGGCGCAAGAGGAGTGGCGAAGACGACGAAAAGAGCCCCATGGACACCACCATCGAGATAGCCGGACTGGGGTCCGCCCATGGTTACTGATCTTCGGCTACGGAGGCCGACCGGGCAGATCGTCCGGCCGCTTTCGGGTCGAGGACGGAGGGCCTCGTAACCCTGTCTTCGTCGCGGTGTTGTCCGATCCCTCCGGTAACCGAGTCGCGAGCGCTCTGGTGCCCGACACCGATTAGTACTAGCGCCGAACCTCCACCGAGACTCCGAACGCGTACTTCGAACTAGCACCTCAGGGTCATGCTCAAGCCAGCCTGCCGTGAGTGATAGGTGCTCCCACAACGACAAGACCGTCGCCGCGCCATGGAACCCTGACATGTAACGCAGCGTGCGCGCCCCGATGTGCCAACGCATGGGTGCGCAACGCGCGGACGAACCACGCACGTGGAGGAGCTGCGAAGGCCGGCGCTTCGGAAGTCAATCCGCGAAACTCCTGGAAAGGCGGGCATGAACCCTCGCCTCGCATGCGCTGTTGACCTGAACGTCCCCAGCTACCGGTCACGCATTACCTGCAACAGCAACGTATCCCGCCGCTATCGAGATGCTGAAGGAGCTGTTCCGCGTAGCCTGGGGAATTTTGCAGGCCGACAAGCACGGAAACTGGAGCCGATTGCATTCGGGTGCGATCGAACGCCGGTAGCCATGCGGTCGGCGAAAGCCTCGCACGTCCCTGGAGCTGGGCGAGGTGCTGATCTGCAACCGCGATGGTGCGGGCCGATCAGCGCCTGCGCCCCCCGCCGCCACCATCGAAACTGTTGCCGAATAGAACGTTCCTTGTGCTGCTGGGTAACCCCCGTACTATGCGCCTGCAAGCAGGGCGGCGCAGTATCTGAACCGGCGTGCCGGACCTCGGCTGAGCGGCGAACTGTGGACGCCAGTTCGCCATCCAGAGCAGAACACGCCCGCCCAGCCAAGTAATTGTCGCGTCGCCGAGCGGTACCGATGGACAGCCTCGGCGATCAGCGCCAAGCACACGCGCGGAAACGCGCAGTAAAAACCTGTGCAGAATAGATCCCTGTCCCTGTAATGAAGTTGGCATTGGCCCGGCCTGGCCGCCCAGATTTCCTCACACACCTGGCGCTAGGCGAAGAGCGTTAGAATCCACGCTGAGATTATGTGATCGCAGTGATCGCAGCGGGCCTGACCTGCCGTGGCCCTTGTGCCGTGATTCTCGAGCAGGCGTTGCGCAGTGTGCCAGACCAGAAAGGGCTTTTATGAAATACTCGGATGAAATTGTGCCTGATATTGCCTGGTACCGTGCGCAATGACAACCGCGCCAAGGACTGTTCCCGTGCCCACGAGCACCTCACGCGTCCAGGGGCGCTTCGAATGCTTCAACCCCGAGCATTCAGCTGCAGACGCTCAACGGCCGGGGCGATCAAGCGAGTTAAAGTTCAGCTCGCTGTTCCCCGGCTAACATCTTCCGTGCGGGTCCAAGGCCGAGGACCAACCTGACCGCCCTGCATCTCCCACCCGCTCACGCCGGATTAGTCGCGTTCTCCGGCAAACCCTGCAAGGTCATGGACGACATGTCCAGGCATCTGCAGGAGCGCTGAGCGCCAGGGTCGAGGAAACCCAAAGCGCTGAAACCCCGGCGACCGCATACACAGTCAGGGTCGGCCCCGTAATGCCGAACTGGATGCCATCTTTGTACGCATGGAACGGTTGATCGAGGCGTCATGGCTGCTGCTCAATCGCTGCTGAAGAGCCGCGAACAGATGAATGCAGGGTGCCGCTGAAGCACGTGTGTGACTGAAGCGGACACGCCAGACTCCAGCCTGCACGCGGGCGGGGTGTACTCTGCTACAGTTGAGCAGCCCCGTCCACCCGCTTCGCCGATCCGACTCCAATGCCCGACCGCCTGGACCCTCGAACGCCACTAGCTTTCGCCTGTACCTGTGCGTCCGTCGCAAACTCGGCCTGACTGTCTCGGCACCCTGGCACCACACATACAGCGCCTTGCTGAAATCGGCTGTGTGGCCGGACCCGTCGGGCTGCTGCTAGTAAGGCCACACTTCGTCAGGACCTCTCGAGCTGCGTGAGGCACTGGCGACCGGCGCTTCTGGCGGACCGCCGTCATTGTGCAACTTCGTGGTGCTGCCACTGGTGGCCTGGGCCATGCTGCCGTGGCTGCCGGATGAATCCGCCTGCGCCTGGCGTGCTGCTGGTGCTGCTGGTCCCCTGCAGCCGACTTGGTTCATTACCTATTGCCCGATCTGGCGGCGGCAGCACCAGCCCCGGCAATCTCCCTACTGTCCCCGATCGAATCTTCCTGCTGCAGACTGGCTGCTGAGTACCGCTGTACCTGCGGCTGATGCTGGCCAGACTAGCAGCTTGCACTCGAACGCTCGATGCAGTCCGAGCATACCTGCCTCGGCGCCGCAACTGGGGCTGCTTGGTCCGGGGCCCATGCTCTGGCGCTGCTGACCCAGTCGCTGGATGCGCAGCCGGCCCGCGCGCGCGCGGCGTGGAGAAAGAGCTGGCCTGTTGCCGGGCCCTTGCTTCGCACTGGTCGCTGCTGATGATCTTGCGCCGAGCAAACAGTCAGGTAAACTTGGAACAGGCCCACCCTCTGCTGCTCGCCGTGCTGCGGTCTCCTGCTGTTCCTGGCTAGTCGCCGGTGTGCGTGGCTCGCGGCCTGGCGCAGCTGTTCAGTGCTCGACATCGCGGCCGCACGCGGCGCCTCAAGCTTCGGCACGTCGCAAACTCCTTCGCCGTCCTGCGCTGGGTGGCTGGCGGCTGCACGGGCCGACTGGCGAAGAATCGCCGTCCGTGGGTGGTGGGTCCTTCAGCTTGGGGGAACTTGGACCGCCATGCTGGTACTATTCTATGGTGTGGCCAGGCAGGTTGTTCCTCAGGACTGAACCCGCTGCAGGGTACCAAGTTGAATCAAGAATGGCTATCAAATGGATATTGAAAGATCATCGAAATACGCGATCCATCTGAGTTCGCTTCCCGCCCTTCGACGGCCCGCCGGAAGACATTCTCGGCGAGGTGCAGAGGGCCGCACGTGGAAATCACCTAATTTTAAGGGCCTGGCCACCGACATCCTGCTCCGTTCGACCAGGACATCCAGTTTCTGCGCTATGATAAGCGCAGTGGGCGCGTGGACGTTTTCCGCAATGGCGATCTTCTACAATCCGCCCTGACCGAGGGGCGATATCTTTGGCCACTTTCGGCTTGCTGGCGTAATAACAAAGGTGCGCTTTTCCAGCCGGCGATTTGAAGACAGCTCTGAATCTAATTTATTCCCGCCAAATCTGTCGACCGCTGTTGTGAGGAACACGAGACGCTTTCGACCGACTTTGTGGAGGCCGAAGGGCAATTCGCGTTGAAAACCGCTGTCGACAGCCAGAGGCGAAGGCCGGCGAGCTGGACAGACGAACGAGAACGGAGGTCAGAACCGTCTGCCGATAATGGTGCCAGACGCATATGTTCGGTCAGGAGGCAGCTGGTGATGACGGCGGAAGAACGTGGTCCTCTGCTGGTGATTGTTGACAGCATGGCGCCGTGGATGGCAACGGAACACTGCCGGCTGCCGGCCCTGGTGCTCGGCATCATGGTCGGTATTGTCACCGACCGGGAATTTTCGTACCCGGGTGGTGGGCCGAAGGGCTGACGACCAGGACACCCCGATAAGCAGGTGGAGTGCACCCAGCCCGATTTACCGGCAGGCCGAGGATTCCGTTGTTCGATACCATGCTGTGCAGTGCTGCGGTAACATATCCATCAACCTGCCGGTGAATGCCAGCGCAAAAGGCCGATTGGCCTGAAAATCAACCTTGACGATATCATTCGCTTGAATCCAGAGCAGCCTGTACATGGTCAGTAATTATCTTCAACAAGCTAGGACGGCGCCTGGGCTGCAGGGGCTGTTGCCGGATATACGCGCCACCTCGGGCGCATGGCCAACGATGAAGCCACCGCATCACATGGATCGGCAGCACCATGGGCCCGGAAAAAATTTTTTTTGCGGCCATGAGGCTTCATGCGCAACGCCTTACTGGAGCTTAGCCGAAGGCCCGAGCTGGGCCGCGCCAGTACCCTAACGCTATATGGCGCTTTGCTTCAAATGGCGGCGCGACGAACAGTTGTGGTGATCTGGATCAGGATAACGCGCTGATCCTCGATGACCGCCTTGTGATCCCAAGGCTTGCACGACGACTAACTTCTTCAAACCTGGCGACCTTCCGTCAGCGACGGCTAGGCGGCTTGCGGTTCACACTCTACTGCAGAGGGCGGCACAATTGGCGACCAACCCCAAGTGGCGCAACCTCTGAGGCGTCTGGAAGCAAATATTTTAACCCAATGGATAGAAACGGCCCAATCGCGGAAACCCCTGCTCTAAGCAGCTTCGATCTTCTTTGATCTGACAGCGTTTACGGCGAAGGCTGAATCTGGCCGAACCCTTAAAGAACTGCTCATGCGACAAGGCCAGCGCCAGCGAGGCCCTTTCCGCCAGCCTGGCGCGCAAAGTGCCCTTGAACCGCACACCCCGCTGGGTTATTTCCGCACGCTTCCCCCGTGATGGAGCAGGAACGGTGAACACAAAGAAATCATCATCAACCTCAGGCCGTGGCACTGGCGCCGCTGACCGATCTGATCCGTGTACCTAGCCTGGCTGCGTCGGCCTCCCAAGGCGCAAATTCCTTCTAGCGGGCTGGACGCCATTGCAAACCCACGCGGTTGATGCCTGAAGCAGCAACGCGCCCTGGCGGCTAACGCGCTGGATGTTCTGTCCATCGGTGCGAATCCGCCACCAGGCGGGGATATCGAAACAGGGCCCGTGAAGGCCAGCACACATACTAGCATTCAAGCTGAACCATAACCGGCAGCGGGATCGCATAAATCTCAAGAGAGCGTTCAGGGTACTAAGCAAGAACGCGCAAAACCATTTCTGCACGCTACCGCTACCCTTCCGCTGCCAATCCATATGCGCCACGCTATGGACAAAGTGCCCCCGCGCCCAGTCCGGACAGTGGCAGAAAGATTTCCAGCAACCTGGCAAATACCGTCACGGGATGAGCGCCTGGCTGCGGCTTATTACACAGGGCCGGCCCGGATGGCGGCTGATACCCCCTGAGCGAGGTCGAGCTGATACGACCATGGATGCGAGACCACCGGGCTTGGACACCGAGCCGCGATGCCAATCCGTCAGCAATTGGCCTGGCGCCCTTCACCTGCGAGCGATTGCGCTGACGCCGCAAGCCTCTTATCATGTGTCAACCGAGATCGCCGAGCTAAGCAACAGTTCCGTCAGCTGCACCGGATACCACTAGCGGACATCCGCAAACCACACCGGGCTGGACGAGCTGCTCGGTCACGGCTGCGAGAAGTCTCCTCGCGGGCAAGGTTTGCCGTGTGTGCATTACCCGGAATATTCGAGCGCGGCTTTCTGAGCGGAGGCTGTGCGCTATTTATTGGCGAGCACTGCATTTCCCGGTGATCGATACCATGGAACTGGAATAGCTCCGCCTGCCACCGGGGCGTCTAAACCAGCCTGGCTGGTGTCGCCCGGGCTGCGCGGGGTCAAACCCACCCTCCATTCGCCTGGCGACAGCCGCCTGCGCTATCGGCCTGCCGCACTACAGGCACAAGTCATGCACTGGGTCGAGTGCGCGGCCACCACCCGAGCTGCCTGCAAGCGGCAGGTGGCCACCCACTGACCAATCCGATATCGCCCATTCGGAGAGTTGTGAAACTGACGCTGGGCAAATACATTCGGGCAATAAAAATAGGCGCGACCTTGCAGGTCACGCCTTTCTTGAACTGGCTTACCCGCGATGGCTTTACCGGGGTTCAGACATGCAGCTGCTTGACGATCGAGATAGCAGCCCGACCAGCCAGCACCAAGCGTAAACAGGCAAGACAGTGATAAACCGCCATGGCCTGCAAGGCGGACAAGTCCCGTCCACCTGAGCAGCAAATGCGAATAGCAAATCACCGCTTCCGATGACGACCCAAAACACCCCGTTGCGGTACGGCGCATTGACCTTCCACCGGGCGTGATGGTGTCGATCAACCAGTGAGCCTGAGTCCGACGAGGATAATAAAGAACACGATCACCAGGATGATGCCCGATAATACGAAGGTGATTTCCGCCAACGCGGCAACTGACCAGCATCGCAACATTGCAGTTACCAGCGCCGCATCACTGCACACCGGAAAATGCCCAAATCGGTTAACGAACTGGCGATACCCCCGTACCGCAAAAGCGTCATCCAGAAGTACCGATCCAGCGAGGGGACCAGCAATTACCGCAAATCAAAACTCGCGACGTACGGCCATACGGGCTGAACACCGCGGAATAAAACATCCGCGACGAAAGGGGCGACCAAGCTGAATCCACCAGGCCCAGTAGACGCCCGTCCCAAGCCTTGACTTGAAGTTGGCCGTCTCACGACCAATCGGGTTTGAAGCAGTGCGGCAGGTGGCTGCAGTAAGAACCCAGATGCTGAAGAACCCGGTCAGGAATCGCCAGGGTCGGCCCAGACGACCGAATGGAACAAACCCAGCAGCAGGATCGCCATGGATCATGGTTCAACTGCGACAGGCGCTTCACGCCCTTGTCCAACCCGGCAATCACCGAACACAACGCGATAGCCGTAATACCGGATAATCAGCAATACCTTTGCTGGCGTCCAAGTAGCGGCAATGCAACAGATGGTCTATACCCGCCTGCGCCTTTCAGCACCGATAAAACCGTTCAGCGAGGTCCGCCAGACCAAAGAGCGTGGCAAATACCGCCAGGATATCGATGATATGGCCCGGCAGCCCCACACCCGCTGCACACCAGAATCGATAGAAGATCGAGCGGATACTCAGCGGCAGACCCTGTGTTGAAGGAGAACAGCGCCAGCGCCAATGCCACAACGCGTAGATCGCCCCAGGGATGCAGGACCCCAATGGAAGATGTCGCGCCATGCCCAGGCCTGGGCCCGCATGCCTGGGCATCACAACGGCGCCGCCCAGAAGGCGCCCAGTCTGACGCAGGCCATCGTTCACCCTACTACCCACACGCCCACCCATGGAGGCAGAGAAGTGCGACATGGGCTCGGAGACACCGTAGAACAATCAAACCGATGCCCTGCCAGCAGCGAACAGCATGCGTGAAACCAGCCCATATAGGAATGAATCAAGGTTTGGCATCCATAACCACCGAGGCGCACCTGCCCAGTGGGCGAAGACAATCCAACACCCCAGCAGAGAATCACCGAAACGTTGTGCCCGTGCGAGGAACCAGGCCCAGGTGCCCGAGTCCCAGCCAGTCGCGAATAGCGTGAAAAATAGGAGGCCCGACATCGTTCTGCCAGCGCCAAGGGTAATGATCACAAAGGCCGACCATGGTCCAGCGCCGAGATACTTGAAAACCTTGCCGGAACTATCAAGCGCAAAGAAAACTGGCCTTGATATTATCCTGGCAATAACGTTAATCGCAGTATCGATCCAGGGGGATTCGCCAAGAAGGGCGGCAAGGGATCCGGCGTCCAGGGCGGGAGTTTTTCCGGTTCGACTACCGGTAATGCAAGAGGGGCTCTTTATCATCGCAATACACGGTCTGCTCCTGAGGTGAAGGCGGCCAGCTGTACTACGAACCGGAACAGACAAAGACAACGGTTTTCTTGGCCGGCCTGGGCGCAACTCCTCAACCATGCTCGAAGCGGGAAAACCCGGTAATACAGGACCTACCGATCCAGCAGCCTTTTGCGACCAGATCGTCCACCAATAAGCCACCTGATAGGCGATTTGGATACAATTTGGAAACGGCACGGGTCAAATTGCCCCGCAAAACGCCTAATATCCACAGGGTAATCAGACCCAGACTGCAGTAAGCCAAGGCCCACTCGGGCGAATAACCGTACGCCTTCATCAGCCGCAATTGAAGCTCGTCATGAATGCGAGCGTCCTGTGCAGGCCAGCGTCCTGGCTTTCATGTTTCAGTTGGGCCAGTTGTTTGCGGCAAGCTTGCGCTCTGCACCCGAAATTCAGCTAGATTGGTCATAACGTACCTGAATATAAGGAGAAAAGAGCCTGCGACGTCTACAACCATAGAACTTGAGAGTTTAGACGTGTCCTCACGCACGAGGTTAGGCCATGTTAAACATGTCAAAGACTTCTCTTCGACACGCTCTTCAGGAAAGGCCTGGCCAGTGTGCGCCAGCCCTATGTTGCTGATATTTCTAAAGCGCCTGAGTGGCGGCAGCGATGCACCGCCCCGGCCCCAAGCAGGCAATACACAACCGCTGGCAGAAACGTCAGGCCGATAACATGATGGTGTCGGCCGCCCATTCCGCTGGCGGTAAGGCCGGCCTGAACAATAGCGCGCCAGGGCGGGCACGGCGGGTGGATGCCGCTATTGCCGCTGCAGGATGGTACTGGGTCCTACCTGATTCGGAATCCGCCCGAGACCGCATTGGCGGCGGCGGTTTTTCTTCTGGTGCTGCTTCAGCGATCACCATCACCCAAATGGTCTACGATGGCCCCGAGCGAGACGCTCCAGCCGCCTGCCCGACCGGTTTCAAAATGGCGGCGAGGATCCTTACCTCTTGGCTTGCCTCGATCCGACGGCGCGTCCATGTCGGCGTAACCGGGCTGGTATCCATGCTCGCGAATGGCCCCACCAGGCAATCATGCGCGCCCTGGGCCAGGGTTCTGGCGCCCGCCATTGCGCTTTGCCGAGCAAGGCCCTGCCGATGCCGGCGCGATCCTGCAAAAAGCAGATGCGAGTTCTGACATTAAATCGCTTGCGCGTTGTTCAGTGCCTGCGCCGCTATTACCAGCCAGCAAGCCGGCAGAGCTCAGCCATATTGCATTAACCCCGAACTGGGCGGAGACCTGTGCGCACCAATTGGCCCGAGCAGGGTCCCGAGGCCATTCTAAAGTCACTAAGGCCCGAATTGCGGAAAAAAATTGCTTGAGGCGCGTCAGCCAGGGCGTTGGGCGGTAGCGGATATGAACGGCGAAAGGACCTGCCGCTACAGCGCCATCAAGCGCCGATGCGGTAGCGCCCCTAACCTGGAATGGACCGCTGTGTGGCCGCTCCGCCGCCCTCCTCCGGGCGGCGTCAATGTGCTGGCAGATCCTGGGCAATGCGGAAACATTTTTGATCTGAGCTCGCGCGCCAAGCAGCCCCGCGGCGCTGCTCTGATGAACGGAAGCCAGCCGCCTGGCGTTTGCCGAACCGCAATGCTATAATCGGTGATCCGGGTGTGGCACTTTGTTCAGTGCGGCCGTGGACTACTGAATCGGGATTAACCTGGGCGCCGCAGCTGCAAGTTGATCAATCGCCGCTGACAGCCTTGGCCAGCGTAACTACCGGGGCCGGCGGAACCCGGGCGACAACAGAACAGAAATAGGCGTGGATATCGAACAAGGCCCCGGACGCAGCAAGAGACAAGGCGACAGTCGAGCAAATTTTCGAGTTGTCGATTCCAGACAAGGCCAATCTGCTGGCGTCTGACCAGCTCCAACGACGAGCACCCCTTTGGCACCGCAGTGCTCAGTCATGGTTTCCGTGCTGACGAACCGAATGACCGATTTCAGCTCGATACGCCGACAAACTTGCCGCCACAACGGCCCAATCCCAATGCCGTGCAAGGTGCAGCAAAGCGACCTGTATGCGCAGCTCGTGGCGCCTATAGTGGGTAGCTGGACGCCCAGGGCGGAGCCGCGGACTAGGTAATCAGGCCGGCGTCGCGTGGGGAGCCGGAATCATCGCGGTTATGTGGTCAAAAGCCCTGGGTTCGGTGTGCTTGACTGGGAGCTGGATGTGCAGGACGCGGATTGCCCTGCCCAACCATGTGGACCGTGGCCTTGGGCCTGGAAATTGAAGCCGGCACGCTGTCGAGCAGTACCTAGGCCGAGCTGGCCGCGCTCGCATGAATGTCAGGTGCTGCCGATGACCAGTGGCCTGCCACGGGATTGAACGGGTCCGGTAATCAGTGGCGCGGTGGTGCCCGGTCCGCCGGCTGGACGGCGTGGCCTTGGGGAACTGAACCTGCCCGGCGCTCGTCCCCGCAGTGGTTTTATCAAGGTGGGCCGCTAACCGGTGCTACCCGCTAAGGAGTGAGGCATGAACCGTACCCGTGCTTTCCAATGCCGGCCGGCGCAGCACACCTCTCACAGGGCGCCGCTGCGCCGTGTTGGCGTTTGAAACTGGAATGAATGGCCTGACGCCTGGACCCCATTGGGCAGCTGTCCGAAAAATTTCTGGGTTGCGAGATCGAGGCAACCAGCCGTGTTACGAGCGCACGGCCCTCAGGGAGGTGATCTGCGCCCACGGGGTGCGAGGGTCACCGGGTGGCTCGAGTTGTCCGAAAGCTGGACTCCGGCTACTAAAACGCGCTAAGGGCCGCCAGCAACTGGGAGTTCCGCGCAGCAAGGATGATTTCTGGGCGATGAACCTGAGAACTCCGCCGAGGACAATGCTCTAAGTGGTCTGACGAACAGCCGGTCCCCCATGCGTACAATTGGATCAGGGCCCGACCCTTCCGTCCGCTGGATCGCTGCACGAAATCGCGGGTGCTGGATCGCACCCCATTCTAAAAAACGCCGCGCGACCAAAGCGAGTCCGGTGATTCGCATGACCAGTGCCTCGGCAATGCAGAGTTTCAAACCCCGAGGTGCCCGACACTAGAAGCAACACCATTACAAAGCGCCTCACGCACTCAAGTGGCGCTTTATAGTCTGCCTGTCCGTAATGGGGCTGCTCAAGCGCGCCAATATCAACCTGACCGACGGTCTGACCATTTAATGTGGATCCCTTTCCCCAAGCGTCATGTCGGCAGATGATCCACCCTCTGCTAGTGGCCGCGAGCATAGCCGCAGCTGATTCAGCGATTACACTGCGCGATAACGCCGACGCCGCACCGCGCCCTGGAGTATGCTGCCGCTGTTCAAAAATAATTGGATTGAGGAACGAGTGCTCGCAGTAACCGGCGACGCGCCTGGTCAAGGCGCGCCCGACCTTCATTGATCTGCCTGCGCCACTGCCCTCGAATGTGAATCAGGCCCGGCTGGGGCCTGCAGCCTAGGCCTGGGCGACTGGGCCCTGGAGTGATGACGCCGCTGCCCTGCGACCGCGAGGCGGCTGGTGACCGCCCTGTTGCGAAGTTTCCTATCGGCAAGCACGCGTGGTACAGCGGCCTGGCCGGCTGCTGACTGACTGGGCAGCGGACCAAGGTGGCCCAACAATTAGGCTGGATGCTACGTAATGGAAGACAAATAACTTTGCCGTCACGGCCCGCGCCGGCGGTGCTTTTCGGTCCCCGCCTTTCTGGTCGGCGCTGTGCGGTGCGCCT
>Ga0163217_1085933_pt1 | contig 15549 bp, 9 predicted proteins | sample SynspAceP_FD_185933 | JGI IMG/M metagenome (GOLD analysis project Ga0163217, IMG submission 185933) | Saline lake microbial communities from Ace Lake in Antarctica - Synechococcus sp. Ace-P (PacBio error correction) | ecosystem: Environmental > Aquatic > Non-marine Saline and Alkaline > Saline ...
AGAAGGAGAAATTATAACTAATAACCAGAAGTATTTGGGTTTTTTTAGCTATTGAACAGTTAATATATTTTAAAACGTTCAGGTTAGTTTTCATGACCCGCTAAAAGTAAAGACAGTCCTTTGGGAAATCGCTCTTTTGTTTTTTTTAAAAATATGGAAAAGTGATTTTGAAAACGTAACCCTAAGGGTTTTTACAGAAAAGTTTTTTATCATTAACGGTAAACATTTTGGACCCGATGAAAAAAAAATAACATTACCACCTTAATTAAGATTGGGTTGCCTAACTAAACAAAAGGAAGCAAAACTTTTGGGCTAAAAGATCTTATTGGAAGGTTTTTTCGGTGGCGTGAATTATTTTTAGTGCCCAAGGGATGGGCTTTGCCATGATAGCTGGTTTTTAGCCTCCCTGTTTTAAATGGGGGTTTTATATACGGCCTGTTTTAGTCCCCCTGTTTTTTTTAAAAATGGTACACTGATTTATTGGGTACTTTTCAAAGCAGAAGATCTGCAGTTTGGGACCCGTGGGCGCCTGGATTCACTATTGTTTTTTTGCAGCTGGGTTTGGGGGGTGCTGTTAGCTTTAGCCATTATAGGTATTGAAAATTAATGATTGCTATGGCTATCTTTTTTTAGCCTTTTTTTTAGAAGTAGGTAGTATTCAGTTGGTGGTTGGGTGTTTTTTTTATAATGGGGTTTTTAAAGTAAATTTCCTTATCTAAACCTGTGTAGTTAGTGGCTTTTAACTTCAGTCACCGGCTGCAATTAAGTGATGCATATTTAGTCGCCAATTATAAGCATGTTATTAGGCAACAGCTATTGAAGAAGTTGCCAAATTTTCCATCAGCTGTCCTTCAACGCTTTCAAACATCCCGAATACAAAATATCTTATGCTTGGAATCGGATTCGCAGGCAATTAAGTAGACTATTCTTTTTGTTTAAAGAAATGAACCTCATAGAATCCGTTCTATTTTAAAAAAGTCTTTGTTCCGTATGTAGTATTTTGGGTCGTTTTTTCTGTGAGTATTGGGAAACTACGGGTGCCAGTATCGTTTGGATCCTACCAAAACAGGGGGCTTCCAAGTTTTTAAGGTAACCAAGTTGTTTAATTTAGATAAGGCCGTTAGCCTTGTGGCCTATGGCAATTTACCCTTGGCTTTAGCCTAGGCTACTTTAGGAAGCGATTTCCCATTTGGTAAAGCGCTTAGAAGAAAAAGGCAGGTGACAGAGACTAGTTGAATCAAACCAAAATTAGTGGCTTTAGGGCTGATTCAAATATGGTAGGTTCTTTTTTTTCAATCTTATATAGCAAACAGCAAGTTTTTTTTCAAAAGGTCTGCCATAAGATGGGGGCCGCTGGTGCTAAAAAGCAAATTTTTATCGGCACTTTTTTTGGATACTAGGTCCCCGGAGGAGGGAACCCTTGTTATTTTTTAACTCCAATTTTACTACTTTACCCCAATGCAGCTTTGGCGAGCAATCATTATGGTTTCTGGTATTTGGGATTGAATAGATGTTACTTATGCAAAACATTATGGGACGAAAGCGTAAAGATGAATTTGTAATTCTTTGTCATCACCTTTTTAGTCACTTTGGTGTTTTGGGATTCCTGAAGGTATTTTAATTGGTGTTTCTAAGCATCAATTACGACTCATGGTATAGGGCAAGAAATTCAAATCCACATTTTTTGCAATTTTTAGGAAATATAAATTGGACAGATATATAAAAATGTAAACCGATTTGCGAATGAAATTATCAATCGTGATGAATTTGTTAATCGTCAGGTTTGACTGCAACAATTGTAATTTTGGTAAAAAACGTTACTTTTTTTAAAAAACAACTCCTAAAAGAAGTAAAAACGAAAGGCTTAACTTATTAAAAGCTGTCATTTTAAATGCAGAGGCCATAAATTATAAATTGGATTCTACTGGGCTTGATAACCTTTGGCAAAAGTTATTAACGAGAAATAACATCAAAAAAACATTTACAATTTTATATCGCAGGTGCCACCGGTCCTGACGAATATTAATTTTTAATAGTGGTATTATTTGGAGAATTAAACAAAGAGTATTATTCGTTAGAAATAAAAGAGGCAGTAGCTTTTTTTTAACGACTGACCCAAATCGACGCATATCGCTTTGAGAGATAAAAAGCCTTTCAAAACCAGTCTAAAGCAGTCAATGTGACCTAGGTTACTGACCATTTAAAATGCTAGTAATGCTATTTGCCTGATAGTTAAAGAATATTTAGTAGATTTTTATGCGTAGTAAAGTAGTACAATTTTATAAAAATAAAATAGAATTAACCTATGAAAATAGAACATAATATACACAGGGATCGTTTAGCACAAGGTGCCTATTTATTAAAGTAAAAGGCGAAGGTGGCTATTATAGATCCATTACCGAGAAGTTTCAGCCTTATAGAAAAGAGCAGCTAGCGGAATAAGGCAAAAATAAAATACAGTTTTTGAAACTCATTTCCATGATGATTTTGTCAGTGACAATTACCTTAGGCCAAAGAAACAGGAGCGGACATCGTATATGGCCCCTACTGCGAACCCATTATTTGAGTGCATCATAGATGAGGACGGCCAAGAATTTAAATTAGGGGATATAAGCTTTAAAAGTTTTTTACACACCCTGGCCAATACATAGAAAGTCTAACCCTTTCTTTTTGAAGGGATGAAAACGGAAAAGATCATTGCTATTTTTTCAGGGGACACTTGTTTTTTAGGTGATGTGGGTAGACCCGAAATTTAGCGGCCAAAAGCAGCGAAGTATGACCCAAGAAGAGTTGGCTGGTAACTTGTTTGAATAGTTTAAGAAACAAAATTATGCCTTTAGCTGATGATGTTTTGTATATCCCGCGCATGGTGCTGTTCTTGCATGTGGTAAAAAAAAGGAAACGGTAGATACCTTAGGCAAATCCAAAGAAATGAATTATGCTACGTAAAGATATGAACGCGAAATGATTTTATTGAGGAAGTCACAGATGGTTCTTTTCGCGCCGCCAAAAATACTTTCCAATTAAATGTAAAAATGAATAAGGAAGGCGTAATGAAGATTTTGAGGATGCTTCTTCAAAGTAGGTGCTACAAGCTTATCCCTGACGCCTTTCGAAACGTGCGGCGAATGAAACGGGTGCCATTGTATTAGATGTTAGGCATCAAGCCAACTTTGTTCAAGGAACATATTCCGAGTCGATTTTTATAGCTTAAATGGTGATTTTGCTCTTGGGTAGGCGCACTTATTGCCGATGTAGAGAACAACCCCTTACCTTTTTTTTTTTATAGTGACTCTCCAGAGAAGTAAAGAAGAAGGAAGCTATTACCCGACTATCGCGTGTTGGTTTGATGGACTATTGGGTTTTTTAACAAGGTGGTTTTTGAAGGCATGGAAAAAAGCCTCAAAAAGAATACGATTACCATTACATCATTAACTGCCTGCAGTGTTGCCCGAAAACTATAAATGCTAAAAGGTACTGCTGTATTGAGTCGAAAGGAATCCGAATACTAGCCTCAGAGCAATCTATTAGATGCTGAAAATACACCATTAAAGTAATTTGAACGATTTGTTAGCAGAATTCCCTAGAAAGAAACCTTCTTTTATTCATTGTGCAGGAGGGTATCGTTCGGTAATTGCAGCATCGATATTAAAAAGTCGAGTAACAATAATTTTTAATTGATTAATTGCTTGGAGGTTTTGGCGCTTTGAAAAGGCAACCAACATAGCGGTTAATACAGGAGTTATGTTTGTCCGAAACCAACGCTTTAAAGAGCCCTAACCCCAAAGGGGAACTACTAAAATTTAATAATATTCCCATTCTCTTTAAGAAAAGGGCTACGGGAAGTACCTTTTTTAATATGCGTGGCAAATTAATTAAATATGTATCTTTTTTTTGATACTATTAAAGTTAGAAGAGTGGCCTAAGTTTTTTTTTATTGAGCTCCGCGAATACTCCTGGTGAAACTCAGCGAAAATAAATTAGTACAGTAAATTTCACCAAGATAAAAAGATTTTTTAAGCAGAAACCTAATCTAACACTATAGAATAGATTCCAATAATGATTTTTATCATATTTTTCAAGGGAGTTGTTACTGTAATTTATGCCCCATAATTTAATGCTTCAAGATGATGAATCAACTCGCTAATATATTTAGTAAATTGGAATAATGGAATAATTATGATTGGTAATTTTTGCAGCTGTAAGTCCGTTCTTTAATACTTATGCCCTTATCTCCTTTTATGAATAGTGAAAGAAAAAACTAACGCTATTTTAAAGTTGGTTTTAACTAGGGCATAGTACTATAAAAATTGAATGATGTTATAGTTTTAAGTGTATCCTGAATAGGGATTAGTGTGCTGAATGTAGCATGTTTTTTATTTCCATGGATTTTTCAGGAAATTTTGTACTGTAGTTGCTGATGATTTGTTGGGTTTCAAAGGGTGTTTTTTTGAAAAAAATATGATAAACATTAACTACATCATCAAGCTTAGCTATGGTTCAGTATTATCATAAAACAATAGCCTTTGTTAGAGTTATCTTGCACTAAAATTAGGGGCTGTTTCGTCGGGAGTCCTTCCCTTCTTTGGATGATAAAACTGCTAGATTTTTCTTCCATCATCAGCGATAAAGCCTATTACTTTCGCATTATGTATGCAGAGATGTCCTTTTTTGTTCCACGGCAAAATATATCAGCACGTAAAATGTCATAATGTACCATTTGTGGCGATATTTTCTTGACAGATGACAAAATTTAGGACAAAGTTATAGCCTTGCCAGACCTCTGCAAGAAATATGCGACAATTTTGTTTTGAGGCTGTATATAGGTATAATAAAAGGAGTTAGGGCTAGGGCTAAGGTATTGAGGCTAAGTGAAGAATGCCATTTTCTGTCTTCATAACTAAAAATACCATAGGCCTGTATTTTTTCTTTTTGTGCTCATTTAATGCACTGGGTAATGCTTGTTTTATGGCGTCCGACTCTAGTAAAATGCTAGGACTTTCACTCCTGATAACTCAAAATCGATGGCTGCCGTCTCTTGCACATGAAAATAACTTCCCGTGAACGACTTATCCATAAAAGTGCTCAATACGCCGTTTTTATATCGATTGGCTTTTAACCTACATAGATAACTTTTTCCATGGCGCATTTTTTAAAATTTATAAACACAGGGTTTTTTGGGTAGCTTTTCAAAATCTTCTTTGGTAAGTTATTTTGGCGGTAAGTAGCGTTCTTGAAGATTGGGCATTTTAAAAAAGTTTTAAAAACAACTCAGGGCATCGGTTGTTCGGCAATAATTTTTCAAATAAAATGTCGTTGCATGTGCATCTCCGCGAGCTCTATGTCTGTCTTTAGGGGTAAATTTTAAGCAGCACATAACTTTCCCCTTAAACTTAGAATTGTAAATCCAGGCACGCAGCTTTCTTGAAAGTCTAACCGTAACATAGCTTTTTTCTGAAAACTCAGGCTCAGAAGTTTTTAGTTTCATTCTGATAATACGGTAACAAAGTTTACATTGTGTGCAACAAAGTAGTGCCGTTCGTGATGCTTAAAATTTGTCTGCTATTTCCAATTTTAGGAAGCGATTCCCCGAACCAAGGTCATGTATCAATGCCTGGTTTAGTCCGGTAATATAAAAAAAGGAATTTCACATTCGGATTGACGCATATGCTTGTAAAATTCTCCACAACCGCACTAACCATCATATTTAACAAGATAAAATTGTTCGGTAAATTTTTTACTTTCTTGAACTCCGATTTTCCTGTTGTTTCTATGTCAACTATTGTATACAAAAATCAGATTTTTTAGGTTAAAGTTTACTGGTTTTTTTTTTAGAAACTTTATTTTTCTAATTATTCTGTACAACATATTGTTTTTTTAGTCCATGTTGTGGGCTAAATTAATGTGTTTCAAACCTACTTGGAGAGCACTTTGAGAGACTGCTTAAATTTGGGTTTTTGACCTATTTTGAAATAATTTTCAAAAAAACATCTAGCGGGGTGGATCACCAAATAAATCAGCGATTCATTTTATCAAGCAACATTTTCCCTTTAATCTGTTTAGGTACAGCGTTGAGGTACCTTCTTATTTAACTACTAAATTTTTACTGCACAAGTATTTTATTTGTTTTGTTACCCACCCTATTGGTACAAGGTAATGAAGGGGTAATCTAGAATTGTTGAGGATTCAATTTTTTCAATTTAAAACTTAAAACCATGATAAAAACACTAAGCATTTCTATTTATTTTTTTTAACTTCATTTAGTTTCTTTCTCACAAAGTAAAGAATTACAGTAACTTATTGTCTACGAAGGCCGGAAGAAAGGTGTGGTATTTTTTTTCTTCTGAAGAAGATTTGCACCACCTAATGCTTTATAGCAAACAATAGAAAGAAGCGGCAAGCAAATGTGTTGAGCAGACCGCAAATTAATAGGGAGATATTTAAAGTAACCTATAACCGCCGAAGAACTTTTAGATGAAGATAATGGAACCTTACAAGTGTTTAACCAATAAACAGATATAAAGCTTAATTGAAAAAAAATAAGGTTATACTTACAGGGTAATTAATTTAACGTATCATAATTTGGTATAGCCTTTTATTTAATTAAAGTTTTAAACAAAATACATTGGTAAAGAAATTAATAATAGAATAAAATTCCTTTTTATATCTCGTTTGGGGGAGAATCTTTAAGAATTGCTCTGGGCTACTTTTTGGCAAAAGGTAATGAGGTTAAAATGTTATATAGAAGACAAGCATCGGCGAGAAAATAGGCCTATGGCCTTTTAATTAAAGTGAAAGATTGGAAAAAGCATATAGATTGGGCAATGTGCTAATTTTTTCGATTATAAACGGGCCACGGTAAAATAATGCGAAGCATTAACGACAAAGGGTAAATTGTCTTTGGAGGCACAACTATACAGATTCATTAGAGCTAGATCGAAATTTTGGCCAAGAAGAGTTAAAAAAGGCATAAATTATAATATTCTAATTATTGCTAAAAATCCGTTTAAAAGAGTTTGAACTTTAAAAGAAGCTATAAGTACGTTGAGGCAACCCCAATGCTATGTGATAAAACTCTGGGGAAACACAAGAATAAAGCAACTACTTTTTGTGGGAACGATGATTCTGGGAACAAGATGTAATTGCGTTCTTAAAGCTTATGAAAGTCTTGGGGCGATGGTTTGGTACCTTTCAGTTTGCAACGACCAAAGTAAAAAGGTGTTGAAATTTCGGTTTCTGCTTTCTTTAATGGAACGGGAGTTTTTTAACCCCTATAAATATCACTTTCGGAGCATAAAAAGCTATTTTCCTAGGGAGCTGGGTGTTCTAAGGCGAAATGGGGGCATAGTATGTTTTGGGTAAAAGATTCGCCTATTTTTTTGATAAAACGCTAAAAAAGTTTGAACCAATTCTGGCTAAGAATAAGTTTTTATAATGGGCAATATTGATATCAATTGCATTGTAAAATGGTAATGATTTATTCCCTTAGAATTTACATCTGTTTGGTTTTCCTCCAGATTTTTGTAATTCAAGAGCCGATCACAGAGCTTTGGAGAGGTGTTGTACAAGGTTGCAGCGGTTAATGAATTTCAAATACAGGTAAGAAAGGTTTTCCAAGTGGGGGCAATTTGGTAGTGGTACCTCCTTTTCCCTTATGACGATAAAAAAACCTTTTGAATGTTTCTAAAGACGCTGTAAGTTGTTTTAAAGAAAGATTCGTAGATGGCATTCATCCCTATGCAATTTAAAAAATGTAAAATGGCCAATGGTTAGATCACTGGAAAACAGGAATAGCATTGATGGTCTCAGGAACAGGTTTAACCATGAAAGGATGCTCAAAAATGATGTATAATCGCATTCAAACAGTCATTAATTAACAATTGTTATTACCGACACCGATTATCGGTGGATCGATGGTATGTATAGATTCTGACAAGCTTGGTCTTGGGGCTTACTATAACTATAATGAATTGATATTAAACCAACATATAAAAGATCCGCAAGCTTTTTTTAAGCGCTACATACCCCAAATCTGGCAAAACGGAATCGTGCCTTATTGGCAAAGCTATGGCTGAAAAGGCGAAATTTATACGCTTTGAAGAAAATGGAAGTATTGTCGCTGGAGGCGTTAATTTTAAAGTCTTTCGAAGATGTAAAAGACTTTTAAGGACGAAAGCTAAACAACTGGTTGAAAATTTGGGCCTTTTTTATAATTGGTTATGTGTGGGTGGTTAAGTCGAAGAGAGGACAAAATTTTAGGGTCGCCAATGGATAAAAGAACTAAAATAAACTAACCATCCTCAAACTAATTTCTGGTTTAACGATTGCAGAGGAAAAATTAAAAAATTTTTACCATCTGAAAATGTTTTCGATTGATTAAAAAACTCCAAAAAGCGAATACCATGATGGGTTTCTCCGTGTGAGGAAACAAATAAACTCTTATTTTTTAGGGAAGTAATATTCAAAAAAGAAAGCGCTTTTATTTTAAAGGATATAACTTTTAAATAGCGCCTTTTAAGCATTCAAGCGAATTGTGGGCGGGATTTCTTTTGGTGCCTGGCAAAGGCCCCTGAACTTCATCTAAAACAACGCAATAAGTTTACCGCCCCAAAGTTGTGCTATTTTTCTTCGTATAGCCGGCGTCTACGAGTTCTAAGGTTACATTTAAAAGTTTCAGAGCATCGGACCAGCCTTCAATGCCACCACCCACCATCAAAATCTGAACAAATCCCACATGGTCTATTCCCAATAATTTCACAATATAGTCAATTGTGATCCACGAAATCAGCCCATCAAACAGCTGGCGGAAACGCTGGTCTGGGTTGCCAACATTTCTTCTCCTCATTTTTAGACTTTGGCGTAGTTTTTCTCTAAAAGCAAGTTTGGTCCTTCTGGGGTAGCGCTCTAATTCTGAGCGTTGTACATTTTATTTCTAAAGAATGCAAGCAATATTTTTGATGCATAGTTTTTTTTAAATATGCCGCTCTCGGCATTTCATGTTTTTCGGTATTACAAAATAAAGAACTTGAAGGCTACCGTTTGAACTACACCCATTTTTTTTTCAATCCATAACTAACTGTCTCGTCATGCTAAATTCCCTGCTTGTGATCACATAGGGCTCTAGCCGATGAGTGCGAGGCCATGATGGTTTTTGTAAGCTAATCCATTTGTTTTATAGCCTCTTTTGAAAGGAGAAACATCAATCATAATACCAAGTTGTCATTTCGGCCACCGCTTTTTGCCAGTTTTCACTTAGCCCATTGTGCAACCAATATAGAATCCTTTTCACCGGTATGGAATCAAGAAAATGGCCTATGGCCATTATATGTGCTAACGAAATATAACGAGCCCCTAGATTAGTAATATTTTCTCAAATTTGCCAATCTTCGCTCATTAGGTAGGCATTTCTACACCATATATAGCCACTTCTTTTGCCTTCAGCAACAATTTTACGACGTCATCGAAGTTCAGCGCACAGAACAATTTGATCAGGAGCAAATTCTTTCTTCACAAAGGCTGACGAATTGCTTTAAACTTTGCCAGTGCATTTTCAGCAACCTTTTTGCAATACGCTTCCACTCGTTAAGGTGTGCGTTAGCGTATATACATTAGACCAGGCCACCAATCCTAAACCACCTTTCTTTCAATTTTTGGTAAGGTTTAACTTGGTTCTCAGACGTTTGGTGTATAATTATATACTATCTGTAAAGTTCGCAAACATTAAATATCGTCGTGCGTGTAGATGGTAATTACTTTTCATGAATACGCTGCGCTTTTTTCAAGGGTGGTTTCTAACCATCGAATTTTTGATTTTCTTTACAGGAAAATAAGGACCACAACCAATTAGTGCAATGGCAGTACAGTTTTTTAGATTTTTCATACGAATTAATTTGAATTTAAACATAATCATTTTTCTTTAGGATATAAAAAGAATCATTAAAAATAATCAACAATTTTGTTGCGCTAAAACTAAAAAGCCAACCAACCCTTGGCTTAGGAAGTTCCTTTTTCATGGATTAAAAAAAATCCTTATGATTTCCCAACGCGGTTTTTCTGTAGTGTAAATCTAGCTCCCTATACTTTTTGAGCAAGCGGATAAAAAATTAGAAAAGTATTTTTATCTAGAAAAGTAATGGCTTTCCAGATAATCGAAACATTCTTTAGGAAAAGGTGAGTTCAACGGTTTACTCACAGGATAGTTCTTTATTTATTTAGGAACAGGTTGCCCCATCGGGAATAAAAAGTTTTTTTCGGGAAGATTCGAGTGAGGTAGCAAAATTTAATGGGTCTAATTTGGAATTAAAGTATAACACACCATCTGCTCAAGATCTTGAATTGACAGGCAATAGCATTAATTAAACATGCCTTCATATTTGAGAACATTTGTAGTATTCCAATTACCCAGATCTTGATTGTAACGCATTGGTTTTGGAACATAATAAGACATAATCGGTAACCTTGGCTGTAATTCCAAAGTTAGATCTCCATTATAACCGATGCATTAAAAACCATATAACTCATATTTATGACTCCAGTGGTCCCATGCAGTAATATCAGGCGTGATTGTTTTGTTTGTCTCTAAACATACTGCTCAGACCTGTGACGTAGGTAGTCACTAGGGTAGAAAGTCTTGGCGGTTGATCTACAACATTTCTCTTAGTAGTTCATTATTTTACTAGCAGTCTGAGTACCCATTTAAAACAGCAGTATCGCCTGTTTGCGCAGTAGAATATAGCTCTTATCGTATCCATTTGAGTCTAAATAGATGACGTGAACTCATCTCCGGGAGGGGGGTCGATGGACTCCAAGAATTTATCAGGTATAGTCTCCAAATACTCACTATACTTTTAGCACTGTTTCATGACTACTTCTATGGGGATTTTCCCGTTAGCACCAAGTTTCTCCTTGCCAACCACAAACAACCCAACCTTCTGAAGTATGGCCGGACAGAACCCTTGTTCCTAGGCTATAACTAGGACCATTCGGCAGCATTATATAGCCTCTTCTGACACGTTCCTTCACCCTGAACCCCCCCCTTATAAAAAAAAAGGTTTTTTAATGTTAAATGTCCCTGGATTTCAGTCGGAATTTCGGTGAATCTTCGGCATAGACTCATTTGAACAACTGCAGAGCAGCAGAAAAGTAGTAATATACAGTATGAAGAAATGCTTTTTTTCATTTGGCAATGTTCTAATAAATGAGCTTTTTTTGACAAATTTAAAGTAAAATATGTCATAATTGAAAAAAAATCTGAACATCTTTTAAGGTATAATTTTGGTTTTGGCTTTTTTGGAGTTTAACAACTGTAGTAGGAGAACTTCGTGCAGGAATGTGGTTTAAATAGTGTAAGGTTTAATGAAGCATAAGTTGGTTTAGGATGATTTTTCATGACAATACGTTTAGGGTGCCTTCCTTATGTTTCGTAATTTAAAAATTAATTGTAATACCATTTAATGAACTAGGTTTCCTTTGAAAATGGCAATGATGTAAAAGCTTTATTTTAATACCCACAAGGTAAGGGCTCTTTTATGGTAGTTTTAAAATTAGGAAGCTTTTTATTTTTTTAATGCTTACATTACAATGCAACAAAAAAATAAAAATGAAACGACATTATCTTTTTTGGATTGCAATTTTTTTTTTGTCGATTCATTAACGCTGCAATCTCAAGAAAATTATTTAGGTGAAGGTCCTTATAGCAATTAATTATTAGAGTGTTACCTTGATAAATGGCGATGTTCACCACCAAGAGGACCTGTTTGATATGTGGGTTGAAAACAATATAATTGTTCCATTCAAGTGGTGTTATCCTGGAGTAAACCCATTGTCGAAAAAGAATCGTCCAAAAATTTGAAAAAACGGAGGTAAAGAATGGGATTGCCAAGGCAATGTTATTTATTGCCAGGTAATTCCGTAGATATGCACGGACATAATGGAGGAAATGCCCAGGTGGCAGTCGGAATATGTGTTCAAACTATGATGGCTTCATGGCGTCACGACTGTAGGCACGCCTAGTGGCATCAATGCAAAAGAATTGAAACAAATTTAAGCGCAAAAAATATAGATCATAAGCACCAAGAATTTTTGATTATGTTGGTTTTGGTTCCAGGTGCAAAAACGACATTAATACGCCTGAACAAGCTCGGATGGTACGGGAGAATGCTAAAAATGGTGGCAGATGGCATTAAATTTTTTGGTGCTGAACCAGAAATATGAAAGCTGCTTTAAGAAGAAAATAAAAAATAGGCATGGGCCTCCGCTTGTCATCATTCGCATTAAGTGTAGCACGTTGGAATGTGTTGCAATTCAGCAAGAGCGGGGTGTGTAACTTCTATGGAACATTGGTATTGAGTTTGCCAGAAGCCTTGTTTGAGGACAAAACGGTACAAAAACACCCTTGGATTAAATAATTACCAAATGAACACAATCGTTTTGAGGAAGCAGGAAAACTTTGGGCAACAGCAGGCAAAACTTATTCAAACATTGGAATAATGTCAATGAATGAATTATTAGCGTTTAGATTTTCACCTTTAGATCCTAACAATTAATATTTACGAAGCAAGTAAGAGATTTACACAAAGCCAGAAGAGCAGAATGGCATGAGGAGTATACCCTTTGCCATCTTTGTGGAAATTTTTATGAACCTATGCAAAATTTCACACGGATCTTATTGGCACAGTGGGGAACGGAAAAAGAAGTTGCTTGGAAAAATAATTATCAATTATGGGATGACTTTTATCAACGAATATAAAATAAGGGGGGTAGAGTTACCACAGGTTTCAGATTCGGATTTATTTATCAAGTTTGTATGGTTTTTGCCTATATACGAGAGCTAGAGCTTTTGCGTGCAGCAGGTTTTTTTCACCCTTTAGAAATAATTCGATCTGCAACTTTAAATGGAGCAGAACTTTAGGTTGCCAAGATAAATTGGTTCTGGTTCCAAATTGGAAAAATAAAGCCAGAATTTTGTAATTGTTGAAGAAAATACCAATTACAGAAATTAAAAGTTTATATGGAACCTGGAGCCGGTGGCGTTTAACAGATGATAATAAGGTAGTGGAGAGGGTTGGAGGCGAAAATAAATACAATTAAAGACGTGTTATTTACGATGCGAAAACGGCTGCTTGCCGAATGTTAAGAACATGGTAGCTGTTGAAAAAGCAAATTACAAATTGGAAAGTGGTGCACTGGGATGAAGGAGTAATTTTGTTTTTTAACTAATGTCTCGTTAATAAATGTAGCGCCAAAATAAACACTTTAGCTTCGAAAAAGCTATAGTGGCTGTGTTTTTGTGTATTTTTTCCGTATTTGTGTATTCAGCAGAATTTTCTCTAACATATATTTTGGACTATTTCCAATGAAACTGTCAAAATAGGCCGGTTGTGCGTGGCCCCCATAATGATTAAAACCTCTGTCCCTGTTTTGTTAATGGGATATCTGAAAAATTAGTAACATTCACAATTCCTTTGTAAAATCTGCTAATAATAATCTGAGGCCTTCCAAAAATTGGTTTTGAGTAGCATAGTAGCTTAGAAAATTATAGAGGTCAGTGTTTTTCCAATTTTTGTCTTTGTCGTATTTATCTTTTGGTGAACTGTTCGAGCATGGGTTTTGATTTAAAGTTTCATAACATTCATAATGCTTTTTTACATATAAGCTATCGGAAGGCTTCTAATTGGCCATTTCAACAAAGGCTTGATAGTCAATAACCTAATTGGTTGTCTATATCGTATTTTTTTTTGTACCACTCACACGAGCGACTTCTAATCCAATGACATTGACTTCTTCCGATAGTTATTCTATTCGTTGGTCAATTTTGTATTTCTGTAGGTTTCATTTATAAATCTGTGCTTTCTGGCGGTTATTTCAAACACGATTATAGGTGGTAAATGCTACTAATCGCTTCAACTATTTTTTTGTAGTTTCTGCTTTGACTTTTTGGATTATTTCACATCTGAAATAGAAGAAATGGCGTCAGTAACTTCCGCTCAAATGAACTGAACAAAATTTAAACGTTGTATTTTTGTTCCGTAAGTACTATTTGTCAATTTCGACCTTCTTTTTTACCTTTAATTTTTGAATTCAGAAGTACATGCGAAAATGCTAAATACTAGGGTGAACAGTATAATTTTTTTTCATTAAGATATGTATTTATTTGAACGAAGTACAAAGCTTTGTATAACTAAAAAGTAGCCCTCTAAAGAAACGATTAATTTTTTTAGAAGACGAAACACCAGCTGAATTTTAAATTTTACGACTTTTTAAAATTACTCAAACCTTTTGAGTTAGCAAAGACCTTGCGCTGTTTTTATCTACATTGCTAGCAGTCGTTTTACCTGCGCTGTTTTCAATGGCAAATAATTTCCTTTCCCTGCGCTCCTAAATAGTGGCGTTATTATTTTCTCGTAAACGTTTATAGCCATCATCCACATTTGTGAAGATAATGAGTCTTTTTTTTTTGTTTTATGGGATTAAATAAAACAATGGTTTGGGACTCTTTGTCAGCCCCTCCCATGAGGAATAATGCATAATCTCCATTTTTAAAATTATAAAATTTCAAATCCGGGCCGAAGTGCTTTTCCATTTCTGTGGCAAACTTGATGAGTGACCATATCCGTAAATCACCTTTTCCTGAAAGTGCGTACCATTCAATTACACTAAACCAAAATTTCGTTCTCCATAATCTTCCACTGTTGTCCATAAATCCTCGGCTTTCCATTGGCTGTTTTTATTTTTAATGATTTCGTATGGAATTTAACCTTTGTTATCAGTATCCTTTAGCTACAACGTCTCATCAATCGTATTATTTCCAAAATAATTCGGTATCGGTCATTTCTTTAAAAGGCCAAAAGGATTAAGGTTGATGGCTAATTGTGTCAAGGATTTTTTTAAATTATTATTCTAAGGCCTGTTTCCTCAAATATTCAAAGATCCCTGTCGCCCGATAATATGACTGGTAATTGAGTTCCTGGCCAAACTAGTCCAAGTTTAGTATTGATTGTATTTATATATCCAATTGTGGAAATTCCGTACTCTGATGAGCTTAAATTTACCATGTGTCTTGTGTAAGTTTTTTACTTTTTGGATCATCTGCTACGTCGGGGTCGCTGTAACATATTTATAAATGGGTTCAATCTAATCCATTTGCCCAAACTCTACCAATTTTAAAGGCATGATGGCATTACGGTTTGTTAAGGAGGCTACCATTGAAAACTGTATATAAGCTGCGGTTGTCCGCCATCTGTGAGCTTGCCATAATACTTTTACTTGTTGGTAAGTTTAAACGCTTCATTGATGATGCCCAAGTCCCAAGGTTGGGAATGTTGTTTGATTTTAATCCATTTGTTTTAATTTCCAGTTCCGTTATCGAAATGATGAATTTTCTGTTGTTATTTCCGTAGGTCATATGCTTGATGGTCTCAAAACTAAGGATGTTGGTCATTTCCATAACACCATTTTCTAACATCCAAACGTTTGAAACTTATTAGAGCAGACCAGGTTTACTTTCCTTTGCTTTCGTAAATAAATGTGGCCCGTTTTGAAATGGGCGCC
>Ga0163217_1020952_pt1 | contig 15548 bp, 26 predicted proteins | sample SynspAceP_FD_185933 | JGI IMG/M metagenome (GOLD analysis project Ga0163217, IMG submission 185933) | Saline lake microbial communities from Ace Lake in Antarctica - Synechococcus sp. Ace-P (PacBio error correction) | ecosystem: Environmental > Aquatic > Non-marine Saline and Alkaline > Saline ...
AATGGAGGATAAGGGTGGTGGGCTTTGAGTGTGTTGCGTAGAAGATGATTACGAGGGATTTGTGATGTTGTGGGGGGGAGAGGTGGTGATGTGGCTGGTGTCAGGATGGTGCCGTGCTTTGTTCTACTCTGCCTTTGGCAAGGGGAGGGGTAATTGGGGGGCGACTGATGGTTTTTCTGCATGGGCATGGTGCTGAAGGCTCTCTACCGTGACGTTGGGGGTGTTGGAGGTTGGTCGGGTGCGGGGGAGGTTAAGGATGATACTGGCGTTGGGCTGGTGTGTGCGGCTTATGCAAGCGGTTTGCTCGGTGAATCTGGCATAGGGAGGGCGGGGTTTTTTGTAATGGTTTTTGATGAGAGACGCTGATGGCAGCCGTGCTCCAAAATGGTTGCGGTGGCAGTGCTGATGGGAGTGAATGTTGTGGGCTATTGGGGCGGTATCCCGAGTCGGGTGCATTTTAACGGGCGAGGAGTTGTGAGGTTTGGGATTTTTATGCGATTGATGCAGCGTCAGTAATACGGTGAAATCCGTATTTGGAGGGGGGGATGGGCTTGGCGGTTTTATATATGGGGGGCTGTGCGCTTTGTGGAATGGGCTGTGGTGGGGGTTTGCGGTGCTGTGAAGATTGTGTCGGTGTCTGGGAAATAGTTGTTTGGGTGGGGCAGGGGTCGAGGTTCTGTGGTTGGATGGGCGCCGGTTGGTTCGAAGTGGAGAAGAAGAGGTTGATGTTGTGCCATTGGGCGCTGCGGTGTGTTTTCCTTGGTGGTGCCTGGGTGGTGTGTCGGTGGTCGGGCGCGCTGGCGGCTGGTGATTGCGGTTTGACGGGGCGTTGATGGCGGTTTGGAGCAGCTGTTTTTACGTGTTTGATAAGAGTCGGCGAGCGTGGGCTTTTTTCTCGGGGGGGCGAGCGCTGTGATTGCAGGAGTGGTTCGGAGTGGAAGCTGGTGGTATGCGCAATTGGCTGGCCGGGGCCATTGGCTTGGTCGCGTCGAGGACCTGAGGCGTTTAGGGGTGGAGCGGCGGGGATGCGGGGTGGTGCTGGTGGGATATGCTGGGGGATTCGGTTTTCTTTTCAAAAAGATGACGGATTGCGGACGTCGGCGAGAACTGTGACCGGAGAGTGTCATTTTCTGGTTACGAGTCTGGGTGAGGGGCTATTGGCGGAGGAGTGGGACCGTCGCTGCTGAGATTGTGTGCGGGAGAGCGCTTGTTCAGCAGTCGCGCGGATGGCTGCTCTGGATCGGGAAGGAGAGAGCGATGGTCGAGGTTGAATCTAAGGTCTGGATGCCTTGCGTGGGTCGTGGATGGTGAAGTGGATCAGAGCGTAAATGTGCGGTTGCTTTGCAAACGGTGGCCGGGCAATGTTACCGTAATGGAGTTGGGGTGTGCGCACTAGTGGTTCCAAAGCTATTGGGACTTCCGAGGAGATCAGAGCTCGTATGATAGAAAGTGAATTGGCCGTGCGCCTGTGAAGAAGCATGTGTGGAATTGCTTTGAGGAATTCATCTTGCCTGGAAGTCGGATGCTGCGCTTGGGTATTCGGCCTGGGAAAGGAGCCGTGGCCGGTGAAGGGGAGCCGGTAGGATGCTGCGTTGTATGCGGTTAAGCTGCGGCATAGGGCTACAGGTTCTGGGTGAGGTGGTTGCGGGCTGGACTGGGGTTTTCAGCGCGAAACCTGGCGGCCGTTCGTGGCCGTGGTGATATGCGTCAACCAGCTGGCACCCGGCTGCCTGGCTGGGCTGTAATGAGGCAACTGGATAGAGGCATGGGGGTTGAATATCTGATTTTGGTGAGTGAGCGTACTGCCGGCCTGAGAGGCGTCCGTGATGGTCTTGGTGGAAAGTAGAAGTGGGGCTACAGGAGTGGGGGCACGGCGGATTGGGACGCATGAATTATATCGGAGTTTTGTGCTGCTTTCTTGCAATGCGGAAGAGTTTAAAGATTGGGCGGTGATGTGGAGAGTGCGAGCCTTTGGGTCAGCGGCGGCGTAAGTCTGTGTTTCTGCTTGGCGCGATTCAGGTACGTCTTGGGGTTTGTCGGGGCTGGGTTTCTGGTGGCAATGGACGTTGCTGGCCGGGCGCGAGGCGAGTCGGGCCGGAGCTGCATGTGCGGGGCTGTGCTCGGAATGTGAGCCTTTTTGGGAGATCTGGTGTTTGAAGTGTGTTTGGGTTTTTGGAGGAGGGCTAGATGCCGTGTTTGCATTCGTCAGGCCGAGTGTGGTTTGGGATTCTAAGGGCTGGGTGTTAGGCTGGGTGCATAGGGGTGCGCGTTGGCAACCATTGGAGGTTTGCCCAGGGGTTTTCCTTCTGCGTGTTGTTCAGCTGATTTGGAGTGATTTTTCGCCAGTTTGACAGGTTGTGCAGTGGCAGCAAAGGGCGTAGGCGGCTGTGCCAGAGTGCCCGGGCTTCGGATCAGGCGGGCGTGCAATTCTTGTTACAGCACGCCTGATGGTGGAATTGCTGGTGGTGTGGGAGCGGCGGGTGGAGGGGAGGCTGGTGAGTGGATGTGCTGGTGCCGACTGGTGACTTGGCGGCCTGGATTTTGTGCCGACAGGTTGGTTTGCGATGGCACATGATTTTGCCGGCTGGTGTGAGTGTTAACTGGTGTTGATGTTTTCCGGGCGGGCGGTATGGATATCGATTTCAAGAGTGTGCTGCGGGGGCGTTTTGCGTAGAGATCGGATTGGAGGCATCGGCTGGCTTGGCCAATCACAGCGCCGCCGAGATTCCAGGTGCGTTATGGGGAGCTGGGCGTTCGGTGAATTTGTGGCGGGTCCAAGCGGTGATGTGGATTTTTTTTTTGTGTCGCGCTGGATTGGTCGGTGCGTCCTGGTATCCGTGTGGAGCCGGACATGCGTGGGTTGTATGGTGGGGTGGCTTTCAGGAGTTGGGGTACTGGATATTCGGAGGATGTTGCAGAGCGGCGTTTATACCCGATGGGTGCAGTGTGGGCCCGGTTGGGCTAAACGCAGTAAGGCTGGGAGGCCCGTTATTGATTGAAGTTTGGTGCGGAGGGTTCCATCTTTTTGTTATCTTTGGGGGGCTGTCATGAGGGGCTCCGCGCATTGCTGCTGGGCTTGGGATGAATGGCGTTTTCTATGTATGACTACGGGTTGACCGCTCATCACAAAGCTGCGGGTGATGAGGAGATGGCAATTGTGCTCTAAAATTGCTCGATCATGTTTGGCGGTTGCAGGGGCTGGCAGGGGAAGTTTCGCCCGTTGCGTGTCAGTGGCGTGGTATTTCAGGGTTTTCCGGAGGGGCAGAGGTGGAATTGCAGGCTCGGTCTGTGTATGTCACTGCTAGTATTGATCGACGGTGCTGGCGAGCATCGGATGTGTGGAGTAGCTTTGATTTCAGGCTGAACGTTGGGTGGTGCGGGTCAGATGTCTGGGTGGAGTGAACGCTTCTCCAGTTTGGGTTTCGTTTGGTGGGGTCAAGAAACGTCAAAGTAGAAGCTGGGCGAAGGGTTATCGATGATGAGTGAAAGTGGGTGGAGCGTTGCCCTTGATTGCAATTGGCGGCGTTGATATTGCATGGTGAAGGATTTTTCCGAGTTGCTTGCCTGGTTGGCTTGTCATTTGGAAGGGGCTGCGTGATGCGCCCGGTGGTTGGGTACAGCGGCGAGTCGTGAGATTTGCAGGCTTGAGGCTATGAGGCGTTAGCTAGAGACTGTATGTTGCTTGCGTTTTTTCACATCGCCCAGCTAGGCGGAGCTTTCTCCATCAGTTTCCGTGCTGGCGCAGATCTGTGTGTGGTAGAGTTGGTGGTGGGCTCTGCGGAATGCTGCTGGTGTGGTTTGGTTGCGTGGACGATTTGAATTTTGGGCCTTCCGCCGGATGAGCGGGCGGTGGCGTACCGACATGTCTTCGGGGGTGGCTTGTCGGTGTTGATTGCAGGTGAGTCCGATGTTTTGCCGGCGCCCGGTGTTTTGGTTTCGCCGAAGAGTCGTGTTTGCTGTTTGGGCTGACGGGGGCTGGGTTGAGGCATAGAGGGTCCAGACGTCTGGTGTGTTGAGGGAACTTTTTAAGGCGGGTGGCGTGGTGGGGTTGTGTACGTGTGGTCGGTTGGATTTTGGGTCCAGATATGCTGTTTTTATAGGTTAATAGGTGTTGTATGGAGCTGATCGAAACTTACATTCCTGGCCGCGGGTAAATATGAGGTTCCTGTGGAGTGCGGCCCCAAGCTGAGTCCAAGAGGGGATTGTGAATGGCTGGGGTATTTGCAACGCTAAACGAGGGGTTGTGTATTCCTGTTGAGATTGCTGATTTGTGTGTGTTGCCAGTATGGTCGCGTTTAAGCGATGTGCCGCGGCTTATGCTGAGAGTGTAGTTGACGCCGGATTTTTATCAGCGCTGTGGGTTTTGTTTTCTCGTGGCATTTTCATGCGGATTAAATGGAGCCTGATTTGGTGGCCAAGCTGTGGCGAAAGATCAGTTTTCGCCGTATAGTTATTCAGCCTTCTGAGGCGTGCGTTGATGGAGAGGGGGCGTTGATGATGCCTCGTGTGATTCGAGTCACCATCGAGTCTGTTCGCTGGCGCGGAACAGCAGTTGGGGCATTAGGCGCCATGGGTAGATGACAGGGCTCGAATGATGCGCGAGGAGGGCGTGCCCCGGGCGGACAAGTGATGTGTCGGTGTTGATCCGGAGGAATGCGATATTGCCCAGCGAGGCCCTGTTTATTGGGGCTCCAGTGGGGGTTGATTAATCAGATTCGCGTCTACGCCTTGGTGCTTGGGGCTGTTTGGGAATCGGTGTATCGGCCGATTTTTTTGTTGCGGTTGTTAGGGTGACTGTGGCGCCAGGGATTGGCGATTGCGCTGGCTGGGATGTACAGAGCACGTTCCGGTTGGATCGACTCTGGTGGCCAGGGTGATTGCGGGTGCGGGCTGCGATTGTTAGGGGACGGCATTGTCGCATGCGCGGTCAGGGTTGTTCGAGGCTGCTGCGGCTGCGCTGCCCGTGATGGATCATGGGCGGCTTTGGTAAGCGTTCGCCCGCGCCGGAACCTGGAGTCGCAGCTGCGCGCAGTTGAGGATCACCCCGCGAATGGTGTGGTGCTGAGGTAGCTGCGTGTTATCCTGTGTGAGCAGTTTACTGTGGCGTGATGGCTGGGTTTGTTTTTGTCGCGGCGGTGGCCATGCGTGGTACTGGGGATAGGCGGCATAGGCAGTTGTTTGCCTTGCGAAGCTTGCGTATAGGCGGGGAGTTGCGCGTGCGTTTGAATTGTTGCCGACTGAAGCGCGCAGGTTACCGCCGCGGAGTGGAATTTGCTCCTATCCGGTTCTCTGGCGAGTTGTCATAGGGGCGCAGGCGATGTGCCGGTGATCGGAGGCGGAGTTACAGGCGGATCCAAGGCGAGCCTGAGCGCATACTGCCAGTTTTTTTCTGCGCTTTCCATCCGCTGCCGCGCTGGTTGATTCTGGATTACGTTGCCTGGCAGAACGGCTAGATCTTTGGCAGCGCGAGCTGTTTTGGCGAGCCTCCGTGGCAGGCTGTTGATTGCCAGTCGCGCGATGGGTCTGGTTCGACGGTGAGCATGTTATAGGCCTTGCCCGGCAGTGGCGGGCGGAGGGAGGTGCGGAAGGATGCGCTGTGGGACTATTACGCGGCATTTATCCGGCCGGCTGCAATGGAAGGTTTTATGAGGCATATGCGGCTGCCGTTTTGGGCTGGGTTGATGAGGGAAGCTGATAAGTGTTGCTGCAGGCGGGGCAGGCTACAGAAGGAGGCAGGACCAGGAGTGCAGGGAAAGGGGGAGGTGATTTGTTGGCGAGGACAGGCTGTGCGAGGGCGGCGCAGCTATGCGCTAACCGGCGGAAAAGGTGGGGAGCTCCGGCGCTTGGGTCATTTGTCTGAAGGTGTGATGCGTGGCGAAAAAGGTTTGCCTCAGGGTTGACGATCAACATTGGTGTGGTCGAAGATGTTTTGGTCCTGGTTCAGGTTCGATATAGGCAATCGACAGGGCGGGCTTTGAGTTGGGGTTCCGTAGCGCGTGAGCCGGCTTGAAGAGCCCGTATTGTGTTGCTCGGGGTCATCGGGCGGTTGGTGACATGAATGGTTCCCGCATTTTGCTGGCGGGTTGTATGCTGGTCTGTTTGGAGTTATGGTGTTGGTTGGGTCAGTTTGTTTGTTCTATAGGTGTAGAGAAGATAATGCTTTAGTGTCTGCGAGAGGTTCTTGCATGACGATCCGGCAGCAGATGTCTTCGGGTCTACGCCGGGTGTCGAACGGAAGAATGCTTGGGAGAGTGTTCCGAGGCTGCAGGGCGGGCTGTTGTTTGACGACAGAATAGCGTATGGTGAGGGTAACATGACGGTTTTCTGTAGCCTTAGATCCAGCCTACTATGTCTGAGTGAAGAAGCAGCCGATACCCAGAGGGGATTTGATGTTTTTCGTGCCGTGGGGTGTGACTTGCCAGGCAGTGTAAAGCGACGCAGCACAGTGACCGTCGGTTGATTGTCTGTGATAATAGGAGATACTGTGGCGGAGGATGAGGTGTACGCAGGTCATTTGTAATAGCGTAGCCGTGGGTTTCGGCAGATGGGTATGCTTGGTACTCTTCTTGGGTGAAATGGCAGGAGATGCGGTGGGTCCAGGAAGTGTCAGCAAGAGAGTGCTTCGGATTGACCGCGCTAATCGGGGTCGGAACGGTGGGGCAGCGCCGGCGGGCATGGTGTTGTGCGGTGTGGCGCGCTTGAAAGAGTATATCGTAGCCCAGGATGAGGCGGTAGAGGGTAGCGCGTTGATCTTGCCAGCGGATATGCGGGAGCAGCATGGACGAGCTTGAGGGGTGGCGTATGGGCATAGGGCGTGTTGGGTGCGCGCCCATTGATTGTCGTCCCGGGTTCGACAGTGTTCTGCAGGGTGTCGGCGCACGGGTGTGGTTACCGTAAGTGCGGGCAGATGCTTCGGTGCCGCTGCGATGGCAGAGGTGATGATATAGGCGCTACTTGGTTGGTATCCAGATGTCGCCAGCCAGGCTGTTGTGCGGTTGTCAAACGGTATCAGTGTTCCGAGCTGAAGGTGTGTTTTGTTTTTTTTATATATGTGTTTTTCTGTAAATGTGTTTTAATTATGTTGTCAGTATTGGCGCCGCACAAACGCTGGCGCTTGAGATTGGTACTGATGCTGAGGGGTGGGGCGATAATTCAGGACAACGAGAGGGTTGTTACTGGTTGTGCGGCGCCGGCGGCAATGGTGAGCTTGGTGGATCCAGGGCTTGTGTTCAGTCAGGTAAGGGCTGGATTTAGGCATGCGCGGTCATGAGTTTCAGGAGCATGTAAGACTGGTGATAGCGAGGTGGGGTAAGTGAGATGGAGTGGTGCACCATGCCGCAGTGTTGGGGCGTTCAAGAAAATTGAAGCCCGGAATTCATTTCGGACAGAATGAGGTGGAATCCACAGGCACGGCGGGTAGTGTGTGGTCCAGCAGGCGTGTCTGGCTACTTACAATAGTGTAATGCGGAAAGTACAGGAGGTTTGGTGGGGCGGTGAAGTTGCGGAGAGCAGACAGGCAAAATACGTAGGAGCCTGTATGGTGGTGTTGAAAACTTGCGAGAGTTCAGGGTGTGTCTACATGCGGCGCTGAGATTAGTATGCCGAATAGGCTAGTAGGGATAAGGGAGCGTTGTGTGCGCTATCTAGTGCAGCCGATGACAGCCGAGAATTGGGCGTGGGATGATTCTTCGCAGGTTGGACTCCCCGGTCATCCGGAGGATTGGCTTGATTGCGTATCGTGCGCTGTACGTCAGAAGCATAGATCGGGAGTGGAAGACGCGGTGTAAGGGGTATAAGGCCGAGAATTACACACCAGGCGGCAGAACAGGTTGGTTTGATGACGTTATGCTTACCATTGGATTTTGAATTTTGGAGGTGTCGACTTTGTTGCAGGTGTTCAGCATCCTGGATGCGTACTAGCCGCCAGTGGTAAAAATTGGGGCTGTTGCCATTCTGGGGATGGGTTGTGAGGCTTTGTATGATAGGATGGGCGCTGATGCCGCTTTGGCAAGACGGGATACTCGGTCAGCTGTTTGAGGACGTGGATGCGGGGCTGAGTGCCATAGTGCGTGCCGACGTTCGGGCAGCGCATTGTCTGGGTCGTGCGAAAGGGACATGCCCAGGCTTCAGGGATACGTCCGGGGGTCATTAGAATTCGCAGGAGGCGTGAAGGTCTATGCCAGGCTGCATCTTAGTTGATTGGGTAGATGGGGTTTGGTATTGCTTGCCGCTAAGCTTTGGATGATGCACAGGCGATCGAGGGCTGAGGATGCAATGGCCAGAGCCTTGAGCGCACGGGGGTTTGCTGACTGGGCGGGGTTGTGGTCGCTATGCTTTATGTTATTCCAGAGGTTTAGGCTGGATAGCAGATTAGAGTGCCATGTGCGAATTGCGGTAGCTGTTTGTGGGTCATGGGCAGTGCCGGCAGTTGTTTGGAGCGGCTGTGCGGTTTTTTAGACCGAGCGTCCAGCAGAGGGCTGGGTCTAGCGTATGCTTGGGCAGGTCAGTTCGCGAGGTCGTTTGGGGCAGAGTGCGCATGGCGATGGGTAAGTGTTCTGCCTGGGATTATTCGGATTCAGTTGCCGTATTTTGTGCTACGTTGGGCGTTGACGCCGGTCCGGCAGGGTTCGCGGGTTGAATTGAAGGCTTGCGGTGCTGATATCAAAACCACTGCAGCTTTCACGTTGGCGGGATGACGGTTATAGAGCTATGCTTGATCGACCTGGTTCAAGATATTATGGGCGCAATGGGGTGCTTGCTGTTGAGGTTCAGTCAGGGTTGCGAAAGGCGCACCTTGGGTCATTGCGCCTGATATGGCTTTTGTCCGACGTAACTGGCAGACCCGAGAAAAATAGTATGGGAAGGCAGCAGGATATAAGGGCAGCCGGGGCAGTTTGGCCAGAGTGACATGGAATTGATCATAGACTGGGTCTTTGCCACGAAACCTAAAGAGCATGGAATCATTATGTGGTTTGAAATGTTCTGTTTGTTTGTGGAGTTATGTAGTTGTTTGGGCTGTTTTTATGGTCGGATAAGAAAGGCGATGGGTAGTGCCTTGAGTGTGGATTTATTCAACAAAGGAGGAGGAGTGAAGAGAGAGTCGACCTCAAGGCCTGCGTCGGTGTCGTTGGTTCTTGCGAAAGAAGGCGCTGAAGCGTGGATTAATCGCCCAAAAGCCACAGAACAGATGGCAGTTTAATAATTGAATTACCTGTGAGGGTTGTGCATTATAGCAGTTTTGATAAGTGCCGATTGTTATCTGAAATCGTTTTGCGGCTGGGTCCCCTGGATTTCCTGCTGGTTTTTGTTTGAGTTTTTCTCGGTTTGGCTTTGGACGTTGGGACGAGTGCAATGCGGCGCCGATGGAGGCATGTGGGCCGTGGCGAAGACTGCTGAATGCAGAGCTGCCAGTTTGGGGCCGCCATTTGTATTTGAAGGCAGTTTGATCAGAGCATGATTGGCTTGCTGATGCAATCGGGGCCGGCGGGTGTGGAAGTGCTGCCGGTGTTTTGATGATAAGGCGTCGGTCAGAGCCTGGTATCCGGCTTGGATATGGCGGACGGTAAGCCAGGTGAGCAGCCTGGATAGGTGACTGGCTCGAAGTGTGCCCAGGTGCAGACAGGGCTTTACTCGCAGGGTGGGCGGCCACTTGGTGGAAATGATTCGCGACTGGCTGGCAGATGAGCGCTGATGTCCAGCGGTGCTGGGCTGGGGCTCGTCTTAAACGCAGTCCCAGGCGCCTTAACTGGTTGCGGTAACTGACATGCGAGAAATGTGCTTTACGCGGTGGAATGGTTTGCGTGGATAGATTGCTGTTTTATCTGGGTGGATTCAGTGGATGGGGAATACAATAATGAGGAGCTAAGCCCGAAGTCGGAACCCGTGAGTCAGCTGGTGGCATTTTTGATCGTGCTAGGTATTCTGATGTGCATAAGGCCGATTGGGCCTTTATGGAGAGCATACAAGCTCCGATTGGTTGAGGAGTTTCATGGAATTGGCACTGGCGTGAGGTGGTAGGTCCTTTGGCGATTCTGGTGACAGCCCGGAGGTGCTGGAGCCTGCATGGCCTGCTTGCACGAGGCCGGCAGATATGTGGCGCTGGGCGGAAGCGGTCGTTCACTAGTATTGGCCTGGGAGCGCATTGCGTTCGCTGCGGAACGCTGGATGCGAGTATCCGGTTTTGGCAAGGCAGCATAGCGGCCATCTTAACAGTCCATCCAGGATGAAGGGCGGAGTTGTTGTGGTTGATCCTGCGTGTAGCATCGGAGTGACGAGCTGGAATTGCTCGCGATCAACTTTATGAAGTATAGGTGGATCACGGTCATGGTAATGTTCTGTTTGTGTTGGGGTTTGGCGCTGGTTTTGTGTGGTATTTCTGGTGTATAGTGGTAATGGGTCGGTTGCGGATGGGTGCTATGGCTTTTTGGGTACCGCGGGATAGGATTAGTGCCGAGATGCGCTTCGGTGAGGTGAGTTTCCGTGGGGAGTGATTCTGCTACGCAGGTATTCTCGGGCTGGTTTCCTGGGCCCTGGTGATGAGTGGAAGGCCGTCCTGGTTTCGTAGGCTGAGTTTGGGTGCCTGTTTCTGGTGATTGTGGGCTGTTGGACTGTGGAAGTCCTGAGTCTGGGAGTGGGTCCGCCTTTGGCGCTTGTAGTGAGTCCCTGTTGTTGCTCTTGTGGTCTGGTCTGTCTGGAGCGTTTTCCATGTGCACAGAGTGCCGTTGCTTGTTTGGCCGCTTTTAACTGTTGGTAGTTTATCGCCCCAGAGTCAGCTCGGTGGCTGGACAGCCCAACTTACGCCCGCGTGGCCTGTGTGGACTTTTTCCCACTGCCATGGTGTCTGGTGCCGGAAATGGATTTTGCGCGGGCTTCATTGTTATGAGATCGCCCCAATATCTGGGCGGCATGCCCCTTTGGGAGAGGGGGCAGGCATTCTTTACCCACGCTCGGCGCTATCGTGCAGTGTCGTGGTACTGATGCTGGCCTGGACTCATGGACGGGCTGCTAACTGGCGGGTCTTACGATGTCTGGTGACCAAGTGGCCTGGGCACACAATGTGTTGCGCATTTGCGTGGCCCGTGGGCTGTGCGCACAAGCGTAGGGCAACCCTGCTGTGGTTGTGGTCCGCTGTGATTTGGCTTGCGGCCACCGCTGCGGATGCGATTTTTTCAGTACGGGGTTGGCTTCGGCTGGGCAGCCGTTGATGGTGGCGCATACTGAGCCACTAATGTTACTACGCGATTTACAGAAGAAGGACTATATAAGATAGAAGCCTCAGGCGTCGGGGGGATGCACTGATGACTGTTTTTTTGAGGCATCCTGACAAGTCAGCGCCTGGCTGGCGTGCTATCTGGAGCTGAAAAGCCAAGGTAGTCGCTCCTGATGATCATCATCTGCCATTCGCAATGTTGCTGGCTAGAAGGCATGGTGCTGGATGGCTGGTACTGGGTAACTGGCAATTGCCTGTGCGCCGGATAGCGCTGCGTGAACTCATCAGGTCCGCGGCGGATAGATTCATTGGGGCCCAACGCTTGGGCCAGGCGCGTCATGCTGAAGGTCGATGTTCGCATTGTTCTTGGGTCGCGAGGGCTCTGTGCAATGGATACGGCTGAACGGCTGGCTGAGCTGGGTATTGTGCTATGAGGTGATCTATAGTGTTCTCAAGCGCGCCACCGAGACATGTCATTGGCGGCCGGGGCCTGCGCACGTTGCTGGCCTGGACGTTACCGGCAGGTAGATGCGAGCACTGCTGCTGGTGCTGATTAATCTTTGCCTGGCGCCGCATTTTCTGGCTGATTCCGCAGGAAGGTAGCAAGGTCGATATTTCCTGTGCAGGGTAACGCCATCGCGAGCGCTATACACATTGCACATTCTGCTGTACCCCTTCATCCTGTCGCCGTCAGTTGTGCTTATGGTGATATCACTGAGCGGATCATTTACCCTGAGGTGGACTGGTGCTTGGGGTGCGGCTTATCGGCTGGGCCGGGAAGTGGCGTCCGGCCCATCGCAGGATCAGACTTCAATTCTCCCTCTGGTATTGCTCTGGTTTCGTTGCACTGCTCGGGTGGCATCATATGTAGGTGGTGGTGGATGGCTTTAAGTGGTCGGTAAAGTTCTGCGGTTCTGGCGGGCATAGCGCTGGTGATTGGTGCTGGTGGTATCCAAGGTCCCGCCTGAGCGCTGACGTGACGCTCTCCAAGTGGGCATCTTCTGTCGACGCCCGCGCGGTATCCGAGTGGACATGCTGTCTGCGGATGGCGCAGTTGCAGGAGACTGCTCGGGCAGTGGGAACATGCTGTTCTTGCTACACCTTTTGGCCGGATTCTGGCCGACCTGGCTGAACTCAAGCAGGTGGGCGGGCAGTTACCTGAGCGTCCGCGAGCAACTGCGTGTGGACCATGGTCGTGTGATCCGACGCGATACCCGAGAGATGCAACAATACTGGGCTTCTTCAATGCAGGGTTTCACGGGTACCGGGAAGCCAGGGACTGGCAAATTGGGCCCGCGCCCTGTCGATTGCCTATATCGACCTGATACAGGTTACCGAAATACTTCTGGTCGACCACAGTGTGGCCAAGTGGTGAATCGTCACTGAGGGGCAATATGTCGGCTTTTTGCGGCCACGTCAGACTAGGATTGAGAATTGGCTGCCGCGGTCATTGGCTCCTGACGGTGGCCCGTGGTTAGCGATGAGCTGTGCGGCCGTCGGCAGCAGCCCTTGTCCCTGCAGAACGATCATTCCCCCGTTTCCCTGCACTGCCTGGCCTGGCGTCTTCTGTGAGCCTGCCGGCCTTGCTAGCAATGGTATCAGTTGCACTCGTTCAACCAGCCGAAACGCAGGGCATATGGCCTTGCATACCTTGAGATTCAGCGCGCCGGATTCGAAGATGCTCGCGTAATAGGTTTTCCAAGAGCATCGTCCTTGCCGCGAGGCCTGGTGCGCCCGCCAGTCTGCTCGGGCAAGGTTGCCGATAATGCAGTGCTCCGTCGAAGCAGAACGACATGCGCGGGGTGGCATCAACCGCGCTGGGCAGAGGCGTCGGCAATGCATGCTCGGCTGGCAGAATATGTGGAGGTTCGTGCCAGGCAACGTATCCAGATCACCGGCGGGAGCGGAGAAAGGCAGAAAACGTGCAGGTGATGCGCTTCACGGCTGGCGGCTTGATCCGCGCTGTAATCTGCGTCGGATCACCGGGCATGGCCTGGGATCGTTTGACTCTCGCCAGAGAATCGATAGAGAAATTGCCAGCGGGTCCCTGCGGTGCGGTAAACGCGCTGCTTGCTCTTCGCTCGGCACACTGAATTGACGGCAGCGCCTGCCCGCGGGGGCCGGTATAGGCGGGAGGGCTTAGGAGCAACAATGCCTATGCGCCTCATCTCAGAACTGCATGGGGCGGCACCGCTGAGCACAACTGCGATAGATAGATAGATATAAAAGAGAGTACGCTGGTTTACTAGCCACCAGGCATTTGCGCGGTTGATCGCTCATGCGCGCGCTGTGGCCCCAGGGTGTCTGGCGCGGGCGACTAGTCGCTGGTGCATTTTTACGGGCCGCGCCGTTGTCGATACCGCCGCTGCCGCAGCGGTCTCGAAGCGAATCCGCTGAGCGCCGGCAGGCGAATGCGTTGCGCCGAGCTGAGCGATGCCGGACGGATCATCCGGTCGCCAGATTTCGATCAGGAAAACTTGTGCCTCGGTTGACGCAGTGCCCAGGCAGTTGGGGTCGGATTGCGGCAGATTGCCCCTGGCCGCCGATCAGTTCCCGGCTTGAGACCATAATGCGAGAAAATCGGCTGTACAGCGATGTTCGGTTACGTGGCGGGCCTGAAAGGCACCGAGGAGGGCTGTTAGGGATCGGGCTTGAATGCTGAGTAATAGACCGGGAGGCGGAAGTTCGCCATAAGGGCTCGGCGGTGTGCATATGCGGCTATCGTCGCCTGTATCAGCACCGACGATCTCTGAGTGTTGTCCCGGGGCGACTTGGCGGCGTTTGTCTCGCGTCGATTCATTGAGGCGCTGTCGATTGTCCCCATGGTGCGGTATTACTGCAATTGCTTTCCCCGGGCAGCGATCAGTACTTTCGGGACTGGTAGCTCGATATTTCCAACCTGAGGAGATAGCGTAACGCCCGCTCCTCGATCAACGCCCGGATCCGCTCAGGATTGTCTGAGATGATATAGCCCGGAATACTATGTTCTTCGGCAGCAGCTTGGCCCGCGATCCGTTGCTCCTGGTGTATCGGCGATTTGGATAATGCCGAGTTGAGAAAACCCCGTGAGTGTTTGCCGATGATTAGAATCCGGTTCAGCTTGACATTATTCGGCATGAGAGCGCGCGGGGGACATCGCTAGAACGGCGGTTACGCGTATGTAATCGTAAAGACAGATTGGTCAGCAGGATCTTCATCAGGATACACAAGGGTCGGTGTGGGTAGCTGTGGCAGATACCATGCCATTGGTTCCAATGCCGTCTTGCCTTTGGAGCTGCGGTTGGGCGCCCACTGCTCTGGCACATGGAGGTCATATTTAGCCTGAGTCGGCAGATGGTAGTTTTTTCGATAGTCCATTAACCGTTTATACTGTTATATATAAAGATATTCCGTTGTGTAGAAATGCTCAATCGAGACGCACAGGGGTTAACAATCCGCGCTGCGACGGCCTATCGGCTGGAAAAAGTTCGCGCTTAACCACCAGGCTGTCTGAACTCTGGTTTGCGGGCAAAATCAGAGCCCCGGGTCAGGCAGAACGAGGGCATACCTGCCTGCTGCTGAAACAGAACCGGCGCGCGCAAACGATCGCGTATTCTGCAAGGTTCACCGATGTCAAGTGCCCGGAGAATGTCGACCGGCACCGGCTCGGCTCATGGCAGGCGAGGGCCCGGATCAGATAGTGTGCCATGCAACCATATCCACACGGCAGCATGCAGGTCGTGATTGCCACAGCCGCTTTCTCGACACCGGAGTGTGCGCAGCATGGCGGGAACTGATTGGAAGGTCGCCTGGGTGGGCGATGGTGGAAAAATCTGCCAGCCATCGTCTCTGAGGTGGAAAGGCTTCGATCAGAGCGGGCTCAGCGTGCAGATGTCCGAACTCTGGGCTGTGTACCGCCGACCACGTTGGCGCATAGGCAGCCTTTGCGAATGGGTATCAGCCCAGCAAGGCAGACTCTGGCGGGAATGACGAGTGGCGTTCCATGGCAATATCAGATGGCCGCCATTGCCATCAAGTGTTTCGACTCAAGGGGCTCTCGGCTTTACGCGCAGCGTGTTTTCAGGCAGGGTCATCATGCGTTTGACCCGTTCGCCGCAGATTCGGTACTGATGGCGGTTTCGTTGAGCTCACCATAAGGAAACGCACGGTGGAAGCGTTCCAGCTCCACCAGGACAGATCTGACCGCTGGGCTCCAGAAGTCTCGCAGGCGGCTGTATCTCGCTGATTTCCCAGCTTTACGCTGCCTGCGCAGCAGCGGTGTTCGGGATATAGCGAGCAGGGTTGTCATTCAGACGCTGGAGGCCTGCAATTGCCGATCGCTCTTGCCCTCCGGGAAGCC
>Ga0163217_1022948_pt1 | contig 15547 bp, 5 predicted proteins | sample SynspAceP_FD_185933 | JGI IMG/M metagenome (GOLD analysis project Ga0163217, IMG submission 185933) | Saline lake microbial communities from Ace Lake in Antarctica - Synechococcus sp. Ace-P (PacBio error correction) | ecosystem: Environmental > Aquatic > Non-marine Saline and Alkaline > Saline ...
GCTCTTGGAAAGTTGAAAAGAAATCGAAGCAGAGCCGTTTGCAAAAAAACGCTTTTTGGAAGGGATTGGAAGTTACCCAATCAACCTACTCTTCCTCAAACAAATCCGGTTGGGCTGGTTGAAGGCGTCAGGAAATTAAATCGTTTACGAGGTAAATATAGATTAGCCTGTTTTGTCAATTTAAAAATGAAATCAAGTATTTCTGAAGCCGACCCAAGTGGAAGTACACAAACTTGTCTAGAAGTTGAACCTTTTAATCCTAAGGCGGCGGACTCATTTATTAGTTAACATTGAACAGCTGGGCAAGAACCGATAAGTCGATGGATTAACTCTGGAGTTTTCTAAAACGTTTCGTCATGCTGGGTATTTCATGGCTTGCCCTTAGCCGTAGTGTAAAATTTTTTGACAATCAATTTAATGAGAAAGAAGATAAAATAGTTGGTTTACGTGAAATATTGGCTAGGCAAACCAGTACAGTTTTGTAGTGCTATTGATGGGACCCGAATTGTGGGCCTATGCTTCGGTAGGTACGGGAGTCCAATTATTCAGCAGCCTAATTTGGTTAAGCGCCATCTTGAGCATGATTGGGAATGCGCCAATATGGAGCCGCTTTATTCAGAGAGTCTGGCCCTTGAATCACCATTTTGGTGCGTTATGATAAAAGGGGTAATGGACTGTCAGATGGAATGTTGCAAATATTTCTTTGAAAGGCATTTGTTTTCAGACTTAGAACTGTGGTATGAGGCGTCTAAGTATAGAGCAAGTTTTCATTATTGGGAATTGTCTCAAGGCGCTGCAGTATTCTATCGAATAATGCTATCAGGCAACCCGAACGGGTTAAACATTTGATTTTGTTGGTGTGGCTATGCTGCAGTTGGGCGAATGTGCCAGTGAAGAACTAACCATCAAAGAGCGTGAGCAGTCAATTGACTCTCACCTGCCTTTGGGGTGGGGGAAGACAATGCCTGTTTATCGTCAAATATTTTCTTCGACCTTCAATGCTGGAGCAACGACTGACGAACTCACCTGTTTTTTAATGACTTCCCCAACGTCTGACACGTCCCCAAAAATGCAGTAACGCTTTTTGTCAGTAAATTCAGTCAACATTGATGTAAGGGACAAACTTGCAAAACATTAAGGTACCAACAATTGGTTATGCCGATTTCCTGGGGTGACCAACGAATTCCGGTTAGCGTAGAACGTGATGATTGCTGGCGTCCCAATTCCTGACGCTGAATTTGTTCCGGGTAGAAAGTAATGGGCCATGTTATTATGGTAGAGGAAAACAGCATCGAAAGTTTTGTTTGACACCGTAAGCGGATTTTTATTTGCACCAACTAATTTTTTACTAGCTACTCGGTATTTTTGACCTTTAGGTACAACCCTTGTCAATCGTCTCTAGATGCTATCCAAAACCAAGCAACTAAGTATTAAGCGTATTCAAAAATCCACTAATAAAGCAAGTTTTTTAATGCTTAATTTGTGGATGGAAGGAACAAATCAATAAAATACTACTTTTCTGATAACTGCTGCAATGAACAAAGCCGGTCGAAACGTTGTTCAAGTATAATAGTGACGCTTCATCTTTGGAAGTGTGGGGTGTTAGTAGGCCCGTTTTCAAAACAATCCAAGGACTGGCATTTCAACATTCGTTCGAGTTTTGTGACTTTCTATAAAACGACCTATAATAATTAGTGAGTATAAGTATTTTAAGCGATTAATAATGCTATATCTGTATTTAGTCAGCGCAAACGGTCCGGTTGCTGGATCAGCTTAAAGATAACCAGACAAAAGGTTGGGGTAAATTATGACCAATTACGTAACGCAAACCTGCTCGATAATTGTATGTTGCATCAGTTGCGCTTTCACTTGGGGCAGGGGCACCATATTTGTTTTTGAATGTTTGCAAGAAAGTCTTTGCAAACGACGTTGATGCGCCACACAAAACCTTCATTGTTCAATTTCAACTTGCGCACCTGTTTTTAAATACCGGCCCATTGCTTCAGTGAATTACATCGAGCTAAGTTTTGTTGTGGCTGTAAAGGTAATTAACCAAGCCATGGGTGTTTGGGGCTTTTTACCTGAATTTCACCTTGTTCGATAAGCGGCAATTTTCAATGCTCCATTTGTATGGCTTACGATGCACGCCTAATTCTTTATCCGCCTAAATGGGCAGAATTACCTGTGCCGTAACCACAGTTTTCAGATATCCCCCAACCTTCACTAATGTTAAGTTCCAAGGCGATGAAACAGTGAATTAATGCAGAGTGCTATAAGGTGCCCGAACCACTCGGCCCAAATACGCAACATGGTCGAAACCCAATTTGCTTTCGAATTTGTTTAGGCAATGAGTTGTTACAACCAGGGTAATTGGCCATTAAAAAATCTTAGTTTGATGAGATATTTTCGCCAGAAACACTTAACTGGAATTTTACTCCACAACCTTGGTACAGAAACGAAATAGAGGGACGTACATTTTTTTATATCACGTTGAAAGGTACTCTGTGATTCGGACAAAAATTATCCGGCACAGACCACTATAAATTGCTGGCGTACTCTAACGAATACGACGTCTAGCAGTATGTGCCAGAGCAAGGTAACTCAGGCAAGCCGATCTTCGGATGTCAAATTGAAAGTACTTGATGTGGCTTGCCCAGTCCAACTCAAGAGCCAAACGTATGCACCACCCTTTCGTTGACCGGTACTGCTTTTAATGTATAGGTAATCGGTCCAGGACATCAGCGAGGTCGCGCCCAAGGGGAGATATTGACTGGCAAAATGCGCAGTATTAATAAGTTCAATCCAATTCATCGAGCAATTTGCAACAGAATGAGGTAAGGTTTACCACCTTTGACAATTAATTGGGATTGCCTGATTAACTGTGACTGAGGATTGTCAACTTCCCCCGACGGAACATAAGTTAATATCAGCAATGCCCGCACGATGATTGAATGTGGGCAGAATGCGCTGAGGTAAAATATAGGAACAGAAAACGTGACCTGCCAGTCATAAATTCCAAGATCGGCGATAAACCAATCAGCACAGTTTTGAAAAAGATGCCAAATTCGGCTAACCTTTGAAAAGACAATTTTGTTAGTTGGCTTGCTACACGTCGGGCTAAATTTGGCCTACCTCTTTCCACGAATACGGTTTGACAATGTCATTGAACCGGCTGATAAAGAATAAAGTCTCGGTCACCTCGAGTAGATCCCCAATAATATAACAATCGAAAGGGATCGATTCAATGAGGTGTATTCATCAAAAGGCAAAGATGATTTCTCTTAAATGCACAGTGCATTGGAAAAGCAACTGTACAAAAATAAAGACCACCAGGATAATTCAATGTGGTCCACTTAAGTTGTAGGATTTGGTATTTGATTTCGTGTATATTGACTATCTGCGAAGCGCCACGCGACGTTGCAGACGGCCGCCCAACCAACGACGATACTGCATGCTCTTTTTATCCGTGTAATAATTGCTTCTGCAGAAAGTGTCATTTTGTTCGTCGAAAGTTTGTTGATCATTAATCAGATATTCCGGTCTGGCGATACTGACCTTGCTTTCCAGTGTAATTTTTATCACTGGCACAATGGTATTGGGCCATACCGTCCATCATCGACGAAATTTTGCTTCGTTGTCTGAATCTAATGGACAGATTGTTTGCACTAGTCCAAGTCTTCAGGGTGTTTCCGTTCAAGTGTCGGTATGTGCCGCATCGATGACGCCATTTGGCCTTGACCACGGTGATACTGTAGATACGTTCATGTGAGTAACGTGAGTCGGTTTGTAACTCTGACAGCGACTGCCTGCTGAAATAGGAAACGCGTGAACACCCTAATCCCTGTCACTATCATTAAACACGGCGCGTTATTCTGCGAAGTAGACGTCGTGGTATAGAATCTTGATTTTTCATATTGTGCACAATTCCGATATATTTAAAAAGTTAAGTTTTTGTTGTAACGATCCTTTCTAAGAGTCTGCAACGCGGGGACATCAATAGGCATTCGCTTGTATAAGCTAAACAGATATGAATGCCAAAATGATTATTCCACGCGACACATACAAAATCTGCATATGGGACTCGGTAACGGCCGTTTAGCGTATGCTTGGATTTATTAAACTTTTAGGTCTAAACTGTTAGTAGAATAAGGGGTTGTACGTTAAAATCAAGCGTTTGCATGTGCGTTGTATTTTTAAAAAGACCGTGGTATTTTAAAAATTTTGAAAAACTCCTAAGTTCGATAGGTATGTCAAGTTAAATACGAGCGGACCTCAGAAAGACGGTGCGATAATCAGGGCAATGAAAAAAGACCAATACTATGCCGATATCGCTAGCCCTCCCAAATGATCAGTCAACGCTGTGTGCTTTATCGTAGATTTACACTTAGCTTAAGTGTACATCGAAGAGTTAGCTGGCAGCAAGGGCATTAAACTGTCAGTGCTCGAAACTAGTCAGAAATGGTGTGAATAGAATTCGGGCAAAGGTACTGCAGTAAAAATCAGGAAAGAACCGTGGACGATTAGTGATACTTGGTTCTTGATGAGGTATTTATCAAGGTCACGGTGTCTAACATACCTTTGGGGCGGGCACAGTCGATAAAGGGAGGGCGACGTAACTGGACATTCTTGTTCAAAAACGCAGACACAAAAAGGCTCCCGGCCATGAAGTTCTTTTAGAAAATTATTGAAGAGCCAAGCAGACAGCGCCATTTAAGATAAGTTTACCGAATAATGCGAAGTTATCGGCTGCGAAACAGGGAGATTTAATGCCCAAGAGTTGATCATTCAACCCAGCAATACGAAAAACACCGCTGTGAATTGTCTCATCAGCCTATCGACAAAGGAAGGCAGATGAAGGATATTTGAAATCACAAGGCAGGCTCAACGGTTTTCTCCTCGTGTCAATGGCAACTGTAATAACCTGTTTAGGCTTGGGCGCTCATTTGTTGAAGCACTGGGGAATATAAGGACAGTGCGTACCGAGCATTTAAGGAAGGGGTAGGGTTAGTGTGGCCGTCCAGAAGTGTGACAATAAAACTACTAAAAACTCGGTCTTATCATCTAAACTCGTTAAGTTGACATGCCTCAAGTTTGTAAAGCGTCCTAGCAACAGGCATGACAAAAAAGAAAGCAACTAAAGTCCTAGCCATTACATAACATTCCTGCGGCGATATCGTAGCCGAAGCGTTCACGGCCCGTTATCCTGGCTTTATATAAATATTGTGTCCGCTTCTCTAAGGCCTCTTTGTAAATGAATCCTGTTATTGCAAGAAGCGTCAATACCAATCGACACGGTGATACATGTTTTTTTATTGGTAAGGCAGGAATTTCAGCGAAAGCGATAGAACATTGAAGTCCGTTAGCTAAGTGATTAAACAATCACCCGTAGCACCTGAACAACCACTACAAACTCTTCTTCCTCCTATAGCGTGCCACGCAGTCCTCATCTCGAATAACATTACATTCAAGCGCAGTGGCTAGCTGCCTTTAATACTTCATGCACCAACTAGAAGACCAAAAATTATCATTTTATAGACTCGAAGAAATCCCAAATCCTAAAAGCAACACCGATAGAAAAGTCTAAACGAAAGGGCTCGTTTGTTGAGTTTGTAACGAATAGTCGTCTAACAGTGCAAATTCTATTGGCTATGCCGGTAAACCTGTCTGTAAAGGCTAATTTAGTCAGCTTCCTCTCCGGTTGAAATATCGGTAATGTGCCAAAAATCCTTGTAAAAAGTAAGTTTGTTCATTTGTAAATGCGCCTTTACAGTTTGTTTTTTGATAATTTAAATAATCATCTAAATCGCTTTAAACTACAATAAAGTGCCGCCATGCAAGTTAATTTTAAATGATAATGATACGTTTCTTTTGGGTGTTATAAGTGCTTAGTTTAAATTTTAAAAGCTCTATTGGCAGAACAAGGAATTCGCAGAGGATAGGGGATAACCATACAAGAGGTTAGCGAGTTGACAGGGATCAATAGAATGACCATTGTCAAATTACGAATCACAAGGGGCAAAATGGCTCATCTACCGGTCATTGATTTAAATTATGTGATCTATTTTGATGTCCTATTCAAAGATGCTGGTAGAGCATATTCCAAATTCCTAAAAAAGTCTGATTGAGTCCTCCTTCGCAAAAATAATTGCCCCATGTTGTGGATGTGGGATTAGATAAAGGTAAAGGGTTGAATTCATTAAGCGTAATCATTTTTTAAAATGCACCATTTGCCATCCTTGGTTCATTTAACGGGGGATCACTTTATGCACCGAATCTTTTGTTCCTCCGATTGGCCAATTTTAACTATTCAAGTTGAATGTATTAATGCTCATAGAGCAGTTTTACGTTAAAAATTATCTATCTAAAAAATTTACAACGAATGGAACATACGTATTTTAAACTGCTTTAAAAGCGTGTAAATCACTAATGGCTGAAGGCCAGGAAAAACAGTGGGTTGAAGGAGAGTTGTCGAAATGCACATTAGCACAGATTGGGCACGAATTTGCCACTAATTATGAACAACTAACTCGATCGCTCGAAAGTAATTAAGTTGGATGTAAAAAATGTTATTTATAATCAGAGGTGCAAAAGATGGTGGTGACGCTACTGGGCTTGAACCATTGACCCCCGCCTTGTCAGGGCAATGCCTCCAACTGAGCTAAGCGTCCGGGATGTTGATTTTAAGAAAAGAAAATTTGTGGACGCTACTGCTGAACCAGGTGACCGCCCCCGCCTTGTAACGGGCGATGCTCTCCCAACTGAAGCTTAAGGGGCGGTTCCCAAATTTTCTTCAAAGCTTTTTACTGGCTTTTACCAATGAACTAATAGGGCTTCAAATCTTCCTTGCCCTAACTAATTTATTTAATATAAATTTCTTGCTCTGGGTAAGTTGGATGCGCTATAAATAGGAGCACTTTTAGTTGTCAACAAAAAGTTAAAATAATGTTACGTGTCAAACTCTACCGTATATGTCCGTATAGTTTTTAAGTAATCAACAACTGACAGGTGTTTATATAAGAAGCTAAACTTAGGCTTTTATAAAGGCCATAGACTGATAAAAAGCGCCAATTATTTTATAAGGAAACTAACATCCCATGACAGGGTGGACTCGATTTCTCCAAGCCCTACCGTTTCTTCAACGTTTGGGTGGTGCGCGTATCTGCACTTTATTCTTTGGTTTATAATGCAAAAAAGGCCAAAGGTTGGAAAGTTTTAATCTACGTATAGGAAGATCTGAATATTGAACGTTCTACCCAAGAAAGCATTGATGCCATTTTAGAAGGTATGGATGTTTGGTGTTAGTATGGGACGAACGTTCCTTAATTATCAGACTCAACGTTGAGAGCGATAATAATGAGGTGATTGGAGCAAATTAACTTGCTGAAGGAAAAGCACAAATGTTTACCAGCGGCAGAGCTCGAATGCCAATTCGTGAAGAGCAGAGAGTAAAGGTGAAAAACTCGCTACCCTGGTTACTGGCGAGACAGCACGGAATCATCCACAAGAATCAACCGTTTTGCGATACCACGTTTTAAAACGCCGCAAACCGCCTCGGTGGTCCGTTAAAGACCACATTAGGAGCAATATTGAGATTTGCTAATGCGAGTTAGATGACTTGATCATCAACGCACCGATGGCGTACGACTTATAATTTGTTGTGGTAGTTGATGATTGGTGAAGTGGGCATTACCCAATGTCGTTCGAGGTGAGACCATATCAATTAATACGCCCAGACAACTTAATATAGTTGCAGGCTCTAAGGTGCACCTATTCAAATATGCCTCACGTTTCACAATGATTTGGGCGATGATTGGCAAGAAATTATCTAAACGCCAATGGTGCGGTCAAGTGTCATGGCAATATCGTGATGAGGATATCTGCCACAAGCCCTGTTGAATTTATCTAGTGCGTTTGGTTGGTCACAATGCGACCAAGAGATTTCTCTTTAGATGAAATGATTGAACTATTTACAGCTTGGATGCCATAGGACAATCTGCTCTGCCTTTTATACCGATAAACTGATTGGTTAAATCAGCACTAAACTGCGAGCTTTACCGCCTAATTAGTTCGCAGACTATGCTCGTTGGCATTTTTGAAACAGCAGGGCATTGATTTAAGCCAAGGCCCTAAACTCGAAGAATTTATTGCTGTGCAAGCAGAGCGGTTAAAAATCTTAAAGAAATGGCCAGATAAGTTCCGCTAATTTTTATGAAGATTATGAAGCATTTGACGAGGTCAGCGCTAAAAAACATTAAGACCTGTGCCGAAAGACGCTTTGCTGTTAGTAACAAGTAAAACTTAATGCTATTGATTTGATTGGTTAAATACCAACACCATTTTTCTATGATAGAGTTCTCGCAATAATCAGAGCGGCCGATGAATTAGTTTGGAGGCGGCACAGGTTTTTTAGGATGACAAGTTCCCTTAGAGCGTGTGCGCGAAGCGAAGGGGGTAATTCAACCTGCACTGAATCAACTTTAAACTTGTTTAAAACCTGAGCAAATTGAACAACGTATAGCAAAGCGCTCGCCCAATATATAATGCAATCAGAGAAAATCTCCCTGAAAAAATCGTTGACAGGAAAAGAGCCAGATGCCTAGAATGCCGCCCCGCTGTAAGGAACGACGAGCGAAAACAAAATTTGGAAACTTGTTTTGAAAAAATGTTTGGGGCCATAGTCAGCTGGAGAAGCGCTTGCCAATGGCATGCAAGAGGTCGGCGGTCATCCCGCTGGCTCCACCAACTATCATGGAATGTCGTTTTTAAACCTAGTTAAAGCGAATAGGAAAAATTAGACGGGTTCGATATATATATCGAGTTTTGCAGGAAGTCTCAAAGGCTTGCTTGGATTTTAAGTTGGAAAGGTTGCCGCGCGGGTTTCGCAGGCTGACCTTGTCCCAAACAAAACCATCTCAAAGCGTGCTTGAAAGAAGATTTTTTGTCCCATCGTCCTAGAGCCTAGGACTACCGCCCCTTTCACCGCGCGTAACAGGGGGTTCGAATCCTTGGGGACGCCACATTATTGGAGTTTAAGGATTAACTTCACACCTGTAAAAGGTTAACAAGGAAAGTCTCAATGATGCCTAGATTGTGAGATAAAATAGTTTAGACGGGGTGGGGTAAACTAATCGCGCAGAGAATCTCAAAAGCATGCTTTGAGTAAAGATTTTTTGTCCCCATCGTCTGAGGCCCTAGGACCCGCCCCTTTACGGCGGTAACAGGGGTTCGAATCCCCTTTGGACGCACAAAATATCAAAAACGCAATAAGCAATTATGCCCGGGTTTTTTATGTCTAAAAATAAACAGAACTCTTTACGGAAAAAAAGCTAAAGAGATCTCACCACAGAGGACACAGAGCTGAGCCCACCGAGAAAAGCGAAATGAATGTTAGGATATTCGGCGAGTGCACTTTTGTGTACCTGCGCAAACTTGTCCGCTGCGCTAGTCTCAGTGCAGACGCAATGGTAGAGGCGTTTATTAAGAGTGATCAATGAGGCCTATGGCAACTTCAGATATTTTCTTGGGGACGCCAAAATAAAAAACTAAAAAGCCTTACGTAAAAAACGCTAAAGGCCACTCACCACAGAGGCACACAGAGGCTGCGCCACCGAAAAATCGAATTGATGTTAGGATATTCTGCGAGTGGTCACTTGGTGTACCTTGCGGTGCAAACTGCCCGCCTGGCTGCTTAGTGTTCAAGTCTCGACGTATGGGCAATGCGTTGATTCAGATGATTAAATATAAGCCTATTGGCAACTCAGATATTTTCTGGAGACGCCAAAATAAAACTAGAAGCCTTACGGTAAAACAATAGAAGCTAAAGAGATCTCACTCAGAGGACACAGAGCTGCGCCCACTGAGGAAAAGTGACTAGAGTTAGGATATTCTACTAGTGGTCACTTTGGTCTCTTTTCTGTTCGTACCTTGCGGTGCAAAACTTTGCGCTGCTTACAGGTTCAGGGTGTCCGACGTTGGGTAGCGTTTATTACGAGTGATTACTAGGCCAATGCAGTCCCTGATGTTTTTCTCTATTTCTTTTTACCCTTTGGGCGTATTTTTGCTTATTTCTACGTTGGTAAAGTTGCAGTAATACCGCTAATAACAATTGAATGTGTATTGCTAAGTGCCGATGCGCTCGCCGTGTAAGTTGAGCAATGAAATAGCTTCGTAATAATCTTTTTGCAGCTTACCAATGGTCGATGTGCCGGCAAAAACATTGCTCAATAATCTTAGATTGAAGTGTATTCCATTGGCTTATGTTTTGGGGCACGCCAGTAACAATTCACCAAGCACTTGGGGTCCCAAACGCTGCAAAGATTATCTGCTGATAAAGTAGCTCTGCTTTTGAAATTCATGTGACATCGATAAAAAAATTCTTCGGCAGGTAAGGTTAAGGTTTGATCAAGTTTGAGCACTGTGCTCGCCACTGGATACTTCGGTATTGCTGCTAAGATTAACAACACTAAAGCCGGTTTTTGCCAAAAATCTGCAAAGCCTAAGTTGAGACCAAAAGAACTACTTAATAAGATACATGGCTACCTTGTGCGCTAATGGCAATGTAGTAAGTGAGTAATTTGCCTAAGCCTCGTGATTGTCGTTCTCTGTTAGGCCCATGCGCGTGATTGCGCCACTTGTGTTAACTCGCAAAAAGCACATGGCATACTGAAAAGCGAAGATTTTGTGCCAATAAGTGAACCCTTTACACGTCTGGCGCCTGTGGCGATCTTATTTGTTTACTTCAGTTAAAACACGAGCCGCCTCTCAATGATAAAGAGCAACGCCCAATATGTGTTTTTATTTGTTTTGATGCACAAACAATGTTGCTCAGGCGAGTCCAAACATCTGACTAAGTCATCGGGATGGTTGGTAAATGCGCATTGATAAATAGCTTCAAATAGCCTGAGTTTGAAACTAAGTCAAACCGAGTTAGTTGTTGTTACTTATACGAAATATTCAATTTTTTCATTGCTAACTTTATACTGCTGGTACTGGCAGTGAAACGACAACAAACAAAAATGCAACCATAAAGCCCACCTCCAGATAATCCCCACATAACCAGCGCCGTGGCGTGATGTCATTTGTAAAAAAAAAAAAAAACCCAAGGTTTTGAATTGTGAGTTTTGTGCTGTTTTAAATACGTTTACGCGTAATTCAAAACCACGACCACATGCCTTCCATTAACCGTGCAAGGGGTACAAAACATGCCGTGAGAATTTTATCAATGATTTGCATCCAAGAAAAGAGTCGCAATGGCAGCTGCTCATCGATAAGGATGATATCGCGCTATGTTCCATTTTGCAGTAAAATTCACGATGGGCGCCAGTAGGTGAGACTTCCTAGGTCGGATCAAGCTGTTTTTGCTTACTTTACGTTCTGAATATTATTTTGGGCATGATGAAAAACCCGCTCAATGGTGCAGGGGAGGGCGCAGTAATAATAATACTTTTGCATAGCTTTATTGATTAATCTCCGCTCGCCGCTAAACCTAGCGGCTGAACTGACTTCCCTCTACCTCGAGTCTGCACTCAAAACCAGTGGTCGATTTCTATGCACCGTTCGCGATTTTGGATAATGGCAGCAATGGCTTCCGGATGCTCATCAGGTTAATCTGTTTAACCCATCTTGTGCTTAGAACAAGGAGCTGGCGTGATTGAACCATAAAAAATTGTGGGCTCACCAGGCAACATTGGGCATCGGCCCTTGCAGTTTGCTCGTGAGTATTAATAAAAACGAACTGTTGTGAAGACGGCAAATAGCCAAAAGATACCCTGTTTGCCATCTGGGCACAGGGTAGCTGGCCAGTCCTTAATATTTGGCAAATCAGTACCATAATCCAACTACAGCGCACCACACCTGAGGAGCAATGAACGGCATGCCTCTAAACCTGAATAACAATTAAATCAGTAAATGTTGATCAATTCCTTGGTCCCAAAACCTGGCGATACTGTTTTGCTACAGTGCTTGTTTTGTAAACCTCACGTTGCCGAATCCATAACAGCAACGAATGGAGTCGGCTAGTAAGTTATTGGCTGTTCAACATGGCCCCAATTGCTCCTGGTCCGCTAATTACCAATAATTGGCGATGCACGGTATGTTTTGTGTTCCTTGATGAAACCAAGTAGTATTTGATTGTACAATTCACTGTTATAGTCTTTTGGATGTAAATAGCGCCTGCCTAGTTTATGCAAAGTTTACAAGAATACGAATGCCGCTTTGTTATCCCGCCGATTAGTGGATGCCCAACGATCTCAATTACCAACTCCTGTTTGGTGGCCGCGCCTTAGAAGGATGATGAAAGAAGCGCAATCTATGCTATTTGTCAGCTAGAAACGAAAATGTACGGTTACAAAGATATTGGGAAATCAGTTGAAATCGCTGATGGTGGGGCGACGTGTGAAATTGGCTTCACCACAAAAAAAGTTTGGTACTACCTCGATTACGGTGAGTGTTTGGTAAGAAATAAAAATCCCAACAAAACCATCTGTTTCGGCGGATGATATTGTGTTGTAAAAACTCGACCCTGGACCGCCTACCTGTTGCTCATGGTAAGACATTGAAAGAATTAGAAAATTCAAACCAAATCAAGAAAATCAGTAGACTCATTTAAGTGTTTAATATTATGTTGTTAAAGCGCCAATTGGAATCTAAAAGATGCAGCAAAAGGGAATGAATATTGTGATTAAAGTACTGTTACTTACTGCGTTTTATTGGCCCACAGCGTGTGTTCAAGAGCAGCAAAGATAAAACAGGCTATACGTAATTAAAAGAATTGTCTTTACCGCGCTGATATTAGCAGAACTCAGGATTGTACTGCCCTGAACAAAACAGCGTTATACTAAAATGATCGCAATGAACCAATTGTTACAAGTTAAATTAATCCGGTGAAATTGAACCAACAACCAAGTAGATGTTAAAAAATAGAGATTGGGAATCCCTCTTACTGGTGATAAGCAACATTTTTATATTGGTGATATCGAATAATAACGGCAAACGTAAAATTATAGAAATCATGTGATTGATAAGGAGGTGGATGCAAAGGTCAAACGCAGTCCTACAGATTCTTATGCTGATTATAATAATTGATAAAAACCCGAGTACCTGTTATCACGATTTTGACGCAGAGGCCTTTTGTTAGTGGTTGGTGCAGATTTAATCTACTTTCAAAAGTGGCAACCCAGATTGGCATATTTTATAAATTAAAGTAAAACTGAGTTGATACAACACGTGGACCTATGTTACGGTAGAAGGATACCAGGTATCGTGACGGGTGTAGCATTATAATGCCTGTTACCAAAGAATTGTAACTAGTCGGCTATAGTCCCGTATGGATTGGGGGGAGAACTTTTCCGTGCATTTATTGCAAAATGGAATAGCCGTTAACTTGTCTTGGCAGTTACCTTAACTGTTTTAATCAGGTAGAAGGTATGTGGTGAGCCCCAATGGCGGAAGTATGGATCAGCCAAGAAAGTTCGTTTTTCTCAAAATACCAAAATTACAAAATTACAACTTCGTTAAATTTGCTAGGTGATAATTAGTTACAAGAATGCCAAAAATATAAGTGATATCCGCTTGCGCAGTAAAACATTAGAAGATAGACTGCTAAGCGCTATTTCGTATATTTCTAAATAGTAAGGCAAAGGGTTGCCGCAGAGGCTGAGATTTGTTTTTATAAACAGAAACCCTTAACACCTGAATCGGAATAATACGGCGTAGGAAGTAAAGACAACATATCCCCATTGACCCTGCCGTAATGCCCGGATCTTTTCAAACATAGATTGAAAAGAGATCCTAATTTTGAAAAAATTAAAAAAATTTCCCCCCCCAAAAAAAAAAGGGAAAAAATTCCCCTGACCCTTTTAAAAAAGGTTTAAAACTTATTGTTTTTTTTCCCAAAAGCCCTTGTTGCTTAGTGCAAATTTTCAAACTGCGTCAGCCGAAGATGGAAATCGGAGCGCGTTCTCGTCTACGGTACATAACACCACAACCCTCTTCCTGAGTGCCACGAGATGAATTGATATCCACACCTTGTATCGAACAGCGCCATGCTCAGCAAATTTAGATGAAATTTTATCGTGCCGCAACGTTAATTTTTGCTACGGGGCTAGCCGCGGACGTTTTGTTACAAATTCGCGGCATTGGTGAACGAAAGCCAGTTTGTTTTGATCCGACAATCCTCGGTAGGCTATTAGTTGATGGCATCAAACTATTCAGGAACTATTAGCCGTGCCAGTACTTTGATAATCTGCCCAAATAGAGATATTTAAAGGCCCCAAATTAGTTTCGCGTTTTGGCGCTGATGGTTAGCAGGCATGAGTCAATTTATTTCTACACCCACTAGTGAGCAACGAATGTAAACTTTCAAGCTGGACTCGCTAATTATAATAGCTGGAATCTAGGCGCTGCTGCAGGTGGAGCATTTAAAAGTGACGGATGCACTTTCGAATTCCAGTGCATCAGAATAGCAGTGATGGTTTTAATAGAAAATGTTTGGTTAGGGCGCGAAGATACCACAATCATGATGAATTCACCGCCTAGAGCAAAAATTGTTGGCAAATACAGACGACTAAGTCTCAATGCCACACTTCATTTAATTGATGCGATAACGGTTAGAGCTTTTTCACTAGACAGAAATCGTACGACCTTACCCGACCAACCTGGCTTTGATAGCAAAAAAGTTCAAGCATTGGCCTACCGCCGATTATCAGGGCTGAGTGGGGCTAATTTGCAACTTCAAGCGACGGCCCTCGATGCAGACCTTGCTAGGTTAATGAATGAGAAACCTGGAGTTATGTGGTAAAATCGCCCAGATGGGAATATCGTCTACGACACCTATTTTCGAACACCAATGATACAAGGGTACAAGCGAGCGGAGCAGCAAATCTAGGTCGCTAATGCTGTTGCTTGGCTTTTATTACGCCGATAACGACGAGGATCTTGAACGTTTTAAACTTACAAGTGATTGTGGTTTTACTACAGCCAATTGTCCAGACAAGATAGCGCTTTGTTGCACACTATTAAGTAGTATTAAGTGATAGCCAGTGGTTAACCAAACGAGTTGCGCAACCTCGCTCTCAACCTTTGATTACCTAGACATCAAGCATGAGCAACACTTATGACCACAATCGATTGGGCGCAAAGAGCTCAGTTGATCATCAGTAAACAGGTAACGCCCAATACATGCTTACTTAGTGGAGTTACGCAGTTTATAAAATGGGCGGTGTAATCGGGGCAGGCATTAATAGCCTACGATGGAGGGACTGAATCCTTTCAACAAATCCTATTAGACAACCCTACGTTTGGCGCAGAGTCCTGCTAAGTACTGAATGGTAAAAGGCACGAATAACGTATGGCAGTTAATATAAGATTTTAAACGTTTTTTAATCAATGGCGCGAAGATATGCAAAGTATAAAATCTTTTGTACAGGATCAGTCGTTGTGTATTTTTAAACGATAACGCGGCCCCATGGCACTAATTACGGTATAGAAAACCAATAGCATCTGCACTCCCTTCATGACAATGTTGACGTATTTTTAAGTTAGGTGGCTC
>Ga0163217_1051756_pt1 | contig 15547 bp, 25 predicted proteins | sample SynspAceP_FD_185933 | JGI IMG/M metagenome (GOLD analysis project Ga0163217, IMG submission 185933) | Saline lake microbial communities from Ace Lake in Antarctica - Synechococcus sp. Ace-P (PacBio error correction) | ecosystem: Environmental > Aquatic > Non-marine Saline and Alkaline > Saline ...
ACCCAAAGGAAAAAGGGAAGAGGGAAAATTTTTTCCCCCCCTCAATAAACCCTCAAGCTTTCCCAAGGGCCCAACAAAATCGCCCTTTGGGACCGGGCCCACTGGAAAGCCGTGTCGAGTTTGCTGGCGCAGTTCCAGGAAATGCCGGGCCTTTTCGTCGTCCGAGCAAGAATCGAGGTGGCCAGGGTAAGCGCGGCCCGAAGCTGCCCGGTTTCACCGTTTGCTTTTTGCCCCCCTGGCCAGCTCTAAGCGACTGCAGCAAGTTTTGAGCCCCACCATGCCGTAGCTGGGCGTGAAACTGGCTTCAACGGGAGCGGATCAGCCGGGCTGGTGGGCCAGCGTCCGGCTTCACGCACCCCTTCGAAAACGGCCCCCTCTTGCCGTGACGACATAGCCCCTGCACGTCTAGGCCCACGCCGCCCGGCCCGGCCCGCCTCGCAAGGAAACTCACTGCCTCCATACAGCGGCCCGGTGGCCCGCTCGGCTTCGCTCGAGGGGCCCGAGATCACCGTGGTGCGCGCCGGCATGTTGAATTGCCCGGCGCCCCAGGGTTTCGGTGGCAAACACCACCTTGAACCAACCCTGCTGGAAGAGTTCCTCGATCAGTTCCTTTCCAGGCCGGGCAAGCAACCCGGCGTGTGTGGTGGAGGCAATCCCCCGCCCTGAGCGCGTCCGGCGTGGCCCGCCCTCCCGCACCGCCTCAGGAGTGGCCGCCACGGGAAGGGCGTCCAAGGCGGCGGTCGATCAACCCGCCTGCTCGCCTCGCTGACCAGGCAGATCCGGCGAGGTCGCGCACCGCCTTGTCCGCAGGCGCCGGCGGCTGAAAGATGAAAATAGATGGGCGGCAGCATGTCGCGCTCGGCCATCTGGGCCACCACGAAAGGGCAGGGGGCTGGCTCCGCTGGGGTGGTCCTCGAACTCTTGCCCTTGCGACCGCCTCCGCCTTTTGGAGCGCGCCACCACCTTGCAGTTGGGATGCAGGCCCGTCTTCTCGTCGTTGAGCAGGGAATGCAGCCCGCTTGGCACTGGCAGAAGCTGAAGGCCAGGGGCACCGGCCGGTGATCACTCATCACCAGGGGTGGTGGGGGCCCATGCACCCGCTCGATCCAGTGGTGAGCTGGCCGGCGTTGGCCACGGTGGCCGAGAGCGGCCACACAGCTTGCACGCCGGTTGGGCAATGAATGATCGATTTCTTCCCAGACTGTGCCGCGCTGGGAGTCGTTCAATGTAGTGGCACTCATCGAGCAACACCGCCTCCCAACTCGGCGAGGGGGTCGTCGCCCGCGATTCCACCTCCCGCGTAAAGTCATGTTGCGGAAGATTCTCGGTGGTCATCACCACGATCGGAAGCCTCCGGTTTCGTGCCTCAAGATCACCGGTCCATCAAGGCCGCACTTGATCGGCCCGAACTGCTCGCGAAATCGCGCAAAAGTTTCTGGTTGGAGAGGGCCTTCAGCGGCGTGGGTAGAACACCTTCCTGGCCGTTGGCCAGGTGCCCGGTGGAATGGCGTATTCGCCCACAAGGGTTTTTTGGCCGACCCGTGGGGAGCGCTGACACACCGAATGCCCTGGTTGAGGGGCATTCCGATCGCCCTCGTGCCTGAAAGGACGAGCGGAAACGGAAGAGGCTGCCTTCAAGGGCAGGCACTCAGCCGAAGGGAATCCCAGGCGCAAGGGGGGCAGGTGAATTCGCGCCCGCCTCGGGGCGTGGGGCGTCGGAGCCGAATCAGTGAGCATGAAACAAAACTCTATGGGCAGCGGGCCGATTGGGCAGAACTGCAAGGCCCCTGCCGATGCCCGGTTTCTGGCCGCTGCGCGCGTGGTTGTCGACCCCTCTCTCCCCTGAGGCGAGCCCTGGAGAGGCTTCCCGCCGATCAGCGCCGACAGTTTTGCCGAAGCTTCAGCCCGCGCTGGAGCTGGCCTGCTTTCAGGCCGACCAGCCCCAAGGCTTCCCCTGCTGCTGGACCTGGCCAGTAACGACTACCTTGGGCCTCAGCGCCCTCCGCGACTAGGGCGGCGGCCCACGCCGCCATCGATGCCTACAAGGCATCGGGCCGGAGCGTCACGCCTTGATCAGCGCAGCCGGCCCGTCCAACGCCGCCCTGGAAGAGCGGCTGGGCGGCCTGGCTCGGTCGGGAGCGGGTTTTGCGCTGTTCCCAGCGGCTTTTCAGGCCAATCTGGCGGCGTGATCGCCTGGCTGATCCCACAGCCTGGGTGCTGGCCGACCGGCTGAATCCAACATTCGCTTCTTGTTGGGGTGCGCGCCAGCGGCGGCCAGGTTGCGGCGTTTTCGCCCACACGACCGCGCGCGCTTGGAGGCCCTGCCTGCACAGCAAGCGCGTGAGGAATCCGCATGCGGCGGCTACCGTTGCTCACAGAAAAGCCTGTTCAGGCATGGAGGGGACGAGTCCTGAAGCTGGCCGTCATCGCCGGCCTCTGCCAGAACTACGGGGCTCTGCTGCTGGTTGATGAGGCCCACGCGCCTTGGGGTGCTCGTGATCCGGTGGGCGCGGCTGGCCATGGCCCTTGGCGGGGGTCCAGCCTGTTCAGCGGCACCTTCGCCAAGGCCTTCGAAGTGGCGGCGCTTTTCCCTGCCGGCGATGGTCCCGATCGGTGGAGTGGTTTGCTGCCAGACCTCGGCGCCCTTCCGTAACTCAAGGCCCTGGCCCGCCCACTGGGCTCGCCGCCGCCCTGGCGGGCCCCTGGAACTGCTTGGAGGAGGAGCCTCGATGGGCGCAGCTTGCAGGCGCGCGCCCCGCAACTGGCGCGGGCCTGGGCAGGCGGGCTGGGGGCGGCCACCGGGGAAGGCCGACCTGGCCACTGCCCGGTGGGCCCCAGCCCATGGGGCCCCTGGCCCCTGCAACAAGCAGCTTCGAACGCGCGCGGCCTGTTTGAGGTGGCCATCCCGGCCGGACCCACCGTTTGCCGACGGGCAGCTCCGGCTTGCGGCTGGTGCTGCCGCCGCGGTCTTTCCCTCCGAAGCCCTGGAGCGGTTGCCTGCTGGCTCTGGGCGCCCACCCACGAGGCGCGCCATGAGTGCCGGTGCCTGCCAGAAACATGGTCAGAATCATGGGCCAGGAACGCTGCCGCCATGGCAGCTGATCCGCCATGCACGGCTTGGGCCGGCGACAGCCGGGCCTCGGCAACCCTGGCAGCCGCTGCCGAACGGCGCGGCTGGGCCCTGGGCGCGGGGAGCGCGTTATGGCCCCCTGACGCCACGGGCCGGCTGAGTGGCTCCCCGGCCAGGAAGGAGCTGGTAAGGCGGCCGTGATGGTGCACTCGCTCGGCCTGCACCTGTTGTCGGCAGCGTGCTTGCAGCAAGGCCGATGCGGTGGTGCTGCTGGCCCAGCTTCGGGCGCTTGTGCCGGAAGGTCCCGAGTGGGCCGGCGTTGGGCGCACGGCCTGCAGGGCATGGCGCCCGGCTGGAGGCCGGTGAACGCCGCAGCCCATGCTGCGGCGATTTTCCTCAACAAGGCGGCGGCACGCGGAGTCAGCTGCCCTCTGCCCTGCTCGGCCCGGGGCTCGACTTCCAGCGAAGCGATCAAGCGCAGCGGCTGCTCATGACCTGCGCCGCATGGAAACCCTCAGCGCCTACCAACCCCGATTTCCCGCAAGGCCCGGGCTGATCGGTCGAAGCCGGTCAGGAATGGGTCGTGGCAACCGATCAGCCGCCCTGCCTGTTGCGCAGTTTCGCTGCCTTGGCCGAGCGCTGGCTGATCGAGACGGCAGGCACAGCCTGCTGGGCGCCGACTTGTTGGAGCCGGCTTCCGATTGGCTGGAGAGGCCCTGAATGAGCAGCGCCGGGCGCAGCCAGCCTAACCCTTCGGCCTGCCTTCGAATTTTCGCCACGCGGGTGAAGGACGGCTTTCGTGAGCGCCAGGCGGCCGCTATGCACGCGAGCAGAGCTGCATACGGGCCCGTGGCATGGCGCCTGGCCCACCACTGCCGCGGCCCTGCCCTTCGGCGCAGGCCCCTGCGTCGATCTGGGGGCGGAACGGGCCTTGCTGGCTCGGGCGATCGAACAGCAGCGTCCCGGCCTGGCCCTGCTGCGACTGAGACAACTGCGCCGCCTGCTCCGCGCTTGGATCAGGCCGCCGACCGGCTCCCTGGACCATCCACCTGGGGCTGCCCGGCCAAACTGCAAGGGCGCCTCGCTGCTGGTGGTCCAGCTTTGGCCCTCCACTGGCTGGAGCCAGCCGTAGCGCCATACCCTGGAGCGGTGGTGCAGTCTTTTTTGGGCCCGGCAGGCTGCTGGCCCTGGCGGGTTCCACGGCCGGCAGTTTTTGCCAATGGCGCCAGGCCCCAGGCGGCTGGCCTGCCCTGCAGCGGCCTTGCCCTTGCCCGTGGCAGCCGCTGGTGGAGCTGGCCAGACCGGGCAACTGCGGATCGAACGCGTCGACCACCTGCGCTCAGCGCCAGGCTCGAGCGGCCCTGACCTTCTCTGCGCCAGATCCGAAGCCCTTTGGGCGCCGGCCACAGCCCTGTGGCCCCGTGCAGCCGGGGAAGTGGCGCCGGATCGAGGCCCATTGGCCCGCCGTCCCCCGCTGCAGAGGGGCGGCAAGCGCCTGAAGCTGGGAGATGCTGCTAGCTGGTGGGGCAGAAACCCGCGCCAATGACCTCTCGTTTCCTGCCCATGAACCCAGCGGCTGATCGTCTGCGGCAAACGACACGATGTGGGCAAGACGGTGGTGAGCGCCCTGCTGGTTCAGGGCCCTGAAGGCCCGCCTACTGGAAGCCGGTGCAAGTGCGGCCCTCGAAGACGGCGGCGACAGCAAGCGGGTCCAGGCGCCTGCTGGGCTCAGTGAGGCCGAGGCGGAAGGGCGGATCCTGCCGGAGGCCTACCGCTACAGCCATCCGGTCCTCCCCCCACTGGGCCGGCGAGCTGGAAGCACGACCTGCTCGACCCAAGCCGGCCTGGAGTTTGCCGATCGGGACGGCCCCCTGGTGGTGGAGACGGCCGCGGACTGTTGGTGCCGTTGCGCCGTGGACTGCTTCAGATCGACCAGGGTCGCCAACTTGGGGACTGCCGGTGGCTGCTGGTGCCCGCAGCGGCCCTGGCACTTTGAACCACACCCCCTGCTGTCGGTGGAAGGCCACCTGGCCCAAGCGGGGGATCCCGCTTGGCTGGGCCTGGTGTTCAACGGAACCCATCCATGCCGACAACCCCAGCACCCTGGCGGCCTGACGGTGCCCCCGTGCTCGGCTGGTCTGCCGCGCCTGGCCTGTCACAGAGCCCAGACCCTGGCTGCGGCCTGGCACGACTCGCGGCCTGGCAGCGAGCCCCTCACTTGTAACGTAGCCCCATTGACACGCACCAACCTGCTGGTCAGCACGGCTGGTCGTCCTCCTCTGCGGTGGATCCTGGTGCTGTTTCACGCACATCGAAATGGCAAGCGGTTCGGTGGGTCAACCTTGCTCCTGGCTGCGAGGCCCGCCAAGCTTCGACCCCCGCTGCCGTTGATTCTTTCCTCAACCTGGCACCCCACCTCTTGGCATCCACCACCCAGGTTGGCGAGCAGTGGAGCCGCCCGCTGCGCGTAATTCGCGGCAAGTGGCGCCCTGCTGGACTCGCCCGATGGCCGCCGCCTGATCGATGGCGATCAGCAGCTGGTGGGTCACCCTGCACGGCCCATGCGGAGCCCAGCATCGCCGCGGCATCGCCGCCCAGGCCCTGGAGCTTGAGGCAGGTGATCTTACGCCAACTTTCGCCACCCCCAGGCCGTAGCGTCTTTCGATGCGGCCTGAGCGCCGCCAGCGGCCTGGAAGCGCTGTTCTTCTTCCGACAACGGCCTCGCACGCCGTGGAGGTGGCCCTCAAGATCGCCTGGCAGTGGTTGGGCGGAACCAAGGCAAGCCCTCGGCGCCAGCTGAATCGCTTTGAGGGGCTTATCACGGTGAAACACCTTCGGGGCATGGGCCCTGGGCCGAGCGGTCGCTGTTCTCCGCCCGTCCGTTTCCGAGCCCCTGCCTCTGGCCGCGTCGCACCGGGCCCCCTGGCCCGGCCAGCTGGTTGGGACGACGTAAAGCGGTGGAGGCAAGGAACCGCGGCCCTGGCCAGACGGATAGAGTTGCTGGCGTACCCACCGCTGCGGTGATCCTCGAGCGCTTGTTTTGCAGGGGGCCAGTGGCATGGCGATGGTGCGGCCACGAGTTTCCCTGCGGGGGCGGTGCAGTGAAGCGCGTAACGCCAGGGCTGGGCCCTGTTGATCACCGATGAGGTGATGACGGCTTCGGCCGCACCGGTTCCCTGTTCGCCGCCAGGCCGCCGGCCTCCAACCTGACCTGGTAGCTCTCTCCAAGGGGCTCAGCCGTGGCTTCCTGCCGATGGGGTGACCTGGCCCGTGAAGCCCTCTATCAGGGCTTCATCAGCGACAAAACCGCCGCCCAACCCCTGTATCACGCCATACTTTCCCGCAACCCGCTGGGCTGCGCCGGCCGCCAATGCCAGCCTGAGCCTGCTGAAGCCGCCCAAGGGCTTCCTCGGCAGCTTCCGAAGCGCGGCCATCAGCCGCTGCCTTGCTGCGCCTGGCGCGCGCACCCGCGGTCTGCCGCCCGCGCCTGCGCGGCACGATCGCCGCCTTCGATCTGAAGGTGGAGAATCCCCGGCTATCTCACGGGCTTGGCCGCCCAGATCAGCGCCATGCCTCGGCCCATGGGCGTCTTCCTGCGGCCCTTGGCCATGTGGTGTACCTACTGCCGCCGTCTGCTCGAGACGCCCAGCTGGAAAGCGGTGCTACGGCCTGCCATCGAAGACAGCCTCGACCAGCTCTGAATCGGCGCGCAGGGTCGGGATCGGGCCCTTGAGCTTCGCCTTGGGATCAGGCCCAGCCAGGATGGCTGATTCCACGTCGGCACGGGGAGGCCCGTAGGGAACAACGCGCACGGTTGGTGCGGCCCTGCTGCCTGCCAGCTCACCTGCGTTCCTCGACCTCCAGTTCAATCAAGGGCACCCAAGAGGGGTTGGGGCAGGTCCCAGCTGCTGGGAATCCGCCTGGCTCCGGGCCGCACCAGCTCCACCAAACCAGCCTCAAGGGCGGCAAAGGATGGCTGTAGAGGGGGGTGTGGCGTGATGGCTAGCGCGGTCATCCCCGATGTGTCTGTTGGGCGGAAAGGGCAAGTCTGCACCGCTTTGGGCCTCCAGCCAGCTGATGGAGGGGGTGACCAGCTCCATGCCCCGCCAGCCAGGGCCAGGCTGATGCCAAGCAACCAGGCTCATGCAGCAGGGCCCCGCCAGCAAGAACAGGGCAAACCACTCGCCGCCCGAGAGGCCCGGCGCACCGACTGGACTCTCTCGACCCGCGCACCAGCAGCTGGCGGGGGACTACCACCCTGCCAACCTGTTGTCATAAGGCCCGCCGTTGATTGGGATCGCTCAAGGTGAGATAGGCCAGCCTTGCAGAAGCCGAAATCTGTTCTCCGCCCATCAGCGGCCGGCAGGCTCGGTGGGTAATCGGGGTGATAAAAGCTTGCTGAGAGAACGGAAAAGCTCGCCGCAGATCCTGGGGCGTGGGCGCTCTGGGGGAGCGCAGCAATTGGAAAGTGATTTGGGGGCCGACGAGGCGGTTTGCGCTACCTGCCACCAACCAACGGAGATGCCCGCAGACTGCGCCATCCTAGAGAAACGCTTCCCTGATTGATGCGTGGAATGGCCTGCTGAGCAGCGACGACGCGGTGTGGTCCGCTCTGGCCCCTGGCTAGCCATCGGCAACGCAACGCGAACAGTTCCTGGCCTTGCAGCAGGTCCTGCCGCCACTTGGAACAGCCGCCTCAAACCTCACCGGAATTGTCGAGGGCGCCACGACTACTGGATTTCCCAGCTCTAAGACAGCTCTGGCCCTGCAAGCAGCTGCTTGCGGGCAACCGCCACCCGCACTCTCGTGATCGATTCGGCACGGCGGCGGTTTTCCAGGAATGCCCTGGCCGAATCGCCCTACCCCAAGGCCCAGGTCACCCTGGTCGATTCGTGTGGGTGCCGCAAAGCGGAAGCCGTACGGGCCATGGCCCATTAGCCTGGGTTTTTGAGCCAGCCGGTCATGTGGCGCTGGGAGCGGGCGGAGACGGCACCGGCCCAAGACCCTGATTGCCGTGGCCGCTTCGACTGGGCCCTGGCCAGGGCCGTGGCGGCGGCGCCAGTTGGTTCGCGGAATATCTGGTGCCCTTGCTGGCCCTTCCCACTGGCCACGCCCTGCTGTATGCGCGCCAGTGGGAGCCAGCCGATCAGCAAAGCCTGGAGCGGGCGCTGCAGCCACCTGTTGCGGCCCGCCGACGGGTGGAGCGCTCGACCTCCCATCGGCTCGTGGCGGTGCGCCACGCCGTGGTGCTCCGGCCCCTGGCCCTGCCGCGGCCAGCATCCAGGCCGGTGGGCGTACCGGCCCAAGTTGCACTCGGCGTCCTCTTCGACCCCACACACAGGGGAGCCCTGAGGATCGTCTTGGGAAGATACGTCATGTCCGCCGTGATCAGAAAGCTGGCTGGGGCTGCCCCCCAGCCGCTGGCGCAGGCGGCGCAGGAAGGTCTGGGATCTGCTCGCCCAATGGGGCCTATCGCCCCAACCGCAAGCAGCTCGCCTTCAGAACGCCGTGATCGAGCGCATCGGCATTGGCCGCCGGGAACCAGTGGTCACCCTGGGCCCAACAGGCCATAAAGCGGGCCCGCCCCGCGTAGCTCCGCAGATCCCAGGCCCCAGCAAGATTGTTGGAGCCAGAGAAGAGCACCGCTAGGTTGATGCCGCCGGCGTGTCGGGCCACTCCGGCAGCCCCTGGGACCCAACTCTCTCGCCAGGCGGCGCCGAGGGTCCCTCTGGCCCCGGGCGTTCTCCGGCGCTTGCCAGGATCGGCGGCAAAACAGGCGAGAGCTGCGGGCAGCCAACGCCACGGCTTCGAGTGCAGGTCAGATCGGCCGACGGCCGCACCCCACACTTGATTCGTGTGGAATTCCTGGAGCCGAGAGGCCAGAACAGATCCGTTGAACACGATCGGGTTGCAACGGCGCCAAAAGTTTCGGTTCAAACGCGGCGAAGGGCTATGCAGGTGGCCCCCCTTTGGTCGGTGGGGCGATCACGAAAGAGGGCCCATGTCGTGGGCCACGGCGGCATCATCGCGGGACCGTTCTGCTGGCGGATGAAATACCAGTGCAGATTGATGTAATCGAAGCAATCCGATTTTCGATCGCCTCAAGATCAGGGGCAGTGGCGCATGGTGGAGAAACCGATCGAACCGATACCGGCCCCTGCTGCTGCAACGCTGGCCACCTCCAGGCAAACACCGGGGAGCAGGTCCCCTGCTCCAGGTGCTCGGGAGGTTGAGGCCATGAATGGCCAGCATGTGCAGGTGCTGCCTCCCAGCCGCTCGAACTGCGCCTCCAGTTCGGCCTCGAACACCGGCCGGGTCTGGGGGTTGGGTGGAACCTTCGTCTGCAGGAGGCGCTGGGGGTCTGGCCACCTCGGGCAAGAAGCCAGCCGCAATGGTCTTTCCTGAGGTGCCCGTAATGGCGTGCCGTGTGATTGTGGTGCATCCGCCACGCCACGGCGCGCTCGACGGTGGCCCGAACTGGTCCTGGCTTTGTGGCAGTGTTATCTGATCAGCGGCAGATCACTCCTAGCTCTGCTGGTAGCGCATGCCGCCCAGAGAAAGCAGCGGCATGGCAATTCGGTGCGCCCGACCGCCCGGGGGGCACACTCATGCGGGGAAGCGTGCGCTTTCATGCGGGAGGAAGACGGCAACCCAAGCGCTGGATTTCCTGATTCTGGCAATCGCTCGTGAGGGCCGCCACCTCCTCATAGGCCACCCAGTGAATTGCAGTCGGACGGCAGGTAAATCGATCGCTCCTGGAATCTTTTTCGGTGCTGTTGCCGTCCTGGCGGATGGCGCGGAGCGGCCCCAGAGGGGTTTCGCACCAAAAAGGTGTTTCCCAGCCACATGGGCGCAAGTAGCGGACAGCCGATACAAGACGGCTTCAATCCAACCCAGACGGCTTTTTGCCGGGCGAACCACCAGAAGCGGCTCCTCGCGCTGGCACTGGACGGACCTGGCCGGTGCGGTGAAGGCGAGCGACGGATCCATCACAATCAGCTGTCCCCAGCGGGTCACCACAGTTCACATGCTGCGGTCGTGTGCTGCGTACTGTTTTTCACTCAGCCTGAAAACCTTCCTGAGTGGAGGCCGCCAGGATCGTGCGCAGGGCGTAGCGCTGGGTGGAGCTGGGCCAGGAACGAACTCCCACCGGCACCGGCTGCTTCAGAGGTCCAGGTCAGTCCACCAGCTCAAATAGCTGCCGGATGGCTGGTTCCAGCGGAAACCGATGTCACCACGCTTCGCCATCTGGGGCAAGGCCATTCGGCGAAGCACGGTCTGCCGCGGTAACCCGCGCACCGGACGCTCACCCAGTTCAGGCTCATGCGCCCAGGTCACGGAGGGCCTCGGAGGGCGTCGCGATCCTTGGAGTTCCGTTTTGAACGGTGCTGAAGTGGGACATCGGATCGCTGCGAAACGAAGAAAGGGAAACAACCTGAAGTCAGGAGGGCCGACTGCTGGAGGGGCAGGCCTGGGGGTCAGGTCCTGGGGCTGGGGCTTGGAACGCTTCGGAGGTGCTGCGGCGCTGCTGAAACGTGCCAAGCCTGGGCTCGATCCGCTCGGTGACTGTTCACAGCCGGCCCCAAACACTCCTTCCACCACCTCTTCCACCAGTGCGGCCGTCGGGCCGAATGCGAAAACGAATGGTGTGTTGAGCATCACGAGGTCAGTCGTGGCTTCAACATTAACCGGTTCCAACTGCGCTGAGAGATGCGAAGAGCCAGCGGTGGATTTAACAGCCAGCAGCCCAAATTTCAGCTGAGCAGGCCCTCTTCCAACAGCGTTCCTGAATCTTCTCAAGAAGGCGGGGGCTTTCGAGTTGCTCAACGCCACCCTGGCCTCAATCGCCACGGGTCGCGTCCCGATGTCCTTTGAGCATCACCAGCACAAGCGCCTCCACCAGTAAACTGCTGACGGGGCTCTACAGATGGTCCGTAAAGCCGTCCGAGCGACAAGGCGCTTGTTGCTGCGAACGGCAGGCTCACTGTCGAATCACGCAAGGCTGAGCACGCCTGACCCGCGCCTGGTCGGCCTTGGCCGCGCGGTGCTGCGCAATCGGCGAGGGACCCGGCGCCCAAGAGCCGCAACGGCCGCTACGTCCAACTGCAGGGCCCGGATCAACGGCAAAGCAACACCGGGGCCTCGGGGTAGTTGCCCAGCGCTCCAGGCCACGGCCTGCGCACATAACCGTTGCTGTCGTTTCTGCAGCAGGCCTGAGCAGGGGCTCCAAGACAGCTGCGATCGGGGTTACGGCCGCAGTGCATAGACGGCGCTCATCCGCAGAATAAGGACAGCTCGCCTCCAGCAGGGCAGCAGCCTTGGAATGGCGCGGGGGTCGCGGTGTTCGCAGAAGATTCCAACCCCTGCCATGCGGTCTTCGGTGGCGGCCAAGGGCGATTCGCAGCTCAAGAGACCGAGATCGCACTCGGCGGCGATTGTGGAGCTGGAGAGCTCATCCGTGTCGAGAGCATCGAGCGGATCGACGGCCAGCTCTTTCTGGCCAGCTTCCCGCGGCACGCAGTTCCGGATCGAAGCAAGCTCAGCGGGGCTGTGGAAAACGGCGGCACGATCGGCATGGCATTTTTCTCTGCTCCCGCTCTCCCGCAGGAGCCGGGGCCATCATTGTCCGCCGGGCAGCAAAGCGGGCACTCACAACGAACAGGCCAGGCCGAACAACAGCACGATCGCGGCCGGCAGCAAGGTGGAGCGGAATGAAGGACACAGGCCGTTGATCGGGTTTCCTCGCATCTCTGACCGCATAGGGTTCGCCCAGTTGTGGCCTGGTCTGTGCACCCCTGAAAACTCTGCCCTTGACTCGACATCGGGTCATTCAGGAGGCGACGCCCGCTCGCCGGCTGGTGGCCGTGGCCGCCCAGGGAGTGGCCCAGCGGCCACCCCTACATGGTGGGCAGCAGGCCTGCGCATGGTTGGCTGGCTGCCAGCAACGTGCCCCTTACAGCCCGATCCGCCCCTGCCTTGGCCTGGCGGAGCTGCCCTACACGCTCAAATGTTCGGGCGCCGTTGCTGGATCGCTTGGCCTTTGCTAATGGCCAGACCGGCGTCGGGGCTGGTTTGCTGGTGGCTGCAGCTCACCCCCCTGGTTTTTTGGGGGGAAAAAAAAAAAAACAATTGGGGGGTGATCGGGGCCCATGGCCCTGCTGCGGCCCAAGCTCCGATGCGGCCAGCCTGACGCTGATCGGAGTGATGGGCGGTGCTGCTGGCCGTGGTCTATGGCCAGCCAGGACATTGCCCGTGGAAACGCCTACCGCACGCCGACCTGCTTGCCAGCCAGCGAACTCGGCGGTGGTGCGGGCGGCCTCTTTCGCTGGATTACCGGGGGGCGGATGTTGGCGATCGCGCGGCGGCTTGTTGCTGGCCGGTCGCTTCGGCTGGCCGGTGGCGCTTCCCTGGCCGCCGCGCCCTGATGCTGGCCCGGTGGTGCGTTCACCCTGGCGGCGCCACGGTCTTGGCCTCCGATCGTCCATCCGGTACGAGCCTGCGCCAGGCGGTGGTGGGGCCGGGCGAAAGAATTTCTGAGCCGCACAGGCGGGCAGCCGGAGCGCTGCTGATCTCTTACTGGTGCTGCTCTATCCGTGGCTGATTGGCACTGCTGGGAGCTGATGGTGGTGCCGTTCTGATCAGGTAAGGCTTTGCGCCGGAGCTGATCGGAACGGTGCAGGCGGGCCCTGGGCATCGCCGCCCCATGGCCCGGCCCGGTTTGGGGGCGTGCTGTTTGCGCGCCTTGCATGAACGCGCTCGCTGTGGCTGTTTTTCAATTGCCGGCGCGATTGGCAACTTGAGTTACTGGGCGCTGCCCGTTTTTGGCGGGTGGGGTGCCGGGGTTTTGCTGGGTGGCGGTGTTGAGCTTTTGGAAGAACCTGGCGGGCGGATGGTGGGAGCGGTGTTCGTGGCCTTGCTGATGAGCCTGTGCAATCCGCGTTTCTCCCGCGACCGCCAATACGCCCTGCTCTCCGGGGTCTAGCCCGAGCCGATCAATCCTGGCCCGCCCCCGGCAGGTGGTGTGGGGTGGCCGAGCAGGTGGGCTGCCAGCTTTTTCCTGTTTCCACTGGCCTTGGCGGCCCCTGCGGCTTTTTCTGCCTGAATGGCCTTTTGCCCCCCCGGGAAACTCACCCCCTGGAGGGGCAACGGCGTGATCGGGGCGGCGTTTGGAATCCGATTACGCGACGCCACTTGAGCTATCAGTTGCTGGCTAGCTCAAGTGAGAGTCAGACCTTCTTCTATTTCCTTGAGCGTTTTCAGACTTTTATCGCGCCATGCGGTGAGACCGTTCGCCGCCACCGCCGTTGTATCACTGCCGCCTGCAGCACTTGGGCTCGAAAATTCTGTGTCTGGCCAAAGACGAAGACACCTCGCCTTTTCGACAAGAGTTCCCGTTTTTTGATGGAGCTTCTGTCTCAGGACAACAACAAACGGGTGTTTGGACCTCAGGCAGAAGGACGTAGGGCCAGCACAGCCAGTCGAATGCTTAAAGACAACGAACCCGGTCTCCTGTTCTCCTGCCATGCGCCAAAGCTTCTTAATCTTGCAAACGAGGTTTCTGATCTTCGTGGGGCTGGCGGATCCAGCAATGGGGCAAGCAAGTCTGAGCGAGTACTGGCTAAACACCTGCCTAATTTGGAGAGATAAACTTCCATTTCCTCACGATCAGACTCAGGCAACTTGGGGGTTTGCTTCCGTCACAATTTTCGAGCTCGGTACCGCCCGCGCAATCTTCGGATCTTGCCACAGACGGTTCTCCAAGAACCGCACAGCGCCTTGGTGAGGTTTTCGTCCTTAACGACAAAAGACAAAGCGACTGAGGGCCTCCAGAAATTCCAAGCCTGGCCTTGTTGTTGCTTCAACCCGATCTCTGATTTCACTTTCAAGCTTCACCGATATAAGCCTGGAGGATTCCCGTATCGGGATTTGTTTCCAAGCAAGAAGTAGATCCTTGCGCTTTCAAGCTCCTCCCGCGCAAAGAAGGTCGTCAAGCTCCTTCGCGGGCCGCAAGTGCCTTACCTGTCCCAATTCCCGAACTTTCGCCAACGCCGAAGTCGCTTGGGCATCTCCGTACAACGGAAGAGTTTGATCGTGGCAGAAGTCATACGCGAGCTGGCTACGAGCTTTGGTTACGCACTTCGTGGTGCACAAAGCTGCTTGAGGAGAGCGAGCACAACCCATCACTGATTAAACCTGCAAACCAGCCAACGTTAACCCACCGCACCCGCCGCCGGAGCTGGCGAACGCGGCAATTTTCGTCCAGTCCCCGGCTGCGCGCATCACTCACCGCCACAATGGCGGCAGGCTCCAGCGCAGTTTGAGGGGCCGCCACACGCTGGCCGGGCTGGGGCCGCTGGAAAATCTTCTCGTCGATCGGGTTGTAGGCGATCAGATTTCACATGTCTGGAAACCGCGCAGCAACTGGGCCAGGGCCGCCGCCTGGCGGGGGTGGTCGTTGAGGCCGGCCCAGCGGAGTATTCAAAGCTGAATTGCGCCGGCCGTGGCGGTCACATAGTGGCGGCATCATCAAGAAGTTTGGCAATCGGGTAGGCATGGCCGTTGGGGATTCAGCCTCCTGCGCGCAGCGCTTGGTCGGGGCATGCAAGCTCGCACGCGCCAGGGTGACCTGATTGCCGACCAGGCGCTCGGTTGGCAAGGCGGCCAGTTTCGAATCTGGCCGGCCACGCCACCGTGCTCACGGTGATCTGGCGCCTGGGGCCATGCCAGGTCGCTGCAGAGGCAAGTTGATTGGCCTCAAGCAACTGCTTTTCGGATGTTGAGAAAGGGGCTCGCCCATGCCGCATGAACACCACGTGGCTGGGGCGTTTTGCTGCATCACCTCGCGGATGCCAGCCACCTGGTCGATGATAAATGCTCGTGCATACCTGCAGGGAACGTTGCAGGCCGGCCTTTGCCGGTAGCGGCAAAAACGGCACCCCATCGGGCACCACCTGGCTGGAGACGCAGACCGTCAGACGGTCTTTGCTGGGAATGCCAACGGTTTTCGGAGGCTAGGCCCATCGGCGGTGGAGAGCAGCAGCTTTTGGTGGTTGCCATCCGCTGGCCACGCTGCGGTTGCGCTCATTGGACCGGCCAGCATCGGATCAGCGGGCCGGTTTCCTGTGCTTCGCCTGCAAGCTGCTCACTGCCAGAGCTTGGGCAAGAACATTGAATCCTGTTCCAAGCCGGCGGGGCCCCTGGCGGTGTAGAGGCCATCGCGTAAGGCTGCTTGCCGCGATAAGCCAGGTTGCCCCTGGGTACCTTGGCCTTGGCTTCTTTAAGCCAGCAAGACCTAAGGCCAAGCAGGGGCACAGCCGCAGGCATACGGATCTAGGACATGTGCAGGGCCACGCGCAGCAGATACCTGTGGATGTCCCATGGCCCAACTGCCACTCCAGACCAAGCAGGCCATGAATCCGAGCTCGCTAACGACCGTTCAAGCGCTCGGTGTGGCGGTGGACGTCCAAAGACGTGCAA
>Ga0163217_1063602_pt1 | contig 15547 bp, 19 predicted proteins | sample SynspAceP_FD_185933 | JGI IMG/M metagenome (GOLD analysis project Ga0163217, IMG submission 185933) | Saline lake microbial communities from Ace Lake in Antarctica - Synechococcus sp. Ace-P (PacBio error correction) | ecosystem: Environmental > Aquatic > Non-marine Saline and Alkaline > Saline ...
GAATTCACGGCAGGTGGTCCCTGTAAAGGTCCGACAGCTGGCAAACAGCTAAAGGCCATCCACACCACCAGGGGCAGCTCGAGAGGAGTAACATCAGCCAGTACTCAACCTTGAGAACGGAAAACGCACCGCCCCCGCCGTGCGGTCTGGAACGATCGAGCCGCGGAGTCTTGCCGTCGCCACACCAGCGCATCAAGACCCATCGCACCACCTGGGATCTGGGCGATGCAATCCACCCCTGCAGTCGCCGCACTATTCGCCACAAAATCAAAAACCTGCAGGAAATCAGAATTAGCACGGGAAGTGGACATCATGGTGCCGCCTGAGCTAAGACACACAGAACCGCTACCGGTTCAGCTGCAGACTCACAGGCAGAGGCAAAAGCGTCCACATCCCTGCAGACTACGCGACACCAAGACCCCAACTGACACAGTGATCCTGCGAGGTACCTGAGTGAGACCCAATGTCTGGGAGATGTACGAGAAACCAACTCGGGGACTTTTGTTAAACGGGGCACACCCCGAACGGGCATCCTCCGCGGTAGTGCTCACCCTGGGCATATATATGCACTGAATCAGGTCGGGAGCTAGGCAACCAAGCCCACGAAGAGGCGGCCAAAGAACGAACCCTCTATCAACCGCCCTGTGACCACCCAATGGCACAGCATCAACGGCGGCCCAACCCATCTTGTTGACTGAACCTTTCTATTCACGCACCCCCTGGTTCGGAGAGCACGCTGCATATGTCTGCTGCGAGTGGCCTCGGGCTCTTTTCGCGTTTTTTCAGGAAATCCGGGGTATTTCCGCTTCACTGGACTAGCCGTCAAACTGCAGGCATTCTGCCGTTCGAGTTTTGCTCCAGTCTTGGCGCTTCGGCCTACGGAGAGGCAGCAACGCACGCGAGATCGTCTGCTCGGCTGCAGACGGCGTGGTGATCGTAATGCTCTCACGAGTGGACATCCAACAAGTCCACACATGCGTGGGCTGTCATAAAGGGCCGCAGGGCAATCCACTACAGATCAATTGCTTTCACTTTGTTGAGTAGTACATAGCGCAGGACCTGCCTTGGACTCTGGCTGGGAGGGTCAGAGTTAGAGATCACAACGCCTGCCTGCTGCCGATGCGGAAATCTTCTTCGCTCAGGGAGCGAGGTTCGGCGATGTAGTGCCGATTCGTGCCCCACAACGGTCTGAGCGCGGCTTTGTTTCTAATAATGCGATGCGGCGCGATTGCAGGTCAAGAACGGCTCGGCAGCCCCGCCGCCCAATGAGTCCGGGATCGCTTCGTTCCCTCATGAATCGGTGGAAGTAATGATAATCCACGGAGCCAGAATTGCCTCGGATGCGAGAATCTGGGCGGGACGAACCCCGTTTGGGGTTCGTCGGGGAAACGGAGGCAGGGGCCGTTCCCGGAAACCACCAGCTCGGTCGAGGGCCGTGTCGGAGATCGGTTGTGTGTTTGTGCGCCTCCAATCAGCCGAACCTGGTGCCATCGGGTGACCACTGAACCCGTCCGCTCAGTCTCGCCGGGGATGCGGGATTCTCGGTCGCCAGCGTGTTGTTTTGCGGTGGCAGACTCCAGTTTCCTGCATTACAGCAGGCCCGACTCCCGCCTTGGCCCCCAAGCTGGTTGGGCGTAGGGGGCCTGGGCCCGGCGGGGGCCTTTCTTACCAAGCTGGCTAAACGCGCTCAAAAACCGCGGGCAATCCTAGGGGGCGGCAAGGTGCATCGCTGGGTGGATTATCCCCAAATCCACAGTGATGGCACTCTAACCCTCACTCATCACCGGGCCGCGTGTCGGCGACAGCTCGGGCGCCGAAAAGCTAGTCCACCGGAATGTAGTATGCACCAGTCCTTGAAAGCGCAGCTGGGGCGGCCTGGCTCTGAAGTTGGGTCCACAGCCTGCCCAAACACAAGGCGATCGAGTGACCAACCTAGAGCCAAGCCATTGCCTCCAAGCCGCTTCTCCACCCCCCAATGCTTTGCGCTCCGGGGAACTACCTAAGCCAACAAAGTGTTCAAAAAACCGGCGATGGAGTGTGCCAAAGGGATGAGGCGCTCCATTGAATCGGAAAATCCTTATGCTCTTGCGGAGCGCAAGCCGCCATGAGTACGCGTTGCGCCGAGAGGTCCGGCCCGGAACTGCGACATAAAAGGCCCGCGAAGCCCAGCCGTTCGCGTGACGTCGTCCGGGCCCACTGACTCCTGGGCTGTACTGGGTACCAAGGAGGGAATGGGCAACCAGCGCACTCGGCTGGTGCGAGTCTGCTTGAAGGCAGTTGCCAGTGCACTGGCTTCTCTCGAGCAGAGGCACGCATTCGCTAAAGTGCCCGGCGTCCTCCATTTGGGCGTAACACCCGGCCCAGCAGCCGGTTCTAAGCCCTCTCCTGGCCATGATTGCCGCAACCGCCATATGCGGGTGGCGCGTCGGCTCCAGAGCTCCCCCACTGATCGCTCGCCCGCGCCAGGCGGCGGCAGCAAGCGAAGCCGTGGCCGTATCCAGCCAGGCACACACCAGGGGCGGCTCGCTAGACACGGGCTGCGAGGCAGAACTTGGCCGAGAAAGGCCTTATACGCACACGACTGAATGAGAGATCGGGGCGCAAGAGGCCAGCAACTTGAACGTTCACTCTGCCGTCCCTGCGATTCGCACGGGGGTGGAAAACACCGGGGGCCAGGTGCCGGCCACCAGGGCGCCGAACGTTTCGACAAGCTGATGGAAAGAAGGCGGACCTCGCCCCCGGCGCGGTCGGCTGCTCACTACAGCCACCAGTTCGTGCCAGGCGGCCAACCCAGGGCAAATCGAGGCGGGCACCGCGTAAGCGGGGCCCCAGAACAGACCCTCAAGACGCTTTCTTCTTCCCCGCAGCCGAGAGGCGCGACCAGGGCGCATGGATCAGGCGTCGCCGTGATAACAGACCAACCCTTCCACCCACACGTGGGGCAGAGGCCATCGGGGTGACCTGGCCCTCCTACAACCACCAAAGCTTGCGAGCACTCTGGCGGAATGTCGCCGCCACGTGCCGCCTCGATCGAGCGGTTCACCGCCCTGGATCAACCGCCATCAAAGGCACACGAAAACGAACCCCTGGCTGCTATTTGCGCCGGAAGAGCGCTGGAAGTGGTCAGGAATCAATCGCAGCACCACGCCGATCGGCGCTGTACGATTCCAGCCCCTGTGGCGCCGCAGCGCTGCTGCGCCGGAGCGCGCGTCAAACCAGTTTCGCACCCACCGACACCTTGCCCAGCCGCTGGCCTGGTGTGGGGCACCCGAAGGCACGGGCGGTGCCTCCGATGCATGAAGTGCTGAGAACCATCTCGATCAGACCCCGCGCGGCGCACTACCTCGGCGAGAAGCGGACGGCGTGGCCTTTCCGCCATCAAAGCTGGAGGGCACCGATGTTTTGCCCGGTGCAGCTCGTGTAAATGGATGAGAGAAGGAAGGAACGCCAACTGTCGCCCGCGACTCCCGTAGCCTGAGGCGGACGCATCACAGCAGCGGCCCGAGCGACGTCTAGAAAACAGATGGCTCGAAGGCACCGACCATGTCGAGAAACGCCTCGGGCTGAAACCACAGGTGTAGTAAACTCCCGTGGCAATCGGCGTAGTCGAGTGGAGAGTGAGCTCTGCGGCTTCATCAATGCAAGCCGGCGTTCGAGTTCGCCTTGGCGCATGCCCCGGCGCAACGGCACCGCGCTGCGTGGCTGCGGCGGCTTCCTCGCTAGAGGCAAACGAGAAATGATTTTTGTCGGCGCGTGCTGAGGCTTTGCGCGTTGGCCGCAGGGCCCGGCGCTGTATGGATGGTCATCCGCTCTGCTCGCGCCTCACTGGGGCGCTGGGCCGAAGCCGTCTGTTACGGGAAACCGTGTCGTGAACGCATCGCGGAGGCCCTGTAGAATAGATCAGCGGCCTCGGTACAGGCACACGATTCGCGCGTTAGGCACGGTTGGAGTGCAAATGCTCCAGCAGGTGTGGAAATGCGACCGACCGGGTTCGATGGATCCGTTTGATCCAGCACATGGTGCGCATTCCGAGGGAGTCGCCCCGCAGGGGTGCAACATCGCCCTGCGTGCTCGTGTAGACAGAGTGCCCTATGACGCGGACGCTGCTCCTGCGGCTTCGAGCCGGGTAGGTGAGCTCGCGCCCCAGTCGTCCTGGGCAGATCACAGAGGGCTGGATGCCCCACCCAGAGACTATCCGCGCCCCTATCTCAGAGCCACCTCTCTGACAGAGGCGTGGAGAATCGAACTTGCGGTGGCGCTACTCGAGCGCTGATTTGGTCTTCTACCCACAGCTGACCTGCAGAAGGGACGTGCTGTCGGTGCTGCAGGCGGCCCCGAGATCCCATCTGCTCGATTTGCCCAGATCGCCCGGCGGAGGCGTTCCAGTTGTGGCCCAGTTGACGGTCCATCGGAGGCCAGGAGCCTTGGCACGGCTGGGGTCTTGGCGCTCAGTGAGTCCTCCATGCTCACGGGCGCCCCCACCGAGTTGATGCTGTCGACCTTGAGTGGAGGCTGGCGCCGAACCGTCACTAGATGCTGCGCCGCCAGCAGTGGGCATACCACAACAGCCCCACGGAAAAAAAGGCCGAGTCGTGCCAGTTCCACGACTTGGCACACATCGAGAATGGCGCATGCGTGGCATCATAAAAGCCGTTCCTTGTGGCTTCACCGATCAGCGGTGGCTTACCTCACGCGGGCTTCCAGTTCTCCGTCTCCGACTCAGTAGCCCCCTCGAACGCAAAGGAAGAACTGGCCGGTGGGCCGATGCTGCCCATGCCAGAACTGGGCGTCGCTCGGTGCATTCGACTTGACAATTACACTCAGCCCAGTCACACTATCGAGGAATCAGGCGGATCACAGGGCAGAGCGCGCGCTTGTGGGGCCCAGCGGCGATGAAGGTGTTGCGGCCGATGCCGTTCGTGGGCATCGACCACGGCCTTGCCGGGGGCGTTGGCGGGGAAATAGGGCTGGGGACGGGTAAAGGGAACCTGGCCCTCAGTTGCGGGGGGGTCGCCGGGCTGATTGGCCGGGGGGGTGTTCGCGGTCGTACCCCCAGTTGCGCCAAGTTTTCCGCCGGGTGCCCAGGTCGAGGAGAAAGAGTCACTTGAGCACGCCCGTTCTGAATTCCAAAGCACGGTGCGCTCAGACTCCAGCCTTCGTCGTCTCATCGAAAGCTGCCGAAGGCTCCGCTGCGAAAGTGCCTCTCCATCGATTCGCGCGTGACGCGCATTGGCGATGCGGCTGCCCCACCTTCTCACGAGGGTGGTGCAACACGCTCCACCTGGGTGTTTCGAGCAGGTGGCCTGCAGGCTTTCCTTGGCGGACAGGATCACACTCGTTGTGAACCCATCCACCACATCCAGTATTCCGGGCGAAATGCCCTTTTGGCCAAGCCAGCTCCACAGGGTGTAGAGCCCGCCGCTTCGAGGCGACAATGACACACCGTGGCGGAGCCAACTGGCCTTGGCGCCTGGCCGCGGCCCCCACGAATCTCTGCCGGCGAAGCGTCCTGGGTTCCCACTGGGCATGGTCATCGGCGAATCCGCTGCTGCCAATATGAATGATCGCCGCCCCTGCTGCCGGTGCTCCCCAATCCGGCGCAGGGATTGAGCCCCACCAGACTGGTTGCAAGCCGGATGTCGCGGGCGAAGGGTGCCCATCCTGCGGCCCCCCACTTCTGCCAGTCTGTCACCGGCCAACCGCCGCGCGCGGTCTGCAGCGCGCCCGTTGCGCTCGAGCCGGCGGCCCTCCGAAAGCCCCCGGCTGGTGGCCTCGCCCAACCGGGCCTAATGCCCACCGCCCGTTTGCTCTGGCGTAATCGGCAGGCCCTGAGCATGACCCTGCGCGAATAAGGGCTGGTCCGCTTGCGCCGCCTCCGCCAAGAATGCCGAGGGCCTCTCCAGGCCGCCCATCAAGCCGCCGCTGAGTGTCGTTGTTGGAGCGAATCCAATCGCAGTCAATCCTCGCGGACACCCGGATGCCACGCCTTCCCACGCCGGCTACATTGTGATGCCTGTCTGCGCCAGAAACGTTGTCGGTCTCGAGAACATTCCAACCGAGCGGCTCCGCAGGCGGCGACGGACCCGAGCAGCACCTGAGACCACTATAGAGGAGAACTAAAGTGCCAGCCAGGTCGAAGGGATCGAGCGAACCATGGCCAGGGGAGGAAGCAACCCAAGGGGTTGGTGGGGTGGAACGTGTTTGTGGGCCTTTGATGAAAGCCTTTGACGCGAAACTTGGTCACGCACCGTAGTTGAAGTCTTCGCGCGATCGAGCCATCAACGAAGAGCTTGCCATCCCAGGGCATTGGCCGCCAGAAGGGCAGTTTGCGCAGACGGACGGGCGAAGCACCGACTGATCCACGCTCAGGGCGCTTGTGTTGTGACGATCCGCTCAACCGCTCGTAAACTTGGTGGCGACATTGAGGCACCAGGGTGGAAAAAAAAAAGCCACCTTTGGCCCCGGTGGGAAAAGGGGTTTGCGTGGTTTCTCGATCACCATCTTGTCGTAGCTGCGGCAATTCTAGCGAGCCTCGTAGAACTCCTTGCGGGCACGTCCGCGCACATACATGGTGGCGACCACGCCATAGGAAAAAGCGGCACCACAAACGGGCCTGAAGACCGCGACGGGTCTGCGGCTTCATCAGGGCATCGAAGACGTCGCCGTGCGGATTTCGTCCTGAGCCAGTTTCTCGAAAATTGAAGGATCGGAAAATCTTAGCTCTCTGATGCTGCTGCAGGTTGCCGATAGATGCGATTAGAGCCAGTAGCCGACTTCTCAGAGAGTAGGTGCGTAGAAGATGAATTCGGCTGAAGAAGGTTACGCTTATGGCGGTCAGGAAGCCCACGTCCGAGCTGCAGACCGAACACCCATCCGACTTTGTTGAGGAATAGCCGCGTGGCGCCTTCATCGCTGGCCATGGGCGCAAAGCAAATTCCGCCAACAGGTGTAGTTGCTCTTGATGCGGCGGCGAGTTCTTGTAGAGCAGGAACGGAGAATTCGACGTTGCACCTGCTCCAGACTCCACAAAGCACCTTGCGGTTGCGGGATTCGAGCTGTCGCGGCGCCATCGACATTCGGCGTTGCGAACGACGTGATGCGGTTGTAATCTCTTGCGGAACCTCTCGCAGATGGCTCGAAGCGCTCCACGCTCGTTGGGCCCGGACAGATCCATCGCCGCCAGGCTCGAAATCGGTGTGTAGAACCGCGGCGTCAGATGTGTCTTGACGGTTCTGTGAACGCCCTGGGTCCTGCGAGCCGGCAGGCGCGGGGCGCGATCAGGAGGCACCATAGCGTGCGCTCCAGCAAAAGGTGCCCCATCGTAAGGAGGCTTCAGCGCCTGATGCCGCGACTCGGTAAAGAGCGCAGGCGATCTGCGGGTTTGCTGCAGTTTGGCCGAGCCATGTACTGGCCTATTGGAGGACCGGGAGACCACTACAGCACGGAGAGTGCAGGAAGAGTTGCACAGCGTTACTATTCACTCCTGATATTAGCATATCAAGAGGGCGTCCAGCACTAGATCAATAAGCGCTTTACGGCAGTGGAGCTAATGTATCCACCGATGGGACGAGGAGTGGATCCTATCGAGCCCGATCTGGGCGGCGGTTGAATGCACAAAGCAGAAGCGCCGGCCACCCGAGAGAACTGCCGACACCCTGCCAACAGAAAAGCCCACCGCATGGGGGCTCAAGGAAGCTCAGCCTCACACCGACCTCCAAGGACTTATCCCTTGGTCAGCCGCAGGAAGAGTGGGGGATGAACTCGCAAATGCTGTTCTTCGACAGGGCGCTTGGGCCTTGACTCCGCCGCTGCCGTCTTGGCTTGGGCTTCTAGTCTGGGCGGGGCTGGCTGAATCGCTCACGTGCACGACCTCGATTAGGGAACCTTCGCGCACTTTTAGGGGCGTCTCACCAATCCTCCGCCAATGGAGCGTTCCACCCTCTTCATGCGCTCATGGCGGTGGCCCGCGCCTGCCTCCACTGCCCAGCAACGTTCGCGCCCGCCGAATACTGCCGAAAGGGACAGAGAACGGTGGCAGCGATGCCCTGGGGGCCCGCTCGCAAACCTAGGCCGGCCGGCGTAACCGCTTGGCTGCGCTGGGCTTTTTTTCCCCCTCCCCCTCTCTCGGTTTCTGGCGACCTGGATCCTCGTCGTTGCGATCGGCTGCTTCGCCGTTGCGCCTGTGCTGCTCTTGCCTGGGTTCGCTCGCTTGGAATCGCTCCCTTGCTTCAGGGCCAGGGCGTGAAGCGCCTGAGGCTGCACGCTCAGCGCCTAGCCAGACCGATCCAGGCCGCCAGCGGCAAGCCGGCAACTTCCAATCAACAGCCGCACGAATCGTCGCCGGGGTTATCGCCGGCGACCACAGGTACCGCCACGGGAGGAGCAGCGGCAGGAAGCAGAAGACGGAAGAGCACGGGGTCCGGCGCCATCAGCAACGGCAGGTGATTGAGCGTTCAAGCAGTGATCCATGAAAGTTCCGCCGTGATCAGGCCGTGGCTTCGTGCGCTGGGCGCGAGGGTCGACCGTCCTTCCCAGCGCTTCAGCGGCCCAAGCTCATAACTCAAAAATCGAACACCCGGATTGACCCATAAAATCCACCATCTCTCAAGGGGGTGGGCGGTGATACCAGGCGGATCGGTGGCGCGATCCGGGCCCCCGTTCAGCCAGGGCGTTCAGATTGCGCAGATGAATCAGGTTCCACGGCATCTCTCGCGCGCAATCACCACGCCCGGCCTCCTGAGGTGACCATCGCCACCCCTCGACTAAGTCGTGGCCACACCGCTGGCAATCCGACCCGATGTTCCCATGCTTCGCCGCAGATCTATGCTCCCGTGGAAAGTCTGCCGCGGCGATCGCAGGGCCTGATCATCTCAGCGTGGCACGCAACGACGAGCTCACACCGAGTACGCTCGCGCCAGAAAAGCGTCTGCAGCTCAGGTCAGAGGGAATCGCACACCTGTTCGTGCGTCAGACGTCCGATGGCCCACGGCTGCGATCATTCCACCCCCCCCTCCCCGCCAGCTTCAAGCAAACTGAAGGCTCCCGTTCCGGCAGGCATGGCCGAAGCTGCCCCGAGACGGCAACACCGACCTGGCGCCACGCCATCCTCCCCGGTGCGCTTCCTACGTCGCCTGGCGACGCTTCGCCGTCTGGTCTCCGGTTTCGACGACGATCAGATCGATCTGATGGCGCAGCACATCCAGCCTTCGAATCTCTCACGTCACCACATTCTCCGAGCCCGTAGCGTGCGGCGTCTTGCACCGACAGCGTTGCGACGGTACTCGTACATCGCCTGAACAGCTACATGCCCAAGCCCTCACCGGATGGGCGAATTTCGAGACGAAGAACCGTAACGCTGAACAACGCTGATCACAATCAACGAAATAGGTCTGACCGACCATCCTGGTTCGGCGGCGCGGGCCTGCCCATCAACTACAAGTCGTCTGACTCAAGTACGAAAGGGGCGCATTTTGAGTGCCGGATCAAGGAAGGTGCTTGCGGGATGTGCTCCAGTCGTTGCGCTGACTGGGGGCACAGGGCCATCGATGTGCGTTGGCAAACATCAGAAGTCCAGGTCGCACCCTTGACCCTTGTGCTGCCCCCGCTGCCGATCCTTGCTCTCGTGAAGCAGCGCAACCAGCAACAGCGAATTCAGGAATCGGCGAAGTGCTAGCGCGCAGCACCAAGAGCAAAAGCTTCGTCTCGCCGCCAGGTTGTGGGATCCAGGGCTCGGCTGAACTGCACTTCGGAAAAAATAACAGCACCTCACTGAAGTTGGCCGCAGCACCCCGCTGCCGGTCGTTGGCGTCGAAGGCGGCAGCCAGCTCAAAGCCACCGGGGGCGTTGCCGTCACCGGCCCTCCAGGGGAATCTCCAAGCAAGGCGGCCTTGCCCACCTCGTTGACCTGGCCGGATCCGCCCCCGATAGACGCCAAGATCCAGGCAGATCAGGCTGCCAGTGCTCCCAGCCTGCCGGCCGGTAGCACCAGTTCCCTCAGCAGGGCGAAGGGATGCGTGGCGGGTACGCCACAAGCACCCTGGCTTGCTTTCGCCGCTCGGCAGAGGCAGTCACCTGAGATTCGAGCTCAGGCCAGGGAAGATCGAGACTGATCAAGCCATTTGGCCAGCCGCTGCGGCGCAGTCACAGGCCGCCATTCCCAGCATTTTCAAGCACCGGCAGCAGTCCTTGAGGATTTCAGCGCGCCGTACGGGTTGCGTGCCTTGTCGCCGCGAGGGCTGCAGCCAGGCGGCAATCGATGCGGCGTCGGTCTACTGGTGAGGGCAATAGCGATAGTCGCTCCAGCTGCCCTCACATGAATTGCAGGCCGACCTGAAAACGGCGGCAGCTCCTGGCCTGAAACAGCCGGCCGCCTTGCTCCCTAGTTGCACGGGTTGAACAGCGGAATCAGCGCCTGCCCAGGCACAGAGGGCCTTCGCCCCGCTCACCACCAAGTCAGACTGCGCAGCGGTCAGCCGTTCAGCACGGCGGGAGTGGACCCAGAGAGTGAACGCCACACGTTCCCCTTCTTCGATGACACTCTCGAGTGAACACCGCCGGCAAGATGCGCCTCGCAACGCTCACCGTTCAGCAAAAAGGGAATTGCGTGAGGTCGAGCGCCCCTGGGTCGGTTGCGCAGGGGCTGCGCGGGGAGCGACAGGGTGGCAGACCGTTTTGGTGAGGCAACAATCGAGTCGGCCTCCTACCGCCATTGATCGGCACACACCGGCACGACCTGGCGGAAACTGGGCCACGGGTAACGGTCCACACCACTCCCCCACCGACGCTTGTCAGGACGAGGTAGGTTGTTCATCGCTGCTGGAAGCGCCACGCTGGGTCAGTCGGTCGTCCACGCACGGCGAACGAGGCCTCCTCATGCCGTTTCCACCTGGCCAGCGGTGGGGTGGCGCGTTCGAAGGATGCCAATGCACCCTCACTCTCTGGGAATCGGCGGCGGCGCCTTCCAGGGATGCGCACCAGCACCGTCACCGTTCCAGGCGTGTTTGAGCTGTGGTCGCGGATATAATGTCTTCGGCCGTCTTCGCGCAGGCGAAACAGAAGCCCTTGCTGAGCAGCGCAGCGCGCCTCGACAGGCCTCGTCGTGGCAACGCGCAACGCCGGCTTCGCCTTCCTCAAGAACCCAACGCGGGGCCCAAGCCCCAAGCCGACCGAAGCAAGCCTTGCCGTCTCTGCCAACCGAAGCCTCTCCAACTGGCGAGTGGCAGGCGCAGGCAGGAGCGGTCGAGCAGAACCGGCGACCGTGAACTTCATCGGGGGAAGTCAAAGAAAGCAGGCAAGGCTTGGAAGCCCTGGCGCGCAGCGATGCCCAGGAAAGCGGTTGTTATAAGCCACACTCTACGATCTTCGTTCCGCTCGAATGACCCCTGGGCCCGATCAAAAAGGAAGCCGAGCGAAGCGCGAGTTGGAGGCATCGGCAGGAATCAAAAGTGGAAAGGGAACCCCCGCGTGGCACCTCAGCAAGCTGTGCGAGCCCCAAGGCCCCCGAGCATGCCGACAAACACCGCCGATCGATTGCTGGTGGTCCGCGATCGTCACGATCGTCAGCTGGCTTGTCACCCACTCGCGAGAAACACCAGCAGAAAGTGAGCCAGGAGTCGGAAGTTGCATCGAATCAAGGTTTCCCGGAGTACGGCTGAGCAGTTCGAGCTGGCCTGGAGCCCAGCCAAGGCCTGAGGGACACCCACAGTCCGGAAATCCGTCTCAGCCGCTGGCGGCAGCAACGGAGGCAACTCACGCCCCAACACACGCCGCAGGCTGGAGCAGACCAAGGCGGGCAGCCCGCGAAAACATCACGGCCGGCCGATCAGCCGGCCAGCAACAAGGGCGGCCAGTTGGGCTTGTCGCCCAGCTTCGCAGACACCGTGGTGAAGGTGGTGAAAACACGCCCACACGGTTTGTGGTCCGCTGCTTCGCCTCAGCCGGTGTGTATCGCTCAGGGCTGTGCCCTGCTGACGCTGCCGCTCAAAGCGCCTGTCAGCATCCGAGCTGCGTCCGCCGTATCCTCGCGATCTGTCCTGGCGGCACAGGCAATCGCGAAGGCGTCGCTCTGCTCGCTCGCAACCCCGAACAGTGCAGGAAGGTGCTAACAGCCGCAAAAATCAGGACGTCTCGCGTAATGCGTGCAACGCGTCCACCGGTGGTCGTAGTGCGGCATCCAGACCATCGCGCCCTCACATGTCCAGGTACTGCCGTGCATCGGGCTCAGGGCTTTGAGGCTCGCCTCCGCCGCTCGATCCCCGCAGCAGCGCCACATCCCGCCGATGCAGCTCAGGGCTTCCAGCCCATCAACTCCACCGCCGTGCTGGAAAGCGGTCACAGTGGCACGGCCGATCCGTATGCAGGCCCGTTCTCCCGTACCTAGCCACGAAGTCTCGTAGCGGCAGGATCATGGGTAGCGACATCCATCTCATGCCAACGTTCAGCCCTGCGTTGATACCCGCAGGCCAGCCCGGAACTCATTCCTCTATCGCGCGGCGCGCTCTGACGTCCTCCAAGCCGCAGTGCAGAGCCGCCTCGTGAACAGTCCCCGCAAATAGGTGTCTTGCGCGGCTGCGCTTGAAGCTGCGACGCAATTCTCCCGCCCATTGCGGACAACAGTCCGCCCCATCGCAGGCGGCCCTAGGGCTTCGCGACCGTGCAACCACACTTCTCCGCCGCCACTGGGCGCAGCCCCACCTTTCGATGCAGGCGTCCTCGCCCGCCACGATTGATGCCAACGGAAGGCCACATCCACCTGGATGAACGTACCTTCACCCTGCCCACGCCAGCATCGCCCCTGACGCCACTCCCCTGCCAAGTTATGCAGAATGGCCGCCAACGCACAGTCGCTGTCCGATGACCCTTTGCAACCGCAACCAGAACACCGCCCGCAGGCCGTCACCGAGCGGTTCGAGCGGCGGCAGTCGCCAAAAATGGAGTGACCCGATCCAGGGAGAACCTGCCTCTCCACGGGCACCGCCGCGCGTCCCTCATACCATCACCTGCCAGCCCATTGAGGGCCTGATCAACGCCGCCACGTTCTCGGCCCCCGCACGGTTGAACCACCGCCGCGGTGACCGCCAGGCGCCCACACGCCTGCAATGGCTCAGCCTGATCGCACAGCAAACCCCCGCGCCCGCACCGAGACCAAGCTCCTTCCCTCGCCTGCCAGCAGACCACCGGGCAGGCCGAAACCGTCCACCGACCGCGGCACCACCCCGATCCACCCAGGGCCAATGGCCGGCCCAGCAGAAACGGGTCGCCCGCCGTCCGCTCCACCAAGGCCACCGTTCGCCTCAGATCGCAATACAGAGCCGCGGCTTGCCGGTGAAGGCGCTTTCGCACTCCGGCCAGCTCCATGCCCTTCGTCGTCTGCGGTGGTGACAACTCCACCACCACTGGGTCCCCCACCGCCCACCGCATGATCCGAGCCCAGGAAAGCCACACCGTCGCATCGAGGGGTGCCCCCCACCATCCAGGCGTTGCAGCGGCCTGCAGGCCCGCCAGCCGAGCAATGCAGGCGCTGCAAGCCCGTCCCGCCAGCACGTTCACCCCCAACAAGGACCATTCGGCATCTGCCGATACGAACATCGAGCCGCCCAGGCGGTGGCGTCGCTCCGCATCTCCGCGAGGCACGGCCAGCACTAGGCCAGCCCGAACCCGGCCAGACCTCGTAAGGCGCGAACCTCAGGAGTGCCAGGCCCGATGCAGCAGGGCCAGGTAGGGGGATGCTGCGGTGGCAGTGTGTGGTCTGTGGGACACTCCACCTGCAGCCCTGGGCCCCTAAGGGCCCTCAACGGCGGCAAGCCGTGTCGACGGTGCCACAGCGATGCCCCCTCGCCCAGCCCTTCGAGCATGGGCGCATGGGCCGTAAGCCATCGCGAGCCGGCCTGGGGCATCGCCGCCACCGGCCTGCCCCGACCGCGCACACCCCACCAGCAGGGCGGTGCGGTCATGCCATCGGCGTCGTATCACCGCAGATCGCTACGCTCGGCTTGGCGCGTCTGAACAGCCCGCGACGGCCCGGTCAGACGCTGAAGGCTGAGGGACGGGCCGGCGCCGTGTTCGAGCACCATGGCCGATCGCCTTGCGGCCGTACCCGCGCGCAGAACGAGGAGCCAGAATCCTCGCTCAAGCCCAAGCGCGACAATGGCCCGGCTCATCATCTATCTCCGGAGGGGAGCTGGCAGCTGCCCACCTGCTGGGGAGGCGTTGAGCAAGGGGATCCCCACGGAGCACCCGCCTCCTCGCGTGCTTCCCACGATGCCCCCTAACCGCGTCAGCAGCACGTTCTTCCCAGAGTCCCAGCAGCCACCTCGAATACAGCGATTGCACCGGCCAGCCATCCAGGCCACCCGCTTCCAGCGCCTCCAGCCGAAGTCAAGCAACCTGCCGATGGCTCAGGAGCTGGCGCAGAGCAGCCCGCCTACGGCGCTGTTAATCGGTCCTCTATGCCGGAGAACAATCTCACTCTTCTTCCTATTTCCGCAACGGCCAGCGCCCCTGCGGTGCTGGGCTGTGGCTCTCGTGAGCTGTTATCAGGTCTACCAGCCCTTTCTCAAAGAGAGCAGGGCTGGCTGGGTGATCGTGACAAACTTCCGGATCGGAAATTGTCTACGCCGTGGTGATTGAGTTCAAGCCGCTCTGATTCCTGTCAGGCCAACCCTGTCTTGTCGGCCCGATCTCAAGCTGGCCTTCGTCTTCGGCGTTCATCGACGATACGACAAAGCCCTGGCCCGTCCGCCAGACCGCCTGCCGAGCGACAACGCCTCCTCTGCGACGGTGCTGGCTTTCCAATGAGCATGACGCTGATGCCCTCCCTTTCGATGTTTCTCTTGGAGCACATCTAATGATCAACCAAACAATAAATCATTCGCTCTGGTCCTGCCTTCGCAAATCGCTAAACTGAACAGGCCATCAAACCTCTGTGAGCCACCACCCTCCATGTCCCTGCTCTGCGCCGTCGCAACCGCACCTCCCTGGCAGCCCTGTCTCGGCGGCTCCTTCCTGCCCAGGCCCGGCCACTCCGGCCTCCTGAGCCAGCGCGCACCAATCCCTTCCGCTGGCCTGCCAACCACCCGCCGCCCCCTACAGCGGCTGTTGCAGCTCACCGCGACGAGCAAGTCAGCGCTGACCTTCCCCACCAACGGGAGCGTGCGGGTGCTTGAACGACGGCCACCCGCACGGAGTTGCCCGTGTCGCCAACGATTCAACGGTTCGCGAACACAGCAAGCAGGCCCAGGGCCCCTCAGCGTCAGCGATAACGCGGCGACCAGGAGGCCTCCGCAGTCTGGACAACATCCTGCTGTGGTGCTGTTGTTGGCGGCTCACCTTGCTGATCCGCCCTCCTCCCAGGTGCGATACTAGCCGATCCGGTTTGTGTCGCATCAGCCCCCGTGTCAGTGAGAGGCACCGCCACCGTGCGCTTCGAGATGTTGGTCGGCCATCAACGAGGCCAAGAGGAACTGCCAGGAGATATGTCACACTCTTTTTGAGGCAACCGGAGCGATTCACGCCATCGCGCCAGATTCCCCAAGCCGTGCTGCGAGCC
>Ga0163217_1005669_pt1 | contig 15546 bp, 9 predicted proteins | sample SynspAceP_FD_185933 | JGI IMG/M metagenome (GOLD analysis project Ga0163217, IMG submission 185933) | Saline lake microbial communities from Ace Lake in Antarctica - Synechococcus sp. Ace-P (PacBio error correction) | ecosystem: Environmental > Aquatic > Non-marine Saline and Alkaline > Saline ...
CCGGAGGTCCGGGAAGGAGAGGGGATCCCACCTTGGCGGTTTTCTGCCCCTTCCCCTTGCAGAAATCCGCGCAGGCCTGCCCTCGGATCGCAAAGGCGGTGGCTTTAACCAGGGAAGTTCGCCATCGACGGCGACACGCGGCCGTTTCCCGCATGGCGAACGGCCGAGGGGCGCAAAGGCCTGCCCAATCTTCATCGATGGGACCGGGCTATGGCGGCTGCCGAGAACTCCCCACGCCCTGGAGCTGGGCCGGCGGCTTGAATCCGCTCCTACAAGGTGAGCCTGAGGGTGGACGGCCAGCGCCATGGGGGGCGGGGTGACCCAACTGTTTTCGTGCGTGATCGTGGGAGCGCCTGGCCCGGCCTAAGGATTTCCAAGCGTCGCCCTGAATGTCAGGCGGCCAAGCGGCCGTCCAGGCGGTGGTTGGGCTGCCGCCACGGCCCGAATCTTGGCGGTGGAGGGGCAACGCAGCGAAAGCGGCCACTGGCGGCTTGCCAACACCAGATGGTGCGCGCCAGTCGTCGCTTCTTGCCGACTGCGCCCAACAGCCCCACAGGAGCCGGCTGCAGGTGCCCGATCCCTGGTTCACGGCGTGAAACCGCGCTGGGCTGCCGCTCAGCCATTCCCGTGGTGTTGGATGCGTAAGGCATCCGCCTCGACGAGGTGTACCTCACGCGAACGCTGCTGCTGCAGCTTGGCCGAACAGCAGGGGTGCGGGTGCTCAACCGGCCGGGCCCTGCTGGCCTGAAGAGAAGCTGGTTTCGCTGCGTTTCAGTGAGCGATGCGGCTCGCTGGTCGGCGCCAAACGTTGAGCGGCTGGCTGGCTTCGCGCGAAAACCAGGAGGTGGTGTTCAAACCGCCTGGGGTGGGCGGCAGGCAGGGAGGGGGGGTGGTGGCTGTGCCGCAAGCGCCGTCTGGCGGGCGCTGCGGAGCTGGTCACCCAGCAGCAGACGCTGCGGTGATAGTGCAGGCCTCTGCCGCGGGACCGCCGCGACAAGGCATCTGTTGGTGAACGGTGAGCGCTGGCGGAATCAACGCCGGCCCTGCGGCGAGTTCGCAGGCAACCATGGCCGTGGGGCGGCGAGCCGACACACGCTCACCCACGCTAACGGGCGATCTGCGCAGACTGGCCCCGCCCCTCAGGCGACGGTCTGTTTTTGTTGGCATGATGTGAATCGGCGAGCGGCCAGTGAATCCAACGTCCCCCAGCCACAGCATCGCGAGATCGAACGGCTCGGGGCTGTGCCGTGGCCGACATCACATGAAGCTTGTTGAAGGGGTGAGTGCAGGCTGTAGTTGCTGCTGCAGCAGCCCCCAGCTCAGGACACCCCTGCATTTCCCGCCGTCACCGAGCTTCACCAGGCCAGCGCGGCGGTCAGTTCCAATGATCACCGGCAGCGGCCGCTGCGGAGCCACCCGCGAGTTCGCATCGCCGGCATTGTCGATCAGCCGATGGTGCGGCGTAATGGCCCGCTCGAACACTCAGGCTGCGGCAGCCGGCCTCGCCTCCCGCCGTGGCAGCCCTGCACGGCGGGATGGGATGGAGGGCTGCGCGATTGAAAGGGCTGATGGGCGCGATCCGGCGGTATCGGTGGTCTGCAGGCACACTGACATGGGGACCCAGCACGCGGCTGGGGGGCAGCGGAGACATCCGCAACGGCCAGCAAGTCGGATGTTCACACCAGCGCGTGCTCATGACGATCTTCCGGAGCGGCTGAGCTGGTGCAGCGGCCCAGGAGCGGTGCGCAGGCGTGGCTGCGAAGCTGCCCGACGTACAGCCGCAATCGCTCGGGCGAGCAGATCAGGGCATCAACGGGCTTTGCTCCTAGAGAAAGCGCAACTACCCCCGGCTGTGCGCGCAGCTGCGGAGCAGAACCATCGGTCGAGCAGGACGATCGAGTTGCCAGCTGCTGGCGCACGGCACACCAACTTGCGCAGCTGCCGCCCCATCTAAGGCGAGGGCGGGCTGACGCCAGGCGTAAGCCCGTCCAGCTGGACGCTGGGCGATTCGGGGCTGGCTCCCAGCGGGCTCCGGCTCGCTGGACGGCAAGGGCCGCGAGACGCGCTCCTCCAGAGTTCTTCGCCACGCTGCGGGCCGTGACGCGCCCCCCAGCGGGCGTGCAAGCGCAGCCAGCAGGAGCCTGGCGGCTTCAACGCCAGCGCGGGCGCACGCCTGCACCCAAGCCACACCAGTCCCCATGCAACGGGTGTCGAAGAAGGAGATACGCACTAGCCCCGCGCGAAGCCATGGGCCAAACGAACTGCGCACGTCACCAGCCGGCTGAGCAGATGTGCTGAATGCTTTGGCCAGCTCAAAGCGCCGCGGACCGCTCAGCGTCCAGGCTGTTGCGCTGCACAGGCGGCCAGCAAGGCCAGGAGCGCGCATCCCAGAGAAAGAAAGGGCCAGTCCCAGCGCGCTCAACAGGCAGTGGATCGGGGCACAGCCCCGGGAGGCACGCAGTCGACAAGCGCACAGCTCGCACGCCTTCCTCTAGCGCCGCCCTCGGCGGCAGCGGCCAGAACTCGCTGAAGGAGTAGGGAACATGCGGTGGCGAGGTCGGGGGTGGGCCGCTCAAATGGAGTGGGCCCCCCTCCGTCAGCGTGCGGTCCCCCATTCAGGCCCCAAGGTCGTCGCAAGCCGTTCGCGCCGCTGGCGGCCGCGCCAAGCTTGGAGGCGGCGATAAGTGAGAGTGGCGGTGATGCCGGCATGCGGCGCCGGCTGGTGGCTGGCCAGGAGCTACCTGCGCTGGGCGTCTTCTCGGTTCTTTTGCTTGGCGGTCCGTGCTGTCTGCTGGCTGGAAAACTGGCTAATTGATTGTGTTGGTATTGCCTTTTGGAACGGCGTCCGACCGCCAGGGCAAGCCCTTCCGTGGTGACTCACGGCCGCGTGACGGGGGCGCTGCTGGCACGGGCTGCCTGCGCTGGGGTTGGGGGGATTGCTGTGCCGCCCGCAGCAGTCGGCGGTGCTGGCCCTGGTGCGGGCCCCTGCTGCGGCATGGTTACGCTACCAGGGTCCACGCTTAGCGTTGAGCTATCGGGGTCTGGGGGAATCGCTCTGCGGCTGGCCCTGTCGGGGTCCGCTGGCACTGCGCGCCCTGTTGCGCTGCCCCGTGGAGGGCGAAGCACTTTTCTGGCGGTGGTGCCCTGGCGGTCAGCGATGCCTGGGGAGGGCAGCGATCGCCACAGCTGGTGCTCTATGGCTCCCTATTTCACAGGTGGATGATGACGCGGCATGGCAAAGCGCTCCCGTGCCGCTCGGCACGGCCGCAGCGCGCCTGGATGCCGGTTCATCGCCCTGACCCTGGCGCTCCAGTGGTCGCCGGTGCTGGGCGGGCGCTGCGCTCACTGCCTCTCGGGCGTGATCGCTGCCGCAGGTCTACGTTTGATCCAGCTGCTGGGAGACCACACGCCAGCCGGAGCGCAATCAGCGGTAGCAAGTTTTCTGGCCCTAAGTTTCAGGCCTTACGGGCTGGCTGGCCTGTGGGGCCTGGCTGTGGGGCCGGGCTGGGTCGCACGTGAACACCAGCTGTCAGTCAGAAGCGGAACAGCGATTGAACTGCAGTGGCGGCGTTCCGCTTCAAGCTGCCCGCCTGTCACGGCGAATGGGAGCTACATCCACAAGCGTGGGTGTGTGCGGCTGAGGCCGAGAGCGCCCGGGACCGACGATCGGTTGGGAGGCCTCGCGCGGAGGCCGATCCTGCGGCCACGCAGGCCCTGCCCAGCTGGAGCGGCGACGCAGCTGGGGGAGCGCCAGCAAGCGCAGCGGCTTGAGGCCGCGCTAAACTGGGTTTGCGGCAGCGCTGGCTCGCGATCGCGCCGCCCTGCGAAATCGATGGCAGTGTGGGGCGTGCATGGCGGCGGCCAGAAGTGGCAGCGAAGGGCTGGCTCCGCTCCGGGCTCCGCCGTGCTGCTGCCGGGGAGAAGCGCCATCGAGGCCCGGAGGCCGCTGATTGTGAGCCGGTGTAACAGGAGAAGCAGTGGCCACGAGCACCCGCGCGAACCGAAATGGAAGGTGCGCCGCCGCTGAATGCGCGAGCGGCAAGGTGTTGGGCACGCGCTGCAACGGTACCGCCAGCGCAAGCTGCGCTGGATGCAAGGGCGGTGGGATCGGCGACGGCAGACCAGTGCGGGGCCGGATCCTGGCGGGCGAACCTCGCTTGGAATGGCTGGAGCACCGTGAGCCCGCGACGCGCAGGGCACAGGACTTGCGGCCAGTGCCGGTGGCGCTGGATATCGCTGCGCACTGCCGCTCGCTCTACCGGAATGGACGCTGGCAGGTGCGGCGTCGGCCCTGGAGGCGCGATCCCAGCCCGTGCCTGGCCAGCTCCACCTTGCAGCCCCAGGCTGATGCTCAGCACCGGTTCGAAACGGCATCGGCCGGCGCTGGCTCACCAACCTGCGCCTGCAGCAAACGAGGTCCCACCCCACCCGCGCCGGCCCTGCCCCGGGCTGGAGGCCGCGGGGCCTGTTCCAGCGGCGATCCCCAGCGGTTGTGAGGCCAAGCGGCCTGGCGGCAGGGGGTCCGAATGAACCTGTCTGGGGGCAAGTGCCGATGACGCAGCTGAGGACTGGGCCGACGACCCGGGGCGGCGTCCCCTGGAGCGTCTCTGGGCCGCGCGAGGTGTGGGTTGGCGGCGCCGCGAGGAGCGGGCAGAGCTGCGGCAAGCTGACTCGTCGGGCCGCGAACCGCTGCGGTACTGGGGCGCGTGTGGATCGGCAGGGCGCAGCAGCGGCGGCGCGTGCGCTGGTGCTGCTAACGTTTCAGACATCTGCGGCCAATCGGCCGGCCGCACTGGGGAATGGTGCGTGGTCAGGGGATGATTCCGGCCGGCACGAGTGTCAACCCATTGCACTGCATTCGTAGTGGTCCTGCTCCGTGTTGCGTACCCGCCTTGGTCGGACCGCTGCGTTGCTAGCCCCAGCGGTGATGCGCAGACGGCGCCTGTGCCTCGATCCTGCCGAGAAGAGCGGCAGCCTGATTTCGGCGTGCACCACGGATCGATGATGGCCGATCGGCCGGGCGACTGGCTGCGGGCTTGCCGTGATGTGGGCGAGCAGCCTGGTGCGGCTGGCGGGGCGCCAGCGGCGCCCTTCATGTACGGAAGAGCGCGAGCAGGTGGCGCCTCTGCGGGTGGAGCGGGTCGGAGGGGTGGTAGGATGTTCATCGGTTGGAGTTGACAGGCGGTAACGGAAGTGGCGCATCGAAGTGCGCATCGCTGACCCAGGCCTGTTGCGGCCGGGTCCGCTGAGCCCGGGCACCCCTTGCAGCCTTCGCTGGCCAGAGGGTGGTGGCGCAGCGGGGAGCGCTGCCGATGGCACGTGGGTGGGGGTGCCGGCCGGCCGAATGGGGGCGATCTCAGTGGCGCTGAACGGTGTTTCCTGAACGGGTGGAGGAATACGTGAAGCAGCGGGCCCGCAGGCCGGCCCATGCCCAATCGCCGGCTGCTGCTGCTGCCGGTGGCCGACCCCTCTGGGGGAGCGGCTGTGCCCTGCTACAGAATCGAGGACTATCGTGGCCGTCCAGAAACCAGCCTGCCTTCTCGCGAATCGCCCGGCAGCTGCCAGCGGCGGCAGCGCCCAGCGCTGGATCCGCCTGCCGCCGCTCGAGCGCAACGGTCTGGGGAAGTGGGAACGAAAGCGCTGGCAAGCCTGGCTGTCAGTGGCCATGCGAGAGCAGCTGGGGAGCGCCATCGCCCTCTGAAGCGACGAGGCCAGCATGGGGAGAAGGCAGAACCAACAGGTCCCGACACGCTGATTGAACCTCTGCTCACCGCCAGCCTGGTCTCGCCGCACACCACGACTGGGTCGACGACCGCACGCCGCTCTGGGTGGCTTGATCGCCCGTGTGGCTGGCAGTGGGAAGCCCCTGCGGCACTGTGTTTTCTGCAGGCGGGCGGATGATGATCCGCACGCCGACCGAGCGGGCGGGAATTCCCTGCGGGCCGCGCGGAAGCGCTGCAGCGCCAGGTCGAACCCTTGCTGGAGCAGAGCACCTAGCGCGGGGTCAGCACCCCGCTACTACCGGGCCCGCTTCACGCTTACGCCGATGGCAACCTCTGTGGCCGCGCTGTGAGGGCGACAGCCCACCGCTCGGTGGCGTGCGGGTTGAAAGAGGAAGTCACTGAGCGCTGAGGCCGCCCAGGCGACGGATTTGCGGGAACGCCGATCTTTGCCGCGATCGAGCCGAGCCTCATCGGGTCGCGGTGCGTCCAGGCCTCGATTCGGTTGTTCCGTTGGCGTCCGGCACCTCGCCTCAAGGATTGGCTTGAACACGCGCGTGGGAAGGCTCGGGCCGCTAGCGCCTCGACTCTCCCAGATCCTGGCCGTGGCCCGGGTGCGCGATGACAGGACGGGGCCGATTCGAACCTGGCACCTACGCGCCGCGAAGCAGCGGACTGCCTGGCGCCAGCGTCGATCTGTACCTGCATTCGTCGCCATGAGCTGCCTGGCGAGGCACCGCGCCGTGCTGTCTGAGGGCGGCCGGCTGTGCGGCCCGATGGGGTCGTGGCCGTGATCAGGATCCGGAATCGGAAGGTGATCGGGCTTGATGCACGCCCCCCCTGTGCCAACCTGCGTCAAGAAGCACGAGCCTACCTGGAGGATTATTTCCGCTCGAGTTGCCCCGCGGCGCTTGGCGACGCCGGCTTCCGCGCATCCGCTGCGTTGGTCCTCTCCGACACCGCCACCGGGTGAATGGTGGACAGCCGCTTGAACGGGCCCCTGCAACAGGGCAGATCGGTGGCTGTTCGCCGCCCTGCGGGAACGTGCCGGCTTGGGAGGGGAACGCCTCCATTGGCGCTCACCTCCTGGCCAGCCCACCCACCGCCTCCACCGTCTGGTGGCGCTGGATGCTCGGGGGCACGGCGCCAAGGAAGATGGCGCCCTGCCGCAGCCTGCGCGTCGCGATCAATCCAGGCCTATCGCCAGCTTGGATCAACGCTTGCAGGCCGGAGAAGCTGGCCTTCTGGCCCCGATAGGGAAGGCTGAGGCAGTGGCACTGCGGTCCGACTCACACGACGCCTTCGTCACTCGCCGCCCTGGCTGCCTGGCAGCGCACTGGAGCTGGAGCTGGAGTGGATCAAGCAGCCCGCCAGAACATCCGCAAGAGTATGCCTGGAAGCCCATTTCATCGGCGGGTCGCGGCATCAAGCCGCCGCGGAACCGCCTGACGCGCTTCTGAACTGGAGCACTACCACCCGGCATGACGACGGCCAGCCTTGAACACCTCGCCGCTGCCGTCTTGGACTGCCACGGCCTCATGCCACGCCCTGGTGACCGGTGGGGCGGGCGCTGCGGGGGAGGCGCTGGTGCTGGTGGCCGTGGGCGCCGATCGTCGTGGCCGGCCAGCGCGGTGCAGAGCTGCTGGAGGCGCTGCAATGCAGAAGGCCCGTTTGGAAGGGAGTGGATTCGGCAAGCAGCGGCCGCTGGATCGAGGCGAACACGGCCCCTTTATAGCCAGTTCAGAACAGGGGCAGGCGCAGCAGCTGCTCTGGCCCGCCCTGCAGTCACCGCCTCGAGGGGCGCGGTGGGATATGCTGCACGCGGCTACGGAAGTGGGGGGCCTGCGCGCCGATCAGGCGCTCGGCGCGGCCTGGAGTTGCGCGGGAACGGTGAGCTTCAGGCGTTCGGTGGGGACTGAGCAGAGGGGGAGCAGCCAGGCCTCCTCCGCATCGGTTCGCTGCAAGGCGCCGACTCCTGCTGGAGATTCTGCGGAACAAGGCGGCCTGAGGCGGCACGGAGCTTGGGCCCAGCTTGGCTGCCCGCCCCTGTCTACTGTTGCTTTAAAGGGGGTGTTGCCCTTCGATCAGCGGCCGCTGCTGCCGATCCACTCCCGCTTCAGAAACGGGGCCTCGTCTTTGAGCGGCCCTCCAGCAGCTCGCTGCAACGCGCGGGCGGGCCAACGATCGGCACGCACAGCACCAGCGCATCCCCGCAGCGCGCCCCACGGTGTTCACAGGGCGGGGATGAGGCCTGGGCGTGCCGAGACGGCAGCGGCGAGGTGTTCAATCTGGGCCTCGGCATGCCGGGGTAAGTGCTCCAGTTCGAGCGCGTCGAGGGGTTCGCCGGCGGCGTTGATGCCGCGGACCCGGCGATGAAATGGCTTCGGCGGCAGTCTTGTCGGGGATGGTTCTTGGCGGGCTGCTTGGATCAGCTCCCGCTCAGCTCCAGTGCGCTGCCAGGCGCAGGCGGCGAGTGGATCGAAGGCGTCGTGGTGGAGTCGGACCCGAGTGCCATGGCCCAGCCTCCGCTGATTCGGGGGCAGGAAGGCCAGCTCGTCTCCGCCTGCAGGGTTGATCCAAGCTGGCGAAGGGCCTGGTTGATCGCGAGCGCAGGCTGGGGGCGGGCGCATCGTCCTGGCGCCGTGCCCCCGAGCTCAGCTGCCACCAGAGGTCGGAGGCGGTGGGGTGGGGCTGGCCGGAGTGGAGCGCAAATGGAAGCGTCGCTCGCCGCACGTTCCGCAGGGCGGGAACAGGCTGCAACGCGGGATTGGCGTGTTGGCGGGGGCCCGTCAACGGCTGGCACATCACCGGTGGCGTGGGAGGCCACGCGCGATGCGGCGAAGCCGGCGTCCGCAAGGCCGCGGGCAGCGAGGCGGAAATAATCTCAGGTAGGGCTTCGGTGCTCTTGAGCAGGGTGGCAGGGGGCGGGCATCGCCGGATCACCTCGATTCCGGATCCTGATCCACCAGGGCCAGACGCCATCGGGCGCAACAGTCCGGGGCCCGCTCGACAGCAAGGCGCGGTGCCTCGCAGGCAGCTCATGGAGACGAACTGCAGGGTGATCAGATCGAGCTGGCGTAGCATGTCCGCCGTGGCTCGGCGGCGGCGTGGTGCAGGCTTCGATCCGGCCGCCGCAATCGCGCACCCGGGCACGGCCAGTCATCTTGGGAGAGAGTCGATGCGTGCCGGCCACGAGCTTCCCGCGCGTGTAAGCAATCCTTTGAGCGAGGGTGCGACGCCAACGGAACACCGACATCGAGAGCCTTGGCGCAGCGGACCGAGGCTCGGCTCGATGCGGCAAGATCGCGTCCCGCATCGGCCTTGGGCGGCTCCGCGCTCAGTGCTTCTCTTCTCCAGACCGCAGCGCCAACCGAGGCGGTTGGCTTGCTCGGCCTCACAGGCGGCGGCCCGAGGCAGAGGTTGCCATGGCGTAAGCGTGGAGCGGGCCCGGTAGTGAGGGGAGGCGGGGTGACCGGCGCTGGTGCTCTGCTCCGCAGGGGTTTCGGCCTGGCGCTGCAGCGCGTCGCGGCGGGCCGCAGGGAATTCCCCGCGCTCGGGGTGGCTCATCATCCGCCGCGCCTGCAAAACAGGGCATGTTGCGGCAGGGGCTCCACTGCCAGCACACGGGGATCAGCCAGCCCAGGGCGTGCGGTCGTCGGACCCAGTTCGGTCGGTGTGCGGCCTGAGACATTCTGGCGGTGGAAGGGGTTCATCGGAGCGGTGGTCGGGACGCTTGTTTGCTCTCCCCAGCTGGCCGTCGCGCTCAGAGGATTGAGGCCGCCAGGCGGCTGGCTTCGCATGGGAACTGACCAGGCCAGGCGTTGCAAGCGCTTTCCGTTCCATTCCCCGAGCCGTTTGCGCTCGAGCGGCGGGGCAGGCGATCCAGCGCTGGGGGCGCTGCGCCGCTGGCAGCTGCCCGGCGCGATTCGGCGAGCGAAAGGCCCAGGCTGGTTTTCTGGAAAGGCCGAGCGATGTCTCGGTTCTGTAGAGGCCAATTAGCCGCGCCCCAGAGCGGGTCGGCACGCAAGCAGCAGCTCGGCGAGTGGGCAGGCGCCTGGCGGGTCCGCTGTCACGTTTCCTCACCGTTCAAGGAAACATCCGTCACACGCAGCTGAGGATCGCCATCGAGCCGGCCGTGCACTCCAGCCCCGTGCATCTGAGCCAGCCGCATCCCGTGCGCACCAGCCCTCTGGGCGCAGCGGAAGGGCTGCAGGGCGGTGCCGCCGGGGCTCAGGACCGCTGTCACCAGCTGGGGTCAGCCGGGAGGTGTGCGCACATTGCGATGGCCGCCACTTCCGTGAGACATTCACCGCCACGCGCCTGCAAGAGGCGCAGCTCCAACATCCCGCGCAGGAGCCGCTCGAACCCGTCTGCGGACCAGGAAGGCCTGGGGGCTGGGACCGCAAACAATCGCGCCGTTTCGGGTGGTCGAGAAGGGAGGGAGGCGGCAGGCCGGCCTGGCGGGCCGACGCCGCACAAGGGCCGGCGCAGGTGCTCCGGCCCACCCGATCCGGCAAAGCCCCAGCAGACCAGCTCAGCCCCGGTCGGATCGGGCCATCAGGCGGTGCAGTTGGGTGGCACCAGGGAGATCAGGAGCCTGCGGCTCTGTCGGCAGGGGATCGCAGGGCAGCCAGGGCGCGTCTGCCGCATCAACAACGCTGGGCGCTAGGCCAGCGCAGCGGTACGCTCGCAAGGCGGCTACGAACAAAGGCAGCAAGAGCACAGTGACGTGATGCAGTGGCAAGATGGGTTGACCACGAGCCGTGGCCGGCCGATCGATCCCTGACGCCGCAGCCACATTACCAGGGCGGCGGCCGGATTGGCAGCTGGCTGGAGTCGAGTTGGCAGGGACCAGCGCCGGCGCGCCGCGGCTGTGCCCGCGCTGTGAGAGGCCGATCACGACGCGGCCAGTAGACCGCAGGGTTCTCGGACCGCCGATCGAAGCAGGCTGACCCGAAGCTCGGCCTGCTCCTTCGCGCGCGCGCAGACAAGCCACCTGCGGCGGCCCAGAGACGCTCTAAGGGCGACGGCGGCGGCCGGTCGTCGCCCAGTCCGTCGCTGCGTGCATCGCATTGGCCAGAGCAGGTCATTGCGGACCGCCCTGACGGCAGGCGCGCTGCCGCACACCTGCCTGGGGATCGCGCTGACGAGGCCCCCGCCGGCCTCCAAGCGGGGGCCAAGGCGGGCGCGTGTGGGGGTGGGGCCTCGTTCGTGCCGGGCGGCAGGGGTTGAGCAAGCGCAGGCGGCTGCGGTTCGAATGGCGTGCTGAGTGCATCAGCCTGGGCTGCAGGCTGGAGCTGGGGCCAGCAGGGGCGTGGGATCAGGCCCTCCAGGGTCCGGAGCGCGCACTGGCCAGCGCTCAGTTCCGGTAAGAGCGAGGGTCAGGGCGCAGCGATTCTGCCTAGCGCCACGGAGCTGGGCGGCAGCGCCTCTGGATGCCTGCGGGTCGGCGGGCTCCAGCGGTTGCCTCCGTAGCATTGTCCAGCCGAGGTTTCGCGCCGCCTAGGAGTCCGGCCCACTGGTCTGCCCGGTCGGCCGATTCCCAACCGGCGTTGGCATCCAGTCGCGCTTTGGCGCTGGCGTAACGCGTTGCAGGCAGTGGCCAACCTGCCGCTCGACGGCATGCAGCGGCGGCGTCCACTTCATTTCACGTCACGGCGGGTGCGTTGCACTGTTTGCCTGTTCACGGCGTGCTCCACCATCAGCGCTATCCAGGGCTCGATGGCCGCTTCTCGGCCGGCAGCAGCACGCGGAGCGCGGAGCGCGAGCCAGCCAACTTCGCGGCCGACTCGGCCCGCCCTGACGCCCACTGCCATGCGATTTCGACGAGGGCGGGCCTGATCGCGAAGCCCAGCGATGCGCAAGCGTATAGCGCGCCCAGCGCTGGGCTGCTGGCGCTCACCCAGGGCTGAGATCGCGCTCCAGGATGGGGCACAGGGCCTGGCCTGGGCCGGCAGGATCGGCCTCCAGCGGCGAGGCCTCCCCGCCAACCGATCCGTGTCCGGCCAGGGCAGACTCCTCGGCCCCTCCGCCGGCAGCAACCAGCATCGCTTGTGGGTGTAGCATGTCCATGTCGCCGGTGAGTCAGGAGGCCGCGGGGGCAGCTGAAAGCCGGAAAGGCGCGCACTGCAGCTCATCCGCTGGTTCGCGTTTCTATGCCCCTGAACAGCTGGTGTTCACGGCGCCCAGGACGGCCAACAGCAGGCACAGGCCAGGCCAGCCCGTTGAAGACCTGGAACTTGCGGCCAGAAAGGTGCGTACCCGGCTGCATGCGCTCCGGCTGGGTCGGGTGGTCTCCACAGCGTTGGGACTGCAACGTAAGATCCTGGCGGCAGGACGGTCGAAGCCGAGCAGGGCAGATGAGGACGGCCAGCGGCCGCCAGCAACCGGGCCCACTGTGATGCGCCATGGTTGTCAGGGCGATGAGACCGGCACCAGGCCGGGGCTGGGCCGTGCCGAGCCGGACCACGGGGTTGGACGCGCTTGCGCAATGGGCGCGTCTCATCCACGTTTTTATTCGGGGGTTGGGTGTTTTTTTTAGTTAGTTTGTTATCGGTTTTGTGTTTGGGTTGGAAATGGGAGCATAGAGCACCAGGCTGTGGCGATCGACTAGGTCCTACCGCCAGGCGATCGCTGACGGCCAGGGCAACACCAGCCAGAAAAGGGCTGGCTTGCCCGTAACGGGCGAGCGCCAACAGGGCCGGGCGGCGTGGCCAGCGAAGAAGGCAGCCAGCAGGGCGGTTCGCCTCGCACGACCTCGATAGCTCAGCTGCGCGTGTGACGCCTGGTGGGTACCGAGTGCCGGCAGCAGCCAGCGACCAGGGACAGTCACCGCGGACTGCCATCCGGGCGGCACAGGCGGATACTAGCCCAGAACCCAGCAGCAGGCAGCGTTGGCCAGCAGCGCCACCGGTCACGGCTGCCGGTAGAGGTTCACACGGTAGTGGCTTGCCTGGGCGGTCGACGCCGGTGTCGCATCAAACCGTTGGCCGAGGTTTCCGAGGCCAGCACAGACACGGCCGAGCAAGAACGCCGAGAAGTGGCCTCCAGCGCGTGGCTGACTGGGCCAGCCACAGCGCCGCGAGCAGTGCCGGCTCACCCGCACCGAATGACATCGGCCACTTGGATCGCGCTTCCAGACTGCGGGGCCGCCAGCGGCGGCGTAAAAGGCTTGGACGACGACTGGGGGCTGAATGTGGCGTGGGGCAGCACGCGTGACGGGGAAGGGGGCCATACTTTGAGCAGCCCACGCCCGGACGGTCGCAACCGGCATGGTTCCTTAGTCCTTCGTCGGAGCTTCTGCGCGCTGCGCAGAGGGGGCGGGCAGCTGGAGGAGGAAGGCGTGTGAGCCGGCGTCTGGCCGCTGCCGTGCTGCCAGGGGGCTGGCCGATCCACTGGCCCTGTTGAGCCGCGCTGGGACTGGCCATCGCTTCGTTTCCTCTGGATGGGCCTCCTGGCTCTCTGGTCCGCCTGTGGCAGGCGACAGCCTGGAGCTGAGCGGTCGGCGCGCTTTTGAGCGCCCAGCGCTTCAGCACCATTTGCTCACCGGCTGGGTGACGGTGCCGCAGGTCATGTTTGCCATAGTGCTCGGCGCGGGTGCTGTTGGCGTTCTCCTTCTTCGAACAGCCGTGAGGAGGGCACGGGGGTGGCTGGGGTGCAGCGTGCTGCTGCGCTGGCAGTGAGTCGCCAGGGCTTGCAACTTGCTGGCTGCGGGGCTGCAGGCGCCCGCTGGGGGGCGGCGTCACGGCCGCGCGGCGTGCCGAAGAACTCTGGGGGAGGCGTCGCATGAGTCGGCCTGCCCTGATCGCCCAGCGAGGCCGGAGGATCCGATGGGAGCGAGCCCGCACTCGCCCAGGCTCAGCTGGAGACGGGTACCGCTTGGGGGTTCGAAGCGCGCCCGCTTAGGTGGAAAGCGGCCGGAGCTGCGCAAGTGGTGGTGCCGTGCGCCAGCAGCTGCAACTCGATCGTCCGCTCACCCGCTGGTGCTGGCTCAGCACTGCGGGAGCACACTGGGTAGTTGTCGCTTCCTCTGGCAGCAGAGCCCGGTGATAGCCTGATCGGTGCTCAGCGCGAGCGACTTGCCTGGCGGTACGTCGGCAGCTGCGCAGCGACGCCTGGCCGGCACATGTCCTGTGGGCCGTTCGCCGACAGTCTCAGCGTCGGTAAGGATCGGTCATGAGCACGCGCTGGTGGGTGGAGAGCGGATCCCCGACGTGCTGGCGTTGCCGATTGTGTCCCGCTGAGCCGCGCCAGCCGCGCTGGTCCGCCATGGTCAGTTGGGTGCACTTGACAGAACCGATCACCGCCTGGACGGCGCCATTCAGCCCCTTTAATCTGCCGCAGCCCTCCATCCCGTCCGCGTGGCAGGGCTGCCCGGCGGGAGGCGATTGGCCTTGGCTGCGCAGCCTGGAGTTGTTCGAGCGGGGCATTAGCCGCACCGATCGGCTGGATCGACAATGCGCTGCCGGAACTTGCGGGTTTGGGGCCCCCGATTCGACGGCGTGCCGGTGATCATATGAACTGACCGCGCGCTAGGCTGTGAAAGGCTCGGAGGGACGGAGCGGGAACGTGCAGAGGTGGCCCGAAGCCTGGGGGTGCGCGCAGCAACTCAGCCTGCACTACACCCTTCAAACGAGACCTCATGGTGAGGTCGGGGCCACGGGCAAGGCCCGAGCGTTCGATCTCGCGATGGCCGTGGGCTGGTGACGTTGATCTACTGAGCCGCTCGCCGATCAATCAATGCAACGAAAAACAGACCGTCCGGCCTGAGAAGGGCGGGGCCCGCTTGCAGCAGATCGCCGTTCCGGCGGTGTGAGCGTGTGGCCGGGCTCGTCGCCACGGCCAGGTGCTGCGGAATACGCCGGGAGGGCGGCGGTTGATGCGCCCAGCGGCTCACCGTTCACAACAGAATGCGCTGGCGCCGGGGTCACGCGGCAGGAGAGGCCTCACCAATCACCGAGGTTTCTGCGCTGTGGTGACAGCTCCAGCAGGCCAGCAGACCGGGCGCTGCTGCGGCACAGCGCACCACCACTCTGGCTGCCCCCACCTCAGCGGTTTGAGCACCCTCCATGGTGTTGCGCGAAGCCAGCCAGCCGCTCCACGTTGGCGCTCACCAGCGAGGAGGCGCATCAGCTCATGAACGCAGCGCCCAGTTCTCGTTCCGGCAGCAGGGCGCCGCGGTTGGCACCCGCACCCTGCTGTTCGGCAGCTGCAGCAGTCAGCGTCGCGAGAGGTAACACTCGGTCGCGGCGGATCCTTACGCATCACACCAGGGAAGTGCTAGCGCAGCCAGCGCGGTTCACCGGCGTAACAGGGATCGGGACTGCAGCGCTCTGGTGGGTGCTGTGGGGCGGATGATACGGCGAGCTGAGCGGCTGGGCCACCATTCGTGTGCAGCCGCCAGTGGCCGCTTGCTTGCGTTGCACTCCACCGCCAGATCGGCGTGCGGCGAGGCGCACACCGCTGGCGGCCCGCTGGGCGCCCTGCATCAGGGCGACGGCTGAATTCTTGGCGGGCGCAGGGCTCAGCGGATCGACGACGAACATTTGGGGCTCACCGCCCCCCATTGGGGCGCTGGCGTCACCTCAGCTCCCTTGTAGGAGCCGGATCAAGCGGCCGGCCCGCTCCAGGGCGTGGAGTTCACGGTCAGCCGCCGATGCCCTGGTCATCGATGAGACTGGGGCAGGCCTTGCGCACCCTCGGCCCGTCCGCCATGGCGGAAACGGGCGCGTTGTCGTCAGTCGATGGGCGAACTCCTGGTAAGGCAAGCGCCTTTGCGATCGAGCAGGGCTGGCGCGGATGCAAGAAGGGGGCAGAACGCCAGGTG
>Ga0163217_1023441_pt1 | contig 15546 bp, 10 predicted proteins | sample SynspAceP_FD_185933 | JGI IMG/M metagenome (GOLD analysis project Ga0163217, IMG submission 185933) | Saline lake microbial communities from Ace Lake in Antarctica - Synechococcus sp. Ace-P (PacBio error correction) | ecosystem: Environmental > Aquatic > Non-marine Saline and Alkaline > Saline ...
CCCACAAAACCCCCCCCCAAAAACGGACAGAAGGAAGGAATTACCAAAAAAAAGCCCGGGTTTTTCCAGATGAAAAATCTTTTTTTTCTTTTTTTTGAATTCTTTTTTTAAATTCGATTGGAGGAAATTAAGCATAAAATAAGCCAACTTTGTTTTCCCCGGGGCGACGCAAAAATTTAGACCCCTTCCGTGCTTCTCAAGTCAATGTTCCCCAACGACCTATACCAGCCACCCTCAGTATTTGTTGTATAAAAGTAAAAAAAGCAGTTCAAATATGTTTAATCATTGGTCTCATTTTTTTTTCACTTGACCTTGGAAGAAAAAAACGGCAAATGGATTTTTCCAAAGGTTCTTCAGTAGAGAATAAAGCTCAACGAATAAGTCCTGCAGCATATTCAGAAGGTTCAACTCGCTCCAAAAAGACGAAACTATTCCTGAGAAAGAAGTGGGTGCATTTTTTTTTTCCATAAATTCTTTGATTAAAATTTTTGAGTATCTTTCCTTTTATTTCGAAAATGGTTTATTTTTCTAACTAAATGAGAATCTAAGATTTAAAGTTTTTCTAGTATTGATACTCATCCAATTGCCATCCTTTGACAACAAAAGATTTTCTAATTGCTCTTGCACATTCTGAAAACCGAGATTATATAATTTGTCCGAGCAACAATGGCAGGAGCATAAAAGAATCCCAAGATCAGTCCCTCGAGCGTACTTTTCATTCAATTTATAAAAAATTTAGAAGGCACATAGATAATGGCGATATGATATAGTGAAAATCCAAGCAATAGGCTCGAATAAGATTGATTCGGTGTTCTAATGGGTTTTTAAATCGAAAAAGCGGTATTCTTATTCCCAAGCTGGACCATCTCGCATAAATCCCAAAATTCTTCAGCAAACACCATTTACTTTTTTAGCTTCTCATTCGCTCATCAAAAGTCATTTAACCTTAGGACTACCCGTCGCTCGGGATTGCTTCTATACCGCAATGGATCTGGCACCAAATAAGCGATCAAATAGACTTCGGAATTCCCTTAGTAAGCCTTTCCAGTAATTTTCACTGCACTTTTTTCCCACGTAATATATTTGGGTTTTTGCTTCGACACATTGATTTTGACTGTGGAATTATTCCTTAGCTTTAAATCGAGATAGAAACCTCCAAAAGGCTTTTCCTCTTCGCTGAATGTCATCCGAATGGTGAAGACCAAGAGGGAATATTATCGCTAATAGCTGATTCATAGTCAGAATCAAAGTTATATTGAACTAATACTTCAGAGATAAGAAAAGTTGTCAGCCAAGTAATTTACAATCCGCAATAAAAGTTCCCCTTGGTTGATGATGCGAAAGATATTTCTCCATGTATATAATAAAAGAAAATTAAGTTTAAAATAGGCTGCGTTTACTGAACCAAGTTCATTACAGCATGTCTTTAAAAAAATTAAAAACACGCCTAAATGGAAATATATACTCAATCTTAATCTAGAATTCAAAAACTTCCCAAGAATCAATTATTTAACTACTGCTTTCCTTCATTTTGTAGTAGCTACCGAATAGCTTTAAAACTCTACCTCTTGCTCCTTCAGCTTGCAATAGCAACTTACCTTTTGAAGCAGTCGCCCAAAACCAGAATTGACTAAAACTTCCATTCACGCCAAACAGTAACTTGGTCTGCTTGCCATTCACTTCAGGTCATTCCAATCTCCCAAGGCCCTTTTCGTCCGTCTGTCAAATTGATTAATTCTCCGCTCCTTCCTTGTCAGTCACACCCAGTTTTCCCTTTGCGCCACGTCTTTGCCTCCAATATTTTCAACTTGGATATTTTCTTGATTACAGCCCAAGAAAATCACATGCATTCGGTTGCATACAGTTGGACCTCAAATCAGACTTTTGGGAACATCCCATATAGCGCTCTTGGGTGAAAGACAATGAACCAACACGCCCACAATTACCAGTTCGCCGCAAATTCGATAAGATCTGCTCCAGAGTATAATTTCAAATATACGAATCCGTAATCAAATGTTCCCTGCTGAGTTCCCAAACCCACTAAACAGTCCATCTAATTATGAAAGGAACTGCCGAAGTGAACTGTCTTTGCAAATCCGGCAGCATCGATATCCATCATTTAAGGTCTTTTCCTATTGAAAAGTAAGCATCTCCTTGCTTGGGAACGAAGGCTGCCTGTAAAGAAATAAGTAGCAAAAGAAAAAAAAGAGCTGAATTTCAATTGGTTAAAAGTAAGTTTCTTTTTTAATAAAATTAGCGTGTCTTGGTTCCCAACCATCCGCATGAAAAGCAATGTGCACAGCCCATTTCGACGCGGCATGCTCTTTCCATAATTTGCTGATTTCCCTTCAAAATACCCTTCTATTATCATAAACCCAAGTCAACCAAATTACCCAAAATGAGCTATGTCTCAAGATCGAATTGATCCATTTCTTATCGACATCACTGATGAAGCCTTGTCGGTAAATGTCCTTTTCGGTCCACTTTGACAGCAGATCATATCCCCAAAAACTCTGACAAATGGATCAGATGAATTTCCCAATCCCTGAACTAACCGCATTGAAGATCGCCCGAAAGCGACTCACTGGACTCGAATTTATTTTAAAAGACCTACGAAACTAAAAATCACTTCTTATTCGCTTTTTATTATCATTCTATCCATGCCAATCTTTATGGATGGGCTCCAAAACCTTCAGTTTTCTCCATCAATATCCTCTGGGAATAGGAATCCTAAATCTACAATCAGTGTGGTAAATGTGAATGTTTAATCAAATGAAAGCCTAATTGCAAAACGGAATTTTAGTTGGCGGTCCGCTAGCGTAGAAAATTCCATGCATCTCCCGATAACTCTGCTGTAGCCGGTGGTCCTGTTAACGTCTTTGTTCATCACCATATCGCAATTCGATCGGGCAATGACTTCTCTTAATTCTTCATATTTCATAAGAGTAATACCGGCTATAATCAGCCAAAACAATCACGTCGTCAATTCGTATCTCCATAGAGACCAGATTCACGCGTAATATTTCTTATCTGCCGGATCGAAAACTTTGAATCCAACTTGCTTTCTTAAATTTAATCTGCTCATCTCTTTGTTTGATCCTTTGAATCATCAAGGTATCAGTTGCCGAACAGCTCCGTATTCACTACCTTACCAAACCCCTTGAGTGATCCCATCAAGCGCGATATAGTTTCCAAGGCACAATCAGCCATGCCTGTGGTACGAATACTATGATGATATTACCACCTCTTCATACCAAACTTTTCACTACCTGTCCCAATTAATGCCCCTAGTTCCCGATCAAAGGTTGCGCCTAACCCGCCGTCGAAACGCTGACTTATGCTATTTCATAGCTCCGTAAACTATGCCCTACATTTCATCCATATCTGAGAAATACAATCCGTAAATCATCGGGACGAATCGAATCTGCACTTGAACCATCGAAGACTTTGGAAACCCTAGTTGATATTCACCTTGACCCATTTCATAATCGTAGTAAAAACTGGCCGTAACTCCTGCCGTCATCTGTTCTGAAACTCACAAAAAAATAAGCTGGCGGCTTTCATGCCATTTTTCTCAGGCCATACCCAGAGCGTCGTGCCGCATACCAACTTCCACATCAAATCACACCCAATGGACGCCTATTAGATGCCGATAAATATCATTTTTGAATCGGAAATCAACAATGAATTAATACTATGATCTCCATGTACATCAGGCTTAATCGCTGTGAGCGGATGTATACAATGATTTGGAAGTCTTTCGTCGGGACAGATGGAATTAAGTGGATTCCGACTTCCCACACCATTTTTAATAAATCGAGTAAGATTTTCCGGATTGAAAGAGGGTTTACATAATACGTATCTTAAACCCATCCTAACGAGAATCAGAACTCCACATGCGGATCCTTTTTTCTTGGGCAAATACCAGACCTTTGAATGACAAAAAGCAAAACGGTCAACAAAAGTCGAAAACTGGTTTCATATAACATTTTTTTTTGAAAGATGCTGTAAAAGTTCCTCCTTCTAGCCAAAAGACAGTCAAACGTCCAGTAGCCGTATAGCTCACGTAAAATTTTATTCAAGCTTAAATTTCACGATTTGCTCACTATTCCCCATACAGGCAATAGATTGTTTATAGTACTCCCAAAACAAATCAAATCTATCATTTGAAATACGGATATAAGTTCTTTGATATCCAAACTTCACTCCACACAAACCAATGAAAAACCAACAACAAATTGATTAGTTAGAATCGATGATCGACCACAACATTTTCCATTTGATCGATCATTGCGGTAACAAGCAATGGCCGTAAAAAGGTGGCGCAATAGTTGGCCGGCGGGCCGATGCTTTAGGAGGTGTAGAATTGGCCGCCGGGAAAAACACTCGCTTTGGGAGTCATACTCTGGATCAAAGCCATCTGGGGCAACAGCAAAAGGCTGCGATTACGGAAAACAGATGGATAGGCAAGCTGAGACCTTGAAAAGGATCTGATAAAAATGCAAAAATCGCGTGGTAGGAGAAAGTTAAAAACACCTTTTGAGCTCAGGATTAATTGCTTTCCGATAGACAATCTTCAACTTAAGAACAATCCAGAGTAACTCGCAACGTTAGCTGTAACCTTACTTGAAAATTCTGAGGAACACATCTTTTTAGTGGAAGGTCACACTGATAACAAGACTGGAAAAGAAGCTTATAAACTGACTTATCGTAGGCAACGAGCTGCAATCAGTAAGAAGACCTTTCCTAACACCTTTGAAAGTGGCACCAAAGACTTTCCTAGAAGCATTTGTGGCGAAGAAAACCATTGCCAAGCAATGATTACGGAAGCTGGTAGACAACAGAATCGTAGAGTAGAAGTTGCTATTTAATCGCAAATGAAAAAATTGCCAAAAAGGGCAGCTAACCGGGGTGATTTAGGAGAATTCTAAAACCTAAAATTAACCGAATCACCCCAAAAAATGAAAGGCCGTCCAATTATATGCCTTCCTTTTTTTATAATAATCCATTAGATGAACATATCAATTCAATAAAAACAAGTAAGGTTTTCTAGTTGAATCGGTCGTCTACATCCTATTGAAACCTCCAGCAAAATTCCCTATCTGGAGTTTTTCTCCACCCAACTACTTAGGCTCTCAAAAAAAATTGGCAAAAAAAAGTTTAAAACAATTTCATGAATCCGCGGTTTTTCAAAATAGTGCCTCCTCATTTTCTACGCTGCAACACTGGCTCAAAACGGTCTAGCAGAGTTACTACGCACAAATTTTATTAACTAGCTTCTTTCAATTTTTTTAGTAACTATTCCCCAACAACGGGCAAAATTTTCCTTGTAGGAATTCCTAAAAAACCTAATTCTAACAATATTGCAACTCTGTGGAATTTTGTGTTTAATCCCATTAAACACAATAACCTATGAGGAACCTCTACCTCGATAAGAATTCAAAACGATGCAATAGCCAACATTTTCCATTTTGGGAACGATTAGTTTACGGGAAAAGCAAATGTCATAAAAAGACATCTATACCCTTCAGTAAGTGGTGAAGATGCTGCCTGGGTGTTATTCTGATTTTAGAGATTGGAATGAAAGGTTGGGACACTTCGTCAGGAACATCTGAATATTCGCAATCTCGAATGAACTCGAACAAGGAATCTGAAAATTTCGAGATTGAACGAGCTGCTGATGGAATATAAAAATCACCTTCAAATTCAAGCGATTGGATATTTCCGATAGCTACCAATCTTCGTCTTACCAGATGAATCCAAGAAAACATCTGCGAGCAATTGGCCATTACCATTACAAGGCAACAAAACCACAAATATTTTAGTGAAGGCTCATACGACACATAACTGAAAAGAAGCTACAAACCTTGATTTATCGAGGCAAGGGCAGCTTCTGTAATGACTTTACCACTTTAAAATGGCTCCAAAAGAGATTTACACCACTAGTACCTGTGGGGATAAAGAAATCCAGCTGCCACCTAACGATACGGCAAAGCTGGCAGAACCTTACAGCAATCATAGAGTACAATAAGCTTATTAATGAAAAAGACAAAGAAGCGGACTAAAAAATTTCCTCTAGCGAATGTCTAATCTACAACGGCGTATCAAAAAAGGGGGCCATCTAATCAGGTGCCCTCTTTTTGTATTAGCAGAAGAAATATCTCTATTCAAGTCATGAATCCTAAACTTAAAACATTGAGTTTACCTAACCTCCCCTTGGTTTTATTGTTTATCGTTTTCTTTGCACCGGATGCGCTTGAAAGCCCGTACCAGAAGCTTTCCACTAATCCGTCAAGCTTTCAGATGAACAGCTTTTAGATTCTGTTAAATTTACACCTTTCAATATTTTGGGAATGGGCCCTGAAACTTAATTCGGAATCGGCTCCCTGAGCGAATTCAAATCTGTGATGGAATCTACCCAGCATATATGAATCAGCCCACTATCATCAAACGTACTGGAGCAACCAGGAAGGGGATTTGATTGAATCTTCGGAGGAATAGAGCGAGGATGGGTCAGTAGAAGATCCAACTCGGATACGCTTGAAGAGAATGGTAGGCTTTCTTGAAAAAGCAGATACAGCTGGCCAATGGATCTGGCCACATTGGTTGGATGGAAAAACTGAAAAGTAAAACCTTTCGGACAAAAAGACGATGGGCTGATTTAGTAGATGTCTGCTTTTTTGATTCAAGACTATTAAGCGGTTCGAGAATATTACAAAAGTGGACCGTTGAAGAAAGATCCCTTTGCATTCGAAAATAGAGTGCTCTGGCGAGGATGGATTGGGATTTTCATACCAGAGATGTCCAAAAATACTTATTGCATTGTCCCCAAAATTTGCTCGGATATGAATTTGCTTTAGAGGGCTATAATGAAAACTTTTAAATCACCTATGTTTTGGCAGCCTCCTCACCTACTCATCCTATTCTCGCAGAAGCATACCATCAAGGTGGGCTAGAAAATATAGAGGGAAACAAAGCTTCGGGTGTGCTCCTTTTGGGTTTCCTCTCAACTCAAACATAATGTGCAGAAGAATATCATGGAGGACCGCTATTGTTGGGCGCATTATTCTATAAACCATCAGTCCTCAATCCAAAAGGGCTCAAAGTAGTAGCTATGCGGACTACTGGGAAGAAAAAATACGAAACATCAACACGCTAATTCAATCAGAGCTTGGTGTATCAACATTCCGGAAAATTTCAAAGGTTTATGGAGAAGAAACCTTTGGGGAACTACCGCATCCTACTTTCTGTTATTTTTACGATTGCCATCGGTCCCCGGAAATGACCAACTGGATGATCTCTCCCACTGAGCGGTTTCTTCTATCGTTTCACCCTGAGGAGAGTATCGAAGTGATCAGAATCTATATGAAAACTAAAGGGATAAAAGTTTTTGGAAAATATGGGTTCCTTTGATGCCATGAGTACGTCAGTATGCATTTCTTTCCACAGAATACCTTAGCCTACTGATTCAAACGGGCCAATGGTCCACGTGATGATTGAGACCACAGAACTGGGCCTAGGCTGAGGTTTATTTTATGGGTGCCTCCAGAAATTAAAGTCTGGATTAAATCGATAGGATCCACGTATCAGGTCCCTTGAAAATAACAATCTCTTCGTGCAAATTCCTCCTAAAACCAAAAAAGGTGATCTGTTTCCAGATACCTTTTTAATTTATTAGCACTAAGAATATACTTGATATTCAAAACGATCCAAATTCATCACTTGTCCAACATGAAACAAGGTCCTTGACAAACTAGCATCAGAATCACCAGAAGCGTAAACCTGCTATCCGCTCTCAACTCAGAGTTTGGACCAAGATCAAATAACTCGTGTCCAGTCCATTCTAACAGCACCTGTCATCAACGAACTCGCTGACCTTTGAAATAACGTCCTGAGAATCCCACTACCGACCTGACCCCAGCATATATGCATGTACAATAGATTCACAAAGAAATCATGGTCAGAGCCTCTGGATCTGTCGAGTAAACACACCATGACTATGACACCATCAGAATTGATATTGATCCATCGAAGTCCCACCAAGTAAAACTGCCCACACTATCAGGAGTAGTCCAATGATCAGCAAGCTTGCGCCCTTCATCGATCAAACATTTCTTCGGCTAAGAACACTGTCTTTGATCGAAATAAATCTCTAAATCCATCAGACAGCTCAAGAGCCTGCAAACACGGATCTAACTTATAATATACAACATATAAATGCACCTCATGACCAGATTTTTGCGGCTGCTCAATCCTGCACACACCACTAATAAAATAAGCGTCTCGCAATAGAAACTTTCTTCTCCATCGATTGAGCTCCGTTGAAAGATGCTTTGAATAGAATATATTTCTCCAAAAACAGTTGAACATCAGAGTTGGATTATTAACATCCCAAATATTTCGAGGAGAAGGCGAATTCTTCCAACATTTTGCTACCACCGCCGCGCTTATCGATCCACCGGAAAGTAGATGCCGATTCCCATTAGCAGATTTTGCTAACCAATTGAAACCAGAAAAGGCCGAAGTCAAGGATATTCTGATCTTACCTTTGCGATATCTTTAGCATCGATCACATTTATAATCTACTCTGCTGGGATAGATCCTGCAGATCAAGAACTTCTTTTTGTACATCCGAACCCAAATACACGTCTGATAAAGGTCCCATACTCACGGTGCGTCAACTTATACCAAGCAACGTGCAAACAACATCTGCAAACTCTTCTCGGATTCTCATGAAGTCTTCTTGAATCTTTCGCCAAAGCAGTGATCCTTTTCATTATGCGATATCTGTAGTTGAAGCATAAATGGTGGCATGCTTACATGATGGTCAAGATCGCATCAGGGTACAGTAATCTCCTGCACGCCATCATTTTTTAAGGCTTCCTCGATGTGCCTCCAGCCTAGGACTTTCTGGTCAACTCCATTCAAACCAAAAAGGTTTTCGAAGTATCATTTACTCCATTTAAGTAGGAGTAAGTTTGTCCAATGCCTCCTTCACCAATCCACTTGTAATTGGTGTCACCAGCTTACCTGATCCAATGAGTTTTTCCAAACCATGCTTTGCTGCTTCGATGGCAAGCGGCAGCTGGTTCTGCAAGCTACAATTTTGAAGGATCTGCGGGCGCCCGTGAAGTTTACCAATAGTATGGCCACCTGCAAATCAGAGGCTACAGTTTACTTCGTCATATCATTGCCATTCGGCCAAAAGTCTCACAGAAGTCACGTGCTGCTCCCGATTGGATCAGGCCTGTCCTTTCTTGGTCCTCTGGATTCACATGATCAATCCATCTGGAGAAAGCCTATCAAGTGGAGGTTTTTCTAAGTCTACGCTCACTTCAGTGTAGCGATTCTTTGTCTCCCATCCCACTCTTTCTCAATGCCCCAAACAAACCTATATCATCCTCCTCATGGCTCGCCAAACATCCTCACGTCCCCTCCGAAGCCAGAAGGTTTTCAAACGCCATGTGTCATGCGCAAACCATTTCCGCCAAGCAATCATCAAATCGGCCAAGAGATTTTCTTCCATATTTTTGCTTACGAGGCCAAACGTAATAACCTGGCTTTATCCAAATTGGCATATATCAGAGCCACTGTTTAGCGGAGCAAAATCGTTGCATTCACAGCTCCTGCCGCCACTACTATCCATCGCCAATACGGTAATAAGTGCACTGTGCCAAGCCGATTCTAATCATAAATGGTACCATAATTAAACCATAAATCTGGCCGGCCACCAATCTTGGAATCTACCAATCAAAATCAGCATAAGATCTTTCTTCAGAAGCTGCTTAGATCAAACGTGATTTAAATTCTTCAGCTAATCCAAAATCTCTCCCATTGGATTGATAAAGGGAAGAATGCTGGTCGAAGAATCATCCAGATTCAATTGAATTATGGCCACCCAGTCTCTACTTCCGATTCCCGCTCCTGCTGCTTTTTTCCACAGTTCTCCTGTGAACGGGGCAATTTGCCTGTTGCTTTCGTTTCATGTCGTAGACTTTGCCATGAGGGTCGTTAGTAGTTATCCCATACATTATTATACTAGTTTTTATTGATTCTCCGTAGAATTTTACGAATTTACAAAAATGATGATTCTTATTGAAATTGATTTTCCCATTGATAAAAACTATGAGCCTTCTGGAAAATACTAATCCCAAAAGAATATTTTCTATACAATACTCGCAGTATGAATTTAAACAATTCAAAGCTGATTTTGCCAGAACAACTCTTGGGTTGAAATCATTTTCAACCTTCAAAAATCACCCATATTCTTATTCTCTCCAAGCCATCAATCAATTTTCATGAATTCAAAAAACAGGTGACGGGACAAACTGAATACCTAGTTTGCTTTTTGGTAAGCTTGGGTACATAGATGAGCTAGCTATACAAATTTCATTTCATTCTCCCAAATCAAGATAATAACCGCATTTATCTAATAAAACCAACACATGAAGCCTAGCTCAAAAAAGCGATTGTCATTATTGAGGTCACGCTCTGGAATTGGCTCTTTCGCCGCAAAGCTTGAAGAAAGACCAGGTGACCACCAATCTAGTCTTAGTGGTTTTGGAATGAAGCTATAGTGCAGAAGGATGGCATCGACAAGCTCAAAAGCATCCATGGATAATCTGTGGAGACTGCCCCGAGAAGAACGGAACTTGCAACCACCATAAGCAACATTGCCTGGAGAATTTCGGCAGATGTTCATGGGCTCTATCATGGTAGCCGCGGAAGCGGCGGAAGAAATTTCGGCGCACGGTCCCCCTGCCATGAATTGACAACGCCGAATGTTGAAAGATCAATTAACTCACCTCGCGCTTAATACTGACTTTCGGTAATGCTCTCCAATCCAGCAGCAATTCAGGCTTTTTCAAAGACGCTAGCTCATGGCGGATATCTGATACTTGATCTGGGTTCTATTTTTAGCATTCTCTCCCATCTCGCAAGAATACTTTTGGTCACACCCCATGCTACGCCAGCGGCAAAGGCTGCAATAGGAAGGCCTGACGAGTGGAAGTAACCGCCGTCTTATTACGCTTCTCCAAAATCGATCAATGTCCGTAGCGCCGGCATTAGTTTGAAGTCCCATGTCCAATAAACGAGACCCATGACCGAATATCAGAAAATAATGAATTTTCTTCTTCAAAAAATTGCCCCTTGAATGTAGATGCGTGTCGGGCAGGCTTCCTGAATTCCTGGAATACAAAGCAGCAGTTTCTTCCTTTCAGCAATGAAATTCAAATTGTACTCTGGGCTCAGATTCTCCATAGCGACTGGAGGTTGCAAACTTGACAGAAGGACAAGTACCCATGAAAAAGCAAATAGGAATACGACCCCTCGGAGTACAAATATCAAAGGTGTACTCATCGATGAGGACGGTACCACCTTCACCAAACCTCGAAAAGCCCACTAGTGAGAAGTAAATGGGATATGGCAAAAAAATGTCACAGACCTTTTATACTCGAGCTTCGAGAATTGATTCCGACCCATCGTCAAAATAGGGCTTTCTGCCCCCGGAATAGCAAATAAACAAACACCTGCATCAACTTTCTACCGAATCGCCTTCCTGGTTACAAGCGCGTTTTGAATTGGAGTGCATTTTGGGTAAACAGAGACTTTCGGTTCTAAAATGATGCCCATGTCAGCATTGATGGCTGAGGCCTACTTTTGGAGTGTGCCACATGATGAAAAAAGTGCGTAATTTGCTAACCCTTGGAACACGCGTCGGCGCGTTTGCTTGCTAGATGCAGCAATCTACTATCAGGGATTGGAAAACAAATGGGCGGGAACATATCGGGCATATCGACTGTTAAATCTGGTTCGGATGAACCTTGGACGTATTACTGGGGATTCCTGGGGAGTTTTGTGAATAATCTGCATTCGGAACTATACATATCCACAAAACGAAGGTCAAGGGCACATTCAAAGTACTTAATCGAATTACTTGAGGCACTATAATAGCAAGTGGACACATTTGCCCAACATTCGATATGGCTGGACATGAGCAGAACCTTGCGCTACATCGGATTTGCATATCAATATCTTTTCCCCGGAAGCCAGTCGTCCTTTTCAGGCTGCTTGAAAACTCAATCGCCAGGACATATCTCTTTGAACCGCTTCCAAGATTTTATTAGACCCGGTAATTAATCTCGTCCTCAGGGAATAGCAAACCAAAATCTTCTGAAAGCAAAATTTAGAACGGACTTTTCTGGGCACATTAGGAAGCTCAACAGCATATTGCTATGCCATAAATATAATAAATCAGACTAAACCAATTTCTTAAAATGAGCTAAGCACTCAAACCTATCTCGAAAGATCGCTGCAAGATCTTTATAGATTTGCGCATCCGAACTCAAAGAATCAGCGCATTCAAACCGCAGCGGAAATGGTTCTCAAATCAATCCTTGCTGGCTGACAGGCACATGTTTTGGCTCTGGTCCACAGTCGAATTATGTGAAGAAACTCGTGCGCACGCTATGCTCATATATCAAGGTTCAAACCCGGATCGTGGAGCTTTCCTGACCCCTTCCACAATCTTAGTGGGTCGCCGACCCTAATCGGACCACAGCGCCCAACGCGGGTTGGAAAATGTTCCCGGGTCTAGCGTCCGCCAATTCTTCGCACATTATATTGACGCTTTCTGAAATAGACTCAGCCTTCGTGATTTCCTTCCTCAGGGTTTGCAAAATGTCGTACCAAATAGAAATGGCGGAGATTTTCCAATAAAGAATCAAAACCACGTGGGGTCTGATTTTCTAAAAAACACATTCAGAGCTCTACCACCCCTCAAAAAAATCGGGACGGAAAGTAAATTACAAGATCTTCATCGTGATATTGGTTTTGGTTCCAGGAGCCACCACGAGTCGGCGAATGCCGAATGTGAAAATTGATGTTTACAGGGAAACTACCAGTATGCTCCCAAGGCTCTACAATTGATTCTTGCATGTTGATTCATTTCGATCAAAGCTGAAGTGGCAAAGATCTACTTACCCAAGCCGGACCATCCTCACAAAAGTGCTAGACTGCGGGAGCATCTCAATCGTTCTGAGAAAGCACTGTCGCTTTACAAGCCACGCCTAGTGAATTGAAAACGCCATTGGTCCACGCATTGCATAAAATGTATCAAAGCAAACGGGATGCCTATCCTACTGCTTCTCGAGGCAACACTCTCTAAATCTAAGCAAGGGTTTAAAATTTCTCAAATAGTCCCCCGCAGTAATTATTAGTTCTCAAACCCAAATCTCTAACCCTAACTGGCAAAACTTTCATGTATACTCGAGGAGGCAATTATCGGAAGGTGCTAAACTGCCGATATCACTGAGTGGCGAGGACGATGAAAGACAAGGTAACAGTCGTATTTCCCAGAGACCACATCAGAGAACATAGATCGCTTTTCGCAAAAGATTAACAGTGCCCGTATCTGCTTCTATTGATATGGATGGCTGCTATCTGGCACACCCAGATTCAACAATCATCAATATTGCACTCAAACTACCTCACACGCGCGCAGTCATCTGCTTGCGTCAAGCATAACAAAACCGTCTGCTGACCCCCCCCTGGCCGGCGAACTCGCCGAAGCTTTCAGAATGCATGAGGCTTGTGAGAAAGCCGGAGTCTTCTCAGGCCCTATTTAGAAAGATCTTTGCTACACGCCAAAGTTTCAAAATCCCCCATCATTCAGGAAATGGTGCTATCGGATTCGAGCCCCTTTGGGCTACAGTCCTGGGAAACTACCCCTGGCCCAACATGCAGACTGGTTTTTGGGATTTGAAAGCCGCTGGGGGTGGGTGCTATTCGTAGATTTCGAGCGCTCCTCGCATAGAAATCAGCCGAAATTTTATCGGAAAAGATATTCGTCTGATGAGCGTGTGTCTCGGCAGATCGCAAAGTGAAAGCCGCTTGAGGCGAAGATCGACGCCATTGGATTAGGAAATATGAAAACGGAGCCATATGGACACATTGAAGTCAGTTTGACTTTCGCTGGCGGTATGGTCTTCGCGATGAGGTGATGGGACACCGAAGGTTACAATTTGGGGTGAAATTTCTTGCTGCGAAACATGTTTCGAAATGTCTTACATCTGGCGAAGGGAAAAGGATAACGTAAGCCGAAAAAGCAGAATCTGATATCCGGCTGCCAGTTTCCAGTCGTGATGAAGCCCCATCGATTGGCTACTCCAAATACATGTTTGACAGGTCTTGGCAATTCGAAATGGAACTCAACACAAGAATAGCTTTCTATGATGGCTCATTGTGAATAGCGCAGTTGGATGAATGCCTGGCTATATCCGCTAAACCAAAGCCTTTGGAACCTGTAAAGATTTGAAAGTTTAGAGCGGGAATAAAACGGCTTTACGAAACCTTGCTGTCCTATACCGAATTCGACGTCAGACCACTGGTTTAAACCGAAAAACTTCGAACGGCGATAACGTCCATTGTAAAAGAAAAGTAAGCGGCGGAAAGTGAAGAGATTGTGGATGAAAGGGATGTCCAATGTCGAGATGCGGAAAAGCTTCGATATTTTGCTTTATTATAGCATATAATAAAATGCTAATTACCTAAATCAATAAAGTAAAAATATGTGCTCAAAGAGGGAGTGTATTGGCCCACGAACCAATTTGGGTTCATTAATAAAATGGGAATACGGAGTATGGTTCACTTTGGGACAGGCTCCCGCAGTAATAAACAGACCTTAATTAAAACAATCAAAGTTAATTGAGAATCAATCACGCCCCGCCACTGAGTTTATTATTTAATTTATGGAGAAATACTTCTGGTCAAATTCATGACTATGTTCATTTTATAACTCCCTTTTTTGGGAAGGAAGATTTTGAGCTTTGGGCAACAGAACCCCAATGGATAAGGCTATAATGTTTAAAAGAATTGGAGTTTCTTACTTTATTAGGCGATAAAAGTCTTTAAAAAAATGAAATTCGATACAATTCAATTGACTACAGCTTGTTTTCACTACAACGTTTGTCTTTCTCTCCCGCACACACAAGCCAATCACTATTTGTAACACACATGAAATTTGAGGATGAGAGCTATGGCAATTCCCGTTCAGACTGATGATCGACATTTGAAAATAGATTTTGAAGACGTAGCTAGAATAGTAAGCGTTTCAGGAGAAATCATTTAAAATATTGACCCTTCCTCTTAATTCATCCTTCTTGAAATGGAAGCCCGCGCTTTACAGCGACTAGAGCCCAGCAAAAAGTAATTGGGAAAATCCGAAAGGGGTGAAAAAAAAAAACACTTCTTTTATTTCTGATAAAATGGCCAATTAAAATATTTAAACTAAAATCTATTAATTCCTAACTCTTTCCTAAATCTCTTTTCTCCAATCCCCCTTTTCCTTCCGCTCATGCAAACAACCCAAAAATCAGAACCACCGTCATCGCGCTTCCTATATAAACCTTTCCCGGTGGCTGGTAATTCGCCCCAATCCAAAAATCTCGATAATTTTGGGTAAAGCGGATATAGCTACTGAGCATGATGATTGGAACCCCGCGGGTCAGCATCGCATATCAAAAGACCAACGTAGATGCCAGGCTT